>Ga0105046_10011914_pt1 | contig 13491 bp, 12 predicted proteins | sample MAT03_FD_78385 | JGI IMG/M metagenome (GOLD analysis project Ga0105046, IMG submission 78385) | Freshwater microbial communities from Lake Fryxell liftoff mats and glacier meltwater in Antarctica - MAT-03 (megahit assembly) | ecosystem: Environmental > Aquatic > Freshwater > Ice > Liftoff... | reverse complement strand
TCCATGATGTTCACACCCTTCGAACCGAGGGCAGGTCCAATCGGCGGCGATGGATTCGCGGCGCCTCCCTTAATCTGGAGCTTTACGTAGGTACTTATTTCCTTAGCCATAGCTAACTTTTAACTGTTTGTAACTTTTCCACTTGTGTATAGTTAAGCTCAAGCGGTGTATTTCGACCGAAGATTTTAACCATCACATTTAATTTTCTCTTTTCATCAAATACCTCTTCAACTGTTCCTGTAAAGGTGTTGAATGGACCATCAATTACTTTCACGACCTCTCCTTTTATGAATGTGGTTTCAAAGCGCATCATATCTTCCTGAGAATCATCAACCCGGCCGAGAATTCGATTGATTTCACTTTCTCTAAGCGCTACTGGCGTTTTTTCAATAGAACTCCTGTTGGCACCTAAAAAACCAATCACTCCGGGTACACTTTTTATGGTATGGAATGCTTCTCCATTATTCAGATCAGCATTGATCATAATGTAGCCAGGAAAGAAGTTCTTCTCTCGAATTACTTTCTTACCATTCCTAAGTTCCATCACCTTCTCTGAAGGAATCAAAACCTGGGTAACCACATGCTCAAGCTTTTGCCTGACAACCTCAGTATCGATATAATTCTTTACCTTCTTTTCCTGACCGGCAACAGCCCTAAGTACATACCACTTTAATTCAGCCACTTGTAAAAATCTTAGAGGTTATAAAACACCTTCATTAAGGCTTCAAAACCAAAATCCATAATGCCTATCAATAGGGCAAATATGATTGAGGCTACAAGAACCAATATGGTTTGATTATTCAAGTCACTACCCGTTGGCCAGCTAACTTTAGTGGTCATTTCCTGATAGGACAAACTAATGAATTCAGTTATTTTCTTCATCGAAATCAAACTTTTTTTGCACGGGCGGTAGGACTTGAACCCACAGCCAACGGTTTTGGAGACCGCTACTCTACCAATTGAGCTACGCCCGTTTTTTTAAAAAGGACTGCAAAATTACAGTTTTTTATTTAAAAAGGTAAAAAAAATCCGCCCGAAGGCGGATATATTTTCTAATTATCTATTAATCAAGAACTTCAGTCACCTGACCAGCACCTACAGTCCTTCCACCTTCTCTAATTGCAAATCGAAGACCTTTCTCCATTGCAACCTTGTTGATGAGTTTTACACTGATCGTAATGTTATCTCCTGGCATTACCATTTCAACATCTTTCGGAAGAGAAATTTCACCAGTAACATCTGTAGTTCTCATGTAAAACTGAGGACGGTATTTGTTAAAGAATGGAGTGTGACGTCCACCTTCTTCTTTTGAAAGAACGTAAACTTCAGCTTTGAATTCAGAGTGAGGAGTTACAGAACCTGGCTTGCAGATTACCATTCCTCTTTTGATCTGATCCTTGTCAATACCTCTTAAAAGAAGTCCAACATTGTCACCAGCTTCGCCTCTATCCAAAATCTTTCTGAACATTTCAACACCAGTAACAACTGATTTCAAATTCTCAGCACCCATTCCAAGGATATCTACTGTCTCACCTGAATTGATGATACCTCTTTCAATACGGCCAGTCGCAACTGTTCCTCTACCAGTAATAGAGAAAACGTCCTCAACAGGCATCAAGAAAGGAAGTTCTGTCAAACGAGCAGGAATCGGAATAAAGCTATCAACAGATTCCATTAATGCTTCAATAGTTCCAACCCATTTAGGATCATCATTCAAACCACCCAAAGCAGAACCTTGAATTACAGGAATATTGTCACCATCAAATTCATAGAAACTCAAAAGTTCTCTGATCTCCATTTCCACAAGCTCTAGAAGCTCCGGATCGTCAACCATATCAACTTTGTTCATAAATACAACCAATTGAGGAACACCTACTTGACGAGCAAGAAGAATGTGTTCTCTAGTTTGTGGCATTGGGCCATCAGTTGCAGCAACAACAAGAATTGCGCCGTCCATTTGAGCAGCACCAGTTACCATGTTTTTCACATAGTCAGCGTGACCAGGACAGTCAACGTGTGCATAATGTCGGTTTTTTGTTGAATACTCCACGTGAGAAGTATTGATTGTGATACCACGCTCCTTTTCTTCAGGAGCATTGTCGATTGAAGAAAAATCCCTGATTTGAATCGAGGGATCGTTCTTTGAAAGCACTTTGGTAATTGCAGCGGTAAGGGTAGTCTTACCATGATCTACGTGACCGATTGTACCAATATTTACGTGAGGTTTGGAACGGTCAAAATTCTCTTTAGCCATGATTATAAATCAATTGAAGGATGTGAATACAAAATTTTAGAGCCAACAAAGGGATTTGAACCCTCGACCTCTTCCTTACCAAGGAAGTGCTCTACCCCTGAGCTATGTCGGCTTGCTCAAAAGAGCGGGAGACGAGGCTCGAACCCGCGACCTACAGCTTGGAAGGCTGTCGCTCTACCAACTGAGCTACTCCCGCTTTTGAATTGAGTGGGGCGTGATGGATTCGAACCACCGAAGAAATTAATCAGCAGATTTACAGTCTGCCCCATTTGGCCACTCTGGTAACACCCCGAAACGGACGGCAAAAGTAGTAAAAAAACAATTCAAGATAACATCATTTAAAAAGATTAGTTCTTGTAAAATTGTATCAATGAATGAGTGACGAGAACTTTATGAATAAAAGACTGATTATCAGACATGAAATGGTTGAAACTATTTTAGATAGGTTAGCCAGCCAAGTTTTTGAGTTGCATTTTTTTAACCAAAACCTGAAAATATTGTCCGTTCAACCGAGGGGACTGGTACTTGCAGAGGCAATAAATAAAAGACTTTTAGAAAAATTTGGACTGCAAGCAACGTACGGCACAATTGATCCGACCTTCTATCGGGATGATTACAATTCAAATAAACGATTTATAATCCCATCTGAAAGCAGACTAAATTTCGAAATACAAGACCAAGCAGTATTACTCATAGACGATGTTATTTTTACTGGCCGGACAACAAGAGCCGCTATAAACTCTCTTCAGGATTTCGGTAGGCCAAAATGGATTAAGCTTTTGGTATTGGTAAATCGACATCTGGAAAGGGAGTTGCCAATTTTAGTTGACTATGAAGGCATAAAAATTGATTCTCACTATAGCCAACAAATTCATGTTATCAAAAATTCTGACGGAAAAATAGAAATCGAATTAAGCCATGAATAGCGAGTTAAACTTTAAACCAAATCGACTTGTCAGCATTGACGACCTGGATGAAGAGGATATAAACATATTGTACCTTACAAGTCTTGAATTTGAGAAAGTTCTGAACCGGCCACTGAAAAAAGTGCCTGCATTGAAAGAAATGACCGTGGCAAACATATTCTTTGAAGACTCAACCAGAACCAGACTTTCTTTTGAACTGGCTCAAAAACGACTTTCTGCAGATGTGGTAAATTTTGCATCAGGTTCTAGTTCCTTAAAAAAGGGAGAAACGCTAAACGATACAATTCAAAATCTATTGAGAATGAAGATTGACTTAATAGTTGTTCGTCACAAGATTTCTGGTACTGCTCATTTTGTTCATCAAAAAACAGGAATTCCCGTTATAAATGCAGGGGACGGAACAAACGAACATCCTACACAGGCGTTATTAGATCTATTTACTTTGTGGAAAAAAGGTTATAAAAATAATGAGCTCTCAATCTTACTTAAAGGTGACGTCTTACACAGTAGAGTAGCAGGATCTGCTATTAAATTATGGGAGAAATTGGGGATTCAATATGAAATAGAAGGTCCAAAAACTGTTCAGAAAAGATTTTTAAAATCTCATGATTCTTTGGCTCCAAAAGATCAATTCAATGTGATTTACAATCTAAGAATTCAAAAAGAGCGACAAGACAATGAGCTAATCCCTAGCCTTGAGGAATACAATGAATTTTTTGGAACCAAATCAATTGAGAACAAATCTAACACTATGATTATGCACCCCGGTCCAATCAACAGGGGGGTAGAACTGGACTCAGAGATAGCAGATAGTGGCTCATCTTTAATTCTAGACCAAGTAGAAATGGGAGTTGCTCTTAGAATGGCACTAATTTTTTTACTAGGGCAAAAAAAAGGAGGCTAAAGCCTCCTTTCTAAAAGTTGTTAAGATTCTAATAATCCCAAACCTCGTTCTCTTTAGCAACAAGGTCATATTCATACTTTTGGGAAGCAATCAGAATTGTCTTATCTGAAGTATTATATTCAGGTAAGTCTTCAATCATAGCATCCCTGGGATTAGAGAGTTTTATTATTCTTGAACAAAACAATCGTAGATCCATTGCATCAGCTATCTTTTTGTCCTCAGCTCTGTTCTGGGAATTATACCATCTTGCATTAGGCATATTCCTGAAAACTTTGACCAAGTCCTTGTACTTGAAAGTAGCCACTTCGGTTTCAGTACCCTTTATTGTATTGTACTCAGCTGGAATAAAAAGTGTTACAGTTTGAATGTCATAGTAAAACCTGGAACGTTGTTTATCAAAAAGCAAGTTCTCCCTAAACTTTAAAATATAAAGTGCCTGAGGTAAAAAAGGAACACCAGAACCTGGCACTGGATTACCATCTGCATCAACCTGAGCACTAGAAGGATCGATTACCTTGTCTTTAAACTCCTGAAGAGAAAGTAACTGAGTAAGTGAATCTTTAGAATATGCATTTAATCGTCCAGCATATACCTCATCAATTATTGCCTTGGTAATTTGATTATCCTTTGCAAAAAACGGTTGATTACACTTTTCACGCAAATCCAGAACTCGCCAAACCTGCATTTTATACATTACATCAGAGGTATGAACCTTTCGAACCGAAAGAGGATCATAGCCACTTGCAACCATCAACGAATCCTCCCGCTTAATGCTATCCATTACCATAGACATTGGATTTACAGGTGGCGGTGCAGTCTCTACAGGTGGTGCCACAACCGGCACTTCTGTATTTGCCTTTTTTCCTTTTTTCTTCCTTTGCTGGGCAATGCTGTTGCTTGCTACTCCGAGTAAGCACAGAAGAAGAAAAATTTTAATTTGAGTTTTCATATATCAATTGCGTTTTAAGTAGATAAGCAATTCAAATCAGTTTACTAATTCACAGGAATGGTAATTACTGAAGAAGCTGCATTAATTTGAACATCTTCAGATTCATCTCTGAAATTTAGTCTTCTGGCTTTTTTAATTACAACAATTATCCTGTCACCCGATTGTGCCTGACTCCTTATAGAACTCAAGTTCACGTTATCAGATTTGATTGGAATAGTTGAAATTTCTCTTTTACCTCTAGCTAAGGTAACTTCACCATCTGTAATATTATACCTGGCCTCCCGAGGAAGTGCTGCAGCAAAAGCTGGGTCAGGTTCAGCAAGAACTTGAATAGATGCTGGTCCAGGAGCAGCTACGCCTCTTTTTTGATCGACATAATTGCCTCCAATCTTGGCTGCAATTTGTGGTCTTGGCACTCCTCTAACAGGAAAATCCTTTGTTCCAATTGCAGAACCTTCGCTGCTGACAGAAATTGTGACTCTTGCATCCACACCTTTCACATTTGGAATTACAATGATTGCTCCCTTGTCCTTTCCATTTATAATGTTGGCACCATTTGCTGAAAACGATGGTTTATAACTTGCACCCAAGGCAGGAACCTGTATATTTAAATCGTTTCCGCAGTTGTAATAAAGTGCACTCACAGAGGCAGACTTAACATCTATTACTGGCTTAGCGACAATATATTCTCCTTTTACTTTGAAAATCGTATCTCCTTCACCTGTTGGTTTTGGCATAGCTACTTGACCCTCCCACTGCTGCTTAGAATTTCCTTCAGCATCATAATTGGTAGCAGAAGCTTTGAATTTGATTATACCGACCCCATTTTCTACTTTTACAGAATTGCCTCTAAACTTCATTACAGGAATAATGGCCGAAGACCTTGCTGTTACAAACATTTTGGCTTCATAATCTGTACCAGCAGCAACAGTAGATGAAAGCGCACTGTAATCTGCGGTGATAACATCAAACTTAAAATCTTTAGCACCAACCTTTTGCGCCAAACGAGAAAGAACATCAGCTTCGTAAGCAGTAATTTTGCTTTGCTTGTCACTTAATACCGCTAAAGCAGCGATCATAGGTGTATGGGCAAAATTTAACTCTGCAAAATCTTTACCTTTTTGTTCAGCATCTCCTTTTGTTAACGGATCATCATTTGCATCTTGAGCCAAAGGAGGAAAAGTGGTTCCTGCTACTTTGTTCAACTCGCCAATAAATCCATTTAATTTGTCTTTAAGACCATATGCTTTACCTTTCTTTCCAGTCGAAGGATCTCCAACCATTAAATGGGCTGTAACATCTTCGTCTTTCATTCCAGCATAATTTCCTTTATCGTCTCTGCCTCCAGTTTTCTCAATAATCTCCTTTTTGTAGCCATCAATTTCAGTAATCATTTCTCTAGCCATTTTTTTGATTCTTGTGGCTTCGTCCAAAATATTTTGGTATTGTGGAGATTTTTCAACGGCCTTTTTTATGCCGTCAATCTTGCCATCATTGGCTCGATTTGCATTTTCAATGGCCAGTTCAAGACTGGAATTCAAAAATGAAAACTTCTGAAGAATTGCTGAAGATACCTGAAGGGCCAAAAGAGCCAAAAGCACCAGGTACATTAGGCCAATCAATTTTTGCCTTGGGGTTTCCTTACCGCCTGCCATTTCTTACTTATTTAGGATTAAATATATATAAACCAAAAATTTAAACGCCACCCTTCATGGCAGCTAACATATTGCCATACACCTTGTTAAGATTGCCAAGGTTACCAGTAAGTTTTGAAAGCTCGCCCTTAAAAGCTTCAGTATCTTTACTAGCATCTGCCATGTTAGACATTGCATTGGTGAGATTACTGTAGAATTTATTCATTGCTTTCAAATGGTTGTTTGCATCCTGCAACTCCATCTCATATACTGCATTTAAAGCACCTAGATTCTTTGTAATGGTTTGAACCTGCGCATGATACTGTTTGGCATCATTTGCTGCATTAGACATTTCAGACATTGCAGAAACAGTAGATGCATACGATTTATTCATCTCAGTTAGTGCTTTTGAAGCATTCGATACATTAGAAGCATACTCCTTTGTAGCAACAGAGGCATTTGTAATATCTCCTATTTTGGTAACTGAATCAGCAAGACCTGTAAATCCTTTACCCAATCGATCGATCATTGACTGATCAATTTTCGCATTTGCTAGCATTTGATCCAAGCCACCAGCACCTGGGCCACTTGCTGCAAGACCTGGTTTGGCACCCGACTTTTGCAATTTAGCCCAATATTCGTCATCCAGTTCAGGATAAATCCTTGACCATTCTGGATCGTGGGGTTGTGGAGCAAAAGCAAATAATAAAAACAACAATGCCTCTGTTCCCAGTCCAACAATTAGCATAGGACCTGCACCTGTCCAGTGCATGATTTTAAATAGGGCACCTAAAATTACAATTGATGCACCGACTCCTGTTATTATTGGAGCAATTTTGGTATAAAATTTCTCCTTAAAGCCACCTTTTTTTCCGCTCATTTCTGTGTGTTTATAAAATTAAATTGTGTGTTAAAAAATTAAAATTCGTTCCCTGCTGATCTACCTAAGTAAGTTACGACGCATCTGAAACCTACAAATGATTTGGCAGTGTCTTCGTATTCAAAGTTTCTGCTACCGTTTTGTAAGAAATAAGAAATATCTTTCCAAGACCCACCTCTAACAACTTTTCGAGGTTCTTTTGCATCAAAGTAAGTAGGATTTAGATCCCAAACAACAGGAACGGAAGCTTCGAAAAATGCATCTTCACACCATTCAGAAACATTTCCTGACATATCATAAAGTCCATAATCATTTGAAAAATATTGTCCAATAGGTGAAGTGTATGAAAATCCATCATCATAGTAATTTCCTCTACCTGGCTTGAAATTGGCGAGCATACAACCTTTCATGTTTCGAACATAAGGCCCACCCCAAGGGTAAGGGGCAAGATCTCTACCTCCTCTTGCGGCATATTCCCATTCAGCTTCAGACGGTAAACGGAAGTTTGGCATTACAGGCAATCCGGCATCAGTTCTGGCCTTATTGAGATATCCAGTTCTCCATTTGCAGAATAACTTAGCCGCTTTATATGTAACCCCAACAAGTGGATAATTATCAAAAGCAGGATGTATCCAATAGTATTCCATCATCGGGTCTCCCATGTGGTGACTAAAATCACGAACCCAAACAGTAGTGTCAGGATAAAATTTTCTCTCGGCCAACATCTTTTGAAATTCCTCACTAATTGTACCAAGTCCAACTGTATCATCTGTTAGAACAGCCTCAACAAATTGTCGGTACTCATTGTTTGTTATTTCAGTATCGTCCATGTAGAAACCACCAATTGTAACTTGTTTGTTGTAATTGATGTGGGATGCAGCAATATCTTCATCAGATTGCCCCATGTGAAATGTTCCGGAAGGAACAGTGGTCATTCCAAAGGGTACTGTCTGCACCCAACCCTCACGGTTTGGAACTCCTATCAATTCGCCTTGTATGTCTTTCTGCCCAAGGCCGCAGGAGCTAACCAATGCCAATGTGGAAATGGCTAACAAGGGACTCATTGTCCCTAAGATCTTATACATATTCATTACACCTTTAATTTTTGATACGACTGTTGTCGCTTAATTTTTCTGATACACAAATCTAAAACTGAAATCCAAAACTTTTAATACTTGCTGCTATCAGAAATAACGTTGTAAGGTTTCTACTATTTTTATTATTTTCTGTAGCGAGGCGTTCGGATGATAGGCTTAGGACCCTTCAATGTCATTGGAACAAAGTAGGAGGCCATAATCTCGTGAGAAGTAGGTCGCTTAGCTTCTGTAGAAGGTACAGTATAATCTAGAGAATACGTAATTCTTAATTTATTTTGTAATGCTGTAAGTCCAACAATAACTGAAACAGCATCATCCTGTCGGTATGCCAAACCAGCCAAAAATTGGTTGTTGAATTTTGCTAAAGCTGACACTTCATACTGAAAAACTTTAGAATCAAATTTTCCATTAATTGACGGAGTTAAAACAATGTCAGGAGAAATGTCAAAATTGTAACCGCCTGTAAGATAGAAATGTCGATTTAAAACACTTTTTGCTCCAGAAAAATCAAATTCAGGTTCTGCAATGTGGGTGGTACTAAGACCGGCAAAGTATTTCTCAGAAGTATAAAATAAACCAAAACCAAAATCTGGCACAATTTGCCCTGAGGCACCAAGTAAATTTTTATAAACGGGGTCTTCTGTATCGTTGACTCTAAGTTTATCAGAAGTGATTGAACGGGAATGTATGCCTACTCTAACCCCTGCATTGAGCTTGCCAGCACCGACTTTAAATTGATAGGAACCATTAATCGAAGCCTGTAAATCATTAAATGGACCAATCTGATCACTATTGACAACCAATCCCACCCCAGTGTTTGCAGAAAGAATCGGTAGTGAACCTGTAAATAAAATATTTTGAGGTGCTCCGCCACCACTTTGTCCAGAATATCCAGACCATTGATTTCTGTATAGAAGCCCTCCTCTGAAGCCTTGTTCGATCCCTGTAGCTCCAGGATTGAAGTACATCTGATTAAACATATACTGGGTAAAATGAGCGTCCTGTTGGGCGTTTCCTTTAAAAGTAAAAGCCACAATTGCCAAGAAGAGAATGATGTATTTATGTTTTTTCATTTTTATTTCAGTGATGAATAAAGTCCAATTTTATGATAAAAATACTGTTTGAAAAAATTTTATTCTTTTGATGCTTTAATACAGACTTTAATATACTCCTCAAGAGCACCTGTCATAGAGGGTGCATTTGGTAGAGGTGCCTGAATATCTAAGATTAAATTAGCTTCTTTTACTGCTTTGGCTGTTGTAGGTCCAAATGCTGCAATTCTAGTTGCATTCTGCTGAAAATCAGGGAAATTATGAAAAAGAGATTCAATTCCTGATGGACTGTAAAATGCGATTACGTCATAAAATATATTTTTTAAATCCGACAGATCACTCGAAATGGTATTGTAAAAAGTCGCCTCCGTAAATTTATAATTATTTTTTCTGAGGTGTTCAGGAAAATCTCCGGTTCGGATATCAGAGCAAGGGAAAAGGTAATTTTCTTCTTTGTGCTTTTTAACTTGGTCCACCAAATCCATTGCTGTTTTTTGACCAACAAATACTTTTCTCTTTCGGATCTGAATATACTTTTGCAAGTAGTTGGCTGTTGATTCTGAAACACAAAAATATTTCATTTCAATAGGGATGTCCAACTTAAGTTCGTTGGAAACTCTAAAGAAGTTGTCAACTGCATTTTTACTTGTAAAAATAACCGCAGTATGATCCAAAATATTAATTTTTTGCTTTCTGAAATCTTTCATTGAAACTCCCTGAACTTCAATGAATGATCTAAAATCAATCTTGATTTTATATTTTTTTGCTAAAACAAAGTAAGGCGAATCTTCATCGGTAGGTTTTGGTTGAGTAACCAAAATTGAAGACACTTTTTTTTGGCGTAGGGTAAGTTCCTGATTTAACGTTTCACTCATAGAAGTCTGAAAATATCTCTGAACACTCCCCATGTCAACAAAAGGAATGTTTGGAGATTCAGGGTGCAAATATAGAAAACAGTTATTGGGATTTTAAATCTATATGATTTCAGAAATATCTTGTAGAACAGAAAACTTCTTAAAACGAAGTAAAGCGCAAGTAAAATGGCTAAGAAAATCGGCAACGAAAGGACAGTTTCCAGCTTTGAACCAAATGAAGAAAAATTATAAGTAATTGATAATAAGGATAAAAAAAACAAAACCTTAAGATCTGAAAAGATTATGGGAAAAAGTTTCAGACTAAGATTTAGTAAAAAAAATAGAACCAAAGAAGATAGAATTGGTGTCAAAAAAATTAATAAAACAAGTCTAACTGATTGAATACCTACAGGTGATTGGTCCAAAAGTTTATTGGCAAGTGACAATTTTGTTAGGTCGATGGCCGATAACAAGATTATTATCAGTGCCAAAGCAACTGGAACTGCACCGATTTTCTGAAAGTTGAAATCAATCTCATAATTATTCCTCAGGCTTAAAAAATATTTTTGAAATGACCCAAAAAATCTATTTCTAAAAATAACTAAAAACAATACCGCAAAAAGCGAGAAAAATGGAATCGTGCCTTCCTGGAATATTGAGGTCTCATTTGTATGATTTATTGCTGCAATAGTTGAGCTCTTATTTAAAGTACCATCAACAAATTCAAATTCCTTATTTCGAATGAGAAATTCAGATTTTGAATGAAACAGGATTTGAGATTGAGAAGCGAATCCTTCCTTTTTCGTTGGGTGAGACCATAATGAAAAAGGAAGCGAGACTGAATTTTGTACGGCCTCACGCATTCACTTTCCTTTTTGATAATAATTCTAAAATAACAAAAAATATCAAAAAGTACACCACGTAAAACCAAAGCATAAAATTGTCGCCTCTATCTGACAATAACATGGCTGTCAATATAGTAACAATATTAAGAGTAGATAAAACCAAGACGGTCTGGATTTGGTTTAAACCATTCTTAATTAGTATATGATGAACATGATTTTTATCTGGTGAAAAGGGAGACTTGCCATTAAAAATACGTTTCGAAAACACCCTCGCCGTATCGAAAACCGGAATGATAAGAATGGCAACCGCAATGGATGGAGCCGATTCTACGGCTTTCATCTGGACAAATTCTATTGCCATTACGCTCACAATCATCCCACAAACAAGGGATCCAGTGTCGCCCATGAAGATAATTGCTTTGTGTAAATTATATCTAAGGAAACCTAAAATTCCACCCATTAAACATACTGCAACCAATGCAAACGGCGCATATTCTGTGCCCCCAAATCTAAAAAAGAAGTATCCAAATGCAGTAGAACTGATCAGAATGAGCGATCCGGCCAAGCCGTCCAAGCCATCTATAAGATTGAATGCATTGATCAAACCAACAATAACCAGAAATGTAAAAGCGTATGCAAATCGATCATCTATGTGATAAATGCCCATGAACCCTTGAAAATCATTAATTTTAATATCTCCCAGGAACATCACAATTCCTGTGGCTAAGATCTGAACAAAGAACTTTTTAAATGCTGAGACGGAACTAATGTCATCTTTCAAGCCAATAAAAAATAAAATCAATGTGGAAGCTAAAAGCCTTTGAATCTGAGGTGTAACATCTCCAAAAATGGTGACGGCAGACATAAAACCAGCAAAAATTGCGATTCCACCTAACCTTGGGGTCAGATTGGTGTGCATTGCCCTGAAATTGGGCTCATCCAAAAGGTTTTTAAGGTGGGCCACATAGATGATGGAGGGTATTGCAAAAACAGCAATTACAAAAGCCCAAACGAAAGAAAGTACGATATCGATGACCAGGTGCATCCTTTAAAAATTAGGCGAAAATAGCTTAAATCCTTGCGACATATCCAAAATGAATTTTAGTTGTCTGTAAATCAATGGGGTTGCCAGAAAGAATTCCATTCGCAATGGACAACTGAACACTATTGCTGCCAAAGTCCAACTCTAAAGCAATCCCAAAACCAAAGGCTTTGGAAGGTTTAAAAAAGTATTGATTGTTCAATTTTGAATTAAATAAAAGGAGATCTGAAAAAACGCCAACCAAGATCGTTTTGTCAACGAGATATTGAGGTTGGATTGTAAATTCGGCAAGCTGAGAAGCATAAAACTCATTTTCATTAAATCCTCTTGTAGACTGATTTCCTCCCGAACGAAGCTGATCCTGCAAGGAAATTTGATTGCTTAACACTCCAGAAATTCTGGTAATGGTCTGAATTACAAATCGATCTGATTTAAGTTCGATTGGAAATTTCCATCTCAAATCATAGTTCAACTGAGGCAAGGTATTTTTACTTTCCCTTTTGTCAATCTGTTTCAAAGTGGGTAAAAAATCCAATTGAAACGCCCGTTTTTTAAGAAGAACCCCAGGAGCTTGAAATGGTGACTTTATAAAGGATAGTGAAATCGCATTTGTAGAGATTTTAATTTTTTCCTGATTATTTAAAGCGGCAGGTCCCGAAGATGCAGAGATCGAATACCCAATTTGAAATTTCCAAACGCCTCCTGGAGAGGTTGAAATTCGAAAGTCAAAGCGTTGGCGGTTGATGGTAGAATCCTGCCGGAATAATGCAAAATTTGTTTCAAGACCTAAGCCGCTGTAGTTAAGAACGGGTGCGGAAAGCTTAATATCAGCCATTTGTGATGATGGAGCAAATCGGTTCCATTTCACAAAAAATCCAAGACCTTTGTTAAACAAATTATTCAAATTGGCATCGATATTGCCAGTTACAATCGTTCCGCCTTGCGCTTCGCTCTGGGGCAAAAGACCCAAAATGCCAGTGAAAGAATTTGTTTTTCGCTTCCTTAAATCAAGATGAACAATGGCTTGATTTCCAAAAAACTCTAGCCTTGGACT
>Ga0105046_10011911_pt1 | contig 13493 bp, 10 predicted proteins | sample MAT03_FD_78385 | JGI IMG/M metagenome (GOLD analysis project Ga0105046, IMG submission 78385) | Freshwater microbial communities from Lake Fryxell liftoff mats and glacier meltwater in Antarctica - MAT-03 (megahit assembly) | ecosystem: Environmental > Aquatic > Freshwater > Ice > Liftoff... | reverse complement strand
ACTCATCGCGGAAAATCCCGGTGTGCCCGCGTACGCGGAAAGCGCCCAGCAGGTCCGCGCCATGATCGCCGAACTCAAACAACAAATCGATGACGCCGCGGCCGCTGCCGGAACTCAGCCATCGCGGTGAACCGTATCGGGCGAAAACGCGGGGAGGCAGACCGCGATATATTCCGCGCCACTGGCAGCAGGGGAACTGTAACGCACCCATTCGCCTTTATGGACGATGATCGCCTGCCCGGCCTTCACGTCGTGTGTCGCGGTGCGCGTTTCGACTCGCAACTCGCCGCGCAGCACTACGGTGTACTCGTCGAACTCGGGCGTTTGGCCCGGCTCGCTCCAACCACTCGGGCTGATCATCTTGGCGATACTGAGGGTGGTGGTTTGGCTGTTCACTCGCCCGATGAATTCCTCGATGACCTTGGGCGGCTCGCCGTGCGCGTGAATTCGTTTCGGCTCAGGAATCAGAGTGGGCATATTGCGCCTGTTGTTCAAAGGAATGTGGAAGGTGAATTGCCGGCCCGTTAGGAATCGTGCGTCGCGTCTTCGTGCGACCAGCGGCTCCAGGAAACGACGCCCAACTCCGGGCGAGGCGCTTCGGGGAGCATCGTCAAGAATTCCAGCAGGTGACCGTCCGGGTCTTTAAAGTAGATCGAAGCTGCCGGCATCCAGGCCAGTACCACGGGTTCGTCCGTCGCAAGCCCCGTAAAATCGAGCGGCGCAATGCCAGCAGATTGAAGTTGCTGCGGCGCCATCAACAGATCCGCCAATTCCACGCGAAACGCTACGTGCAATTGCATCCGCTGCGGCGCTGCGCCAGCTTCCCACACGCCAAGCATCGATTGTCCCGGCCCTCCCAACCAAAAGAACGCGACTTTGCGCTCTTCGATCATATGCGCGAGCTTCAGTCCCAGCATGCCGTCGTAGAAATCGATCGAGCGCTGCAAACTGCCAACGGTCAGGTGCGCTTCGAAAAGTCCTTGGACTCGAATCACTGGATCCTCGCAAATTCGTAGTGGGCAACTGCTCTCTGCAAATATCCAGCGCTGGCTCGATGCGTCAACCCAGGCAAATGCGCTGATCTTTGGAGTTCTTGCCCAGAGCTTGCGTGGGAGCTAACCTGAAAGGACCCTGGCAGCGTGTTAATTCTCTCAACACGCGCCGCGAACGCTTTATCGACGGTGAGGAACAGATTTCGATGGATGAACAGCCGATTCCGCCCACCGGAGAAACCGACACAGGCGCCGAGCCCATCGAGGCAGAGCGCGCCAGCACGCCGTCCGCGACGCCCGCCCCGGCCCCGGCAGCGGATGCCATCACGCCGGAGATACTCAAGAGCGCTTACAACGCTTTCAAGAAACGCTGGAAGTTGACTCGCCTGGATCAAGAGTCCCGCATCGGTCGCGGGCCGATGAGCGGGGGTCAGAAATCCTCGATCGACGGTATCATTCCGCCGAATCAATTTCCTAACTCCGTGTGGGAAGCGCTCGCCGAAAAGGGGCGGATCAAATACACGGGCAGCGGTTTCTACGCCATGCCGTGAGGCTCGGCTGCCGAGTGAAACGCGGCCAGTTTCTCGCGCCAGGCCGGGTGCATCGCCGCAAGTTGCGCGAGATCCCCATGTTCGACGTCCGATGGATCGACTCCCGGCCACTCCGTGCTTCCCAATAGCGCAAATGCGCCACCCGATCTTAATCGCGCGGTGTGAAACGTTCCGCCTGGTATAAAACACTGGGGGCGCATACCGGACGTCAGGTCCGTCCCCACGGTGACGAACTTCGCGGTTCCATCCGCTAGCAGCATCACCAGCTCAAGCGGATCGCCCAGGTAGTGATGGTATTGCTGATCCGAGCGAATTCGGTGCAGCACGATCGGCGCGTCGGGGTCGACAAGAAAGTAGAGCGCAGATCCGACAGGCCGGTCGCCGCCGTACTCCGCAGGGAGCGACGACGCTGGCGTTGTGAGCCCACTGCAATATGTGAGCGCTACGTATCCACAGGTGGGATGACGCTGCAGGTTGAGCGTTCGCTTGATTTCGTCGGCTGTGATCGCCATAAACCGCAGGCAGTCCGTGTGCCCTCTTCGCTGCGCCTTAGCGAGGGCGCGCTGGAAGCTTGTCGCCCGAAGACTTGGACGCGGCCGCCTTGGGGCGAGTCGCAGCCGGCTTCTCGGCCGCCTTCTCTGTCTTGGCTTCGGCTTCTTTTTCTTTTTCCGCTTCGTCCCGTCCACCACGGCGGCCGCGGCCGCCTTGGCTCATTTCGAGCTTGAACGGCTCGCCCTGGATTTCTTTCCACTTGGTTTGTTGCTTGGTGGTAAGCACTGCGAGCATTTTCTCTTCCGTGCTGGTGCGCAGCTCGGTCATCTTCTCGCGAGATTCTTCAAACGCCTTGCGCTGCTCGTCACTGATCTGTCCGCGCCCGCCGACACGTCCTTCACGCCTTGGCGGCTCATCGCCTGGGTTGGCGCCATCAGCGGCTGGCTTTGCATCGGCTGCCGGGGGCTGGGCGTCTCCCTCTTCGCGCGCCGATCGCTCGCGGCCGCCACCGTCACCCCCCGCGCCACCTGGTTGACCGTCGCCGCCCCGTCGGCCGGGACCTCCATCTTGACCGCCAGCGCCGCCCGCTCCACCTTGGCCACCCGGCCCACCGAAACCGCGTCCGCCCTGGGCCATCATCGCGGTAATCTGCGCTTGCATGGTTTCGCGAGATTCTGACTGGATATCTTCGATGCTCTTCTTTTGAGCGCCGGAAAGGACAAGCGCCTTGGCGACTTCTGGATCGGTCAATGCGCGAACGCCGCGTTGCTGGATCGAAATCTCGCTCAGTCGCTTCGCCTGTTTGGGGGTCAGCGCCTTGGTAATGACCTGTTCGTTGGTCTTGTTGAATTTGTTAAACTCGCCCTGGATTTCTTCGGGCGGAAGTTGGCGAATCTGTCCGAACAGTTCGCGTTGTTTCTTTTGACGATCTTCAATCAGCTTCAACTGCTTCTCGGTGAACTTCAGCTCCGTCTGAACGGATTTGTTGGTGACGAGCATCAGCTTGTCGGCCCCTGGCGAGTACGTGCCGCCGGGCCCGCCACCGAAGCCGCCCGGGCCGCCAAAACCACCTCGGCCTCCGCCACCAAATCCACCCCGGCCGCCACTATCGCCGCCACGCCCACCTTCGCCGCCGCGTCCACCCTCGCCTCTGGGTTGTTGGGCAACCGCACTAACTGCCACTGCCGACGCAACGGCCAAAGTAAACAGACCTAGTGCGAACCTTTTCATATTCCTTCTCCCGAACAGAGAGCTTGTTGCGGTTGTATGTAGTGGAGTCGATGAAGCGAATCGGATGGCGCCATTGGGTCCCCGGCGCGCCGAGGCGCAATCGGGGGCTCGCGACGCGCAAAGTACCGCGTCCGAACGCCCGCTGACAGTCTAACACCCGTGGAACGCAAAGGTTCCGGTCGATCCCCCATTGAATTCTACCAGTGGGGAGACATTTCGGGCTAGCTCTCCGGGTCCCCAATCCGACGCATTCTGACCGATCCGCAGACAGACCCAGTCCCGGCGCCAGTCTGCCTCTCCCGGCGCGCCATTTAGGCGAGCGGGTGACTACACAAAAAGCTCCGTCATAATGTCCCCTTTGGGGACCAGGCGGTGCGGGCGGTCGAACCGATCGTGGATCATTGTCGAAGAATCGATCCCCAGGGCATGGTAGATGGTCGAAATGCAGTCCCCAGGACTCATGGGATTCCGAGCCGGAAAGGCGCCAATCTTGTCGCTCGCGCCGTAAACAAAGCCCGGCTTGAAGCCACCCCCGGCCAGCAAAATGCTGTAACAGAAGTTCCAGTGGTCCCGGCCGCCGTTGTTGGCGTTGATCTTGGGAGTCCGGCCGAAGTCCCCCAGTACCGCGACCAGAGTCCGCTCGAGCATGCCGCGGTCTGCCAGGTCTGTCAGTAGCGACGTGCAGGCGGCGTCAAACTGAGGGAGCAATTCCCCCTTGAGCTTGACGAAGTTGCCGCCGTGCGTGTCCCAAGTGGCGTTGGCGTCTGGAGCCCAAGAGATTGTCACCAGACGCGTGCCGGCTTCGATCATGCGCCGCGCCAGCAGCACGCTCTGCCCATAGATATTGCGGCCGTACGAATCGCGGACCGCGTCACTTTCGCTCGAAAGTTTGAACGCCTGCTGCGTCGTCGGCGACGTCAATAAGTCGAGCGCCCGTTGCTGAAAGCGATCAAGAGATTCGCCAGACTTTCCAGGCCCGGTGGCAAAGCGGCGATCGACTTCGCTCAACAAAGTTTTGCGAGCGGCAAGGCGTTCGAGCGAAACATCGGAAAATAGCGTCAACTCCGGCACGGAGAAGTCCGGCGCGTTCGGATCGCGGAGCACGAACAGCGGATCGTAAGCGCGGCCAAGTAGTCCGCCAAAAAAACCCGGCTGCGGTGGACCGCCCGCGCCTTCTTTGGTGATGAACGGCAGCGTCACGTGAGGCACGATCTGTTTTTCTGGCGGACGCAACAGCGCCATCACGGAGCCGGGCGAGGGATTATCCGTGGGGAGCGTGCCACCGCCGATCTCGCCGCGGTCGTGCCCCGTCAGGGCCGTATAGACGGCGGCTGCGTGAGCATTGTTGACCGTATGATTCATCGAGCGGACGAGCGTCATGCGATGCATCTGCGTGGCCAGACGAGGCAAGTGCTCGCTGAACTGCACGCCCGGCATGCTGGTGTCGATGGGCTTGAATTCGCCACGAATTCCATCGGGCGCTTCGGGCTTCATGTCCCACATGTCGAGATGACTGGGTCCACCGTTCAGATAAATGATGATGCAGGAGTCCGCGCGTGGGCGCGGATGCGAAGGCGCCGCCTCTTCCTGAGCTTTCAGCAGCCGAGGGAGCGAGACCCCCATTAAACCCAGGCCGCCGATCTGCAGCATTTGGCGGCGAGACAATCCGCCGCTACGAACGATAGCCTGAGCGCGACCGCGAGCGGTGAACCGTGTGTCGTTTTTCATGGAAGCGATCAGGTGGGATTTTTGGCAGGCGGGCGCCGCGATGGGGTGCAAGATCGCAGGAGCGCGGTCTTCGGCGCGGCGTGCCACCAGTTTAAAGGAGAGGGCCGCTAGCGGCAAGAAAATCGCGTGATTCATGTCGCGCTTAGCGCGGCGGCGCCGAGGTCCGGGGCTACCTTCTCCTGCCCGCACAATCGGTTCGAACGCCGCCGCAGTCGCGCATAGCGAGAATGCCAGCTTTCGACGCATAGGGTGCAAAGGGTTCGCGCAACCGCGTGGGTTGATATCCGCTTCCGAGCATGCGTTCGATCTCGATGCTCGGTCGCTTCTCTTTAAGCAGTAGTGGTTTGCGATCGCAAGTGGCGGCGTGCTGGCACGCGCGGCACGACAAATGCTTTCAGCACCGCACGGTGGTCTGGATCACGCCTCCGATGGCGTGCGCCAGAGACCATTAGTGAGGCGCCCGATGCATCTAGCTGTCCCTCCGCAGTGGAACGTGGGACAGCCACGATGATCTTCGGCGTGATTGCTGCCACTAGCGATTGGTTTTGCCGGTCGCGTCGATGGTTGGCGCCTTGATCGACATTGGTTTGGCGCAGGCGGCGCCGCCCGAACTCGCCTGCGTTATTTACTGCCATTTCGGGCAAAGTCCTTCTGTCTTAACGAGGCGATTGTATGAAAACTCTGTTGTGCGCTCGTTGGTTAGCGACCACGGGTCTGTTGGCGATATTTCTCGCCGCTCCTTTGGCCGCCTACGGTCAGGATACCGCGGAAAAGGCAACCACTCCGCAGGTGTCTACGGGCGAAGGAGTGGTCGAGCCTGAGACCGCTGCCGATGCTGCCGTCGCGCCTCCGCGCGTGCTCGACCGTGGCGACAACGCCTGGATGCTCACCTCTTCAGCCCTGGTGTTGATGATGACGACACCCGGACTGGCCATGTTCTACGGCGGCCTGGTTCGCAAAAAGAACGTCGTCAGTGTTCTGATGCAGTGTGTCTTTTTGATGGGAATAATGTCCGTCTTGTGGGCGACGGTGGGCTATTCGCTGGCCTTCGGTGGATCGTGGCCGTCGGAAAAGGACGTCACGGTGAATCCATGGATTGGAAATGGCGACTATCTATTCATGAAAGGAATTCAGGCCGAATGGAATTCCAGCTTAGAGGCTTCTGAGGTACCGCTGCATCCCGTTTGGAACGTCCCATTTTTGACGCACATGTTGTTTCAAGGGATGTTCTTCATCATCACTCCGGGTCTGATCTGCGGCGCGTTTGCGGAACGGATGAAATTCAGCACGATGGCTGTCTTTTCCGCTCTGTGGGGATTACTGATCTACTGCCCCTTGTGCCACATGGTGTGGGGGAACGGCGCGTTCACCTATGGGACCGAAGCCGCAAAGATCTACTGCGCAGGTGGGGCGCTCGATTTTGCCGGCGGCACTGTCGTGCATATCAGCTCCGGCATTTCCGCATTGATCTGCGCGTTGTTTCTGGGAGCCCGTGAAGGATATCCCAAAACCGCCATGCCACCTCACAACTTGACCTACACGGCGCTGGGCGCCGGTTTGCTGTGGGTTGGGTGGTTCGGCTTCAACGCAGGGAGCGCCGGCGCCGCCGACGGTATCGCGGCCAGTGCGTTTGCCGCCACACACTTTTCCGCGGCTGCTGGAGCCGTGGTCTGGTCTCTGTTGGATCTGATTCGGACTGGAAAGGCGACGCTGTTGGGCGCCTCGTCTGGCCTGGTGGCAGGTCTGGTGTGCATCACACCTGCTGCCGGACACGTTCTACCAATGTCCGCATTGATGATGGGCTCTCTGGCCGGATTGGTTTGCTACATCGCCGTTGCGGTCATCAAGCCGAAGTTCGGTTACGACGACTCGCTTGACGCGTTCGGCGTTCATGGCGTTGGTGGAACGCTGGGCGCGATTCTGACTGGAGTTTTCGCCACCCGAGCGGCGTTTGACGTCAACAACACTCACGACAAGTTGGGCTTGCTCGAAGGGGGCAAATTGCTCAATGCCCAGTTGATTGCCACCGGCGCGACTTTGGCCATTGCCGCTGTCGGGACGCTGGTCCTGCTCGTTGTGCTCAAGGCCACCATGGGTCTCCGCGTCACACGGGACGAAGAGATGCAGGGTCTGGATCAGACCCAGCACCACGAAGAAGGCTACATCTTCGTCTAACCCGGGCGGTTCTCACCCCGCGACAAACGCTTGCCATCGCCGTGACCTCCGAGCGATGGCAAGCGTCGCGGGCGGAAATCGCCACTACCGTAAGTTCTGGCTTTTCGCCAAGCCAGAAGGACGGCCTTGGTTCGGGTGACTTGTCATCCGGGCCAAGGTTTTTTTATTGCGCGAAGCACGGTTTTTTTGATTCGCAAAGTGATTGCGGCGGTCGGTTTGTAACGAATGCCGTAATCGGGACTCCTGCGGCTCGCGTTTCGCCTCTTGTCACCCGCCTGTTGGTGGCGTCTGGCGTAACGCGTCAGTACACTAAAACTTGAGTGCCCGGCTATCTTTCCCACCGCACGGCTTCAAGGCCCCCTCCATGCCTAGTTCTCTCCGGCGACCAATGTGGATCGCGATCCTGCTCCTCTGCTCACCGCTAAGGGCGGCCGATGACGTCGCGGTGGACTATGCGCGAGACATCCAGCCTCTGCTGCAAAGACATTGTTATGAATGCCACGACGGCGGCAAGCAAACCGCTGGCTATCGGCTCGACGTCCGTTCGCGCGCTCAAAAGGGGGGCGAAACGGGCGAACTCGCCATCGTCCCGGGCGCCAGTGGTAAGAGCGCTTTGATCGCCCGAGTCCGCGGCGATGATCCAGGCCTGATCATGCCGCCCGAAGGAGACCACCTGTCGGCCGAACAGATCGCGCTGCTGACGCGTTGGATCGACGCCGGCGCCCCGTGGCCAGACAAGTTGGCCGGCGAAGAGAAGCTAAAAAAAGATCACTGGGCGTTTCAAGTTCCCAAGCGGCCGTCGCTGCCGGAAGTGAAGGACCGCGAATGGAATCGCAACCCGATCGATCGTTTCATCCGAGCGCGACTCGAAGCCGAAGGTCTTAAGCCTTCGCCGCCAACGGACCGCGTCACTTTGCTAAGACGCCTCTCGCTCGATTTGGTTGGACTCCCCCCTTCGCCCAAGGACGTTGATCGATTCTTGCGCGACGAGGAGCGGGGCTCGACAGCCCGCGCGATTGATTGGTTGTTGGACTCGCCCCATTACGGCGAGCGTTGGGCGCGGCAATGGCTGGACGCTGCCCGCTACGCTGATAGGGACGGTTATGAGAAAGACAAATCGCGCCAGGTCTGGTTCTATCGAGACTGGGTCATCAATTCGCTCAATCGCGACTTGCCATACGACCAGTTTGTCATCGAACAGATTGCCGGCGACCAGTTGCCTAGTCCTACTCAAGAGCAACTCGTGGCCACGGGCTTCTTGCGCAATTCCATGCTTAATGAAGAAGGGGGCATTGACCCCGAGCAGTTTCGCATGGAGGCGATGTTCGATCGGATGGACGCCGTCGGCAAGGGGATTCTGGGCGTCACCATTCAGTGTGCGCAGTGTCACGACCACAAGTTCGATCCGCTCTCGCAAGAAGACTACTATCGGATGTTCGCGTTTCTGAACGACGCGCACGAAGCGAACATCGCCGTCTACACGCCCGAGGAACAACTCCGCCGCGCGGAGCTGATGCGCAAAATTGCTGAGATCGAAGGGGGCATCAAAGAGCGTCTCCCGGATTGGCAATCGCAACTAGCGGCCTGGGAATCTCGCGTGCAGGGGGACCAACCTGAGTGGACCGTGGTCAAACTGCTAGGGGATGACGACACGCAGGGGGGCCAGAAGTATCGCCGGGTGGAAGATGGCTCGATCGTTGCGCAAGGCTACGCCCCTACCAAGCATCGCCCGAAAATGACGGTGCGGACGGACATTCATCCCATCACCGGTTTTCGGTTGGAACTTCTGACTGACCCGAACTTGCCGCTCAATGGTCCAGGCCGTTCGATTTATGGCACAGCGGCGCTCACCGAGTTTGGCGTCGAGGCCACGCCGCTGGCGGCCGCGGCCGAAGTAGCGGACGCGACACCAGTCGCCAATACGGCGCCCGTCGCTAAGCCGGATCTTTCGACGCGCAACACTGTCGGCGACGCCCAAGGCGTCAAGATCGCCAGCGCCACGGCCGACATCAATCCGCCTGAGACACCACTACTGGCTATCTACGACGACCGTAGTAAAAAGCATCGCGTAACCGGCGGCGTGGCGTTTGCCATTGATGGCAATAACGAAACCGCGTGGGGAACCGACGCCGGCCCGGGTCTCCGTAACCAGCCGCGCAAGGCCGTCTTTGTCCCAGAGAAGCCGATCGACAACGCCGAGGGGACCGTGCTCAGCTTTCTGCTGACGCAAAACCACGGCGGCTGGAATAGCGACGACAACCAGAATCACAATCTTGGCCGCTTTCGCATCTCGATCACAAGCGCGCCCAATCCCACGGCCGATCCTCTCCCAGCGCGGGTGCGCGAGGCGCTCGCCATCCCAGCCGACAAGCGCTCGCCCCGGCAGGTAGCCACGCTCTTCAGCTATTGGCGTACGACATTACCAGAATTGCAAGAAGCCAACGCCAAGATCGACGAACTTTGGCGACAGCATCCGGAAGGAACCTCGCAACTCGTATTACTCGCCCAAGAAACGCCGCGAGAGACCAATCTGCTCAAGCGTGGCGACTTCCTCAAGCCGGACTACGCAGTGCAGCCAAGCGTGCCGTCGTTCCTGCATCCCCTGCCGGAGAATGCTCCGCCAACGCGGCTTACGTTTGCCCGTTGGCTGGTCGATCCACGTTCTCCCACTACGGCGAGATCGATCGTCAATCGCGTTTGGCAATCTTACTTTGGCGTCGGTCTGGTGAGCACGAGCGAAGATCTGGGGACTCAGGCCGAGGCGCCATCGCATCCGGAATTGCTCGACTGGCTGGCCGTGGAATTCATGGAAGATGGCTGGAGTCTCAAGCGGTTGCATAAATTAATTTTGACGTCGCAAACATATCGCCAGTCGTCCAACGTTACGGCGGAATTGCACGCCCGCGATCCATACAATCGGTTGCTGGCCCGCGGTTCGCGTTTGCGCGTCGAGGCAGAAACGGTCCGCGACGTCGCTCTGGCCGCCAGCGGTTTACTCGATCGCCGGGTGGGTGGCGCCAGCGTCTTTCCGCCATTACCAGAGTTCATGATCCAGCCGCCGGTCAGCTATGGCCCCAAGACGTGGCCCACTTCGACCGGCAAAGATCGCTATCGCCGCGCGATGTACACGTTCCGTTATCGATCGCTGCCATATCCCGTGCTGCAAACGTTTGACGCTCCCAACGGCGATTTTTCTTGCGTCAGGCGCTCGCGCTCGAACACGCCACTCCAGGCACTCGCGACATTGAACGAGCCGGTGGCGGTTGAGTGCGCGCAAGCCTTGGCGCGTAGGATCCTGGCCGAAGCCCCGCATACGGACGAGGGCCGTCTGACGTACGCCTTCCGGTTGTGCTTAGCGCGCCGGCCGACTGAAGAAGAGGCCAAGGCACTGACGGATTTTTATCACGAACAAAAGCAGCGCATCGCGGACGGCTGGCTCAATTCCCGCAAGCTGGTTAGCCCCGCGGACGCTCCTGCCGACGAGGAAAAGCTTTCCTTGCCAGAAGGCGTCACGCCGACCGAGCTTGCAGCCTGGACGACCGTTGCGCGGGTGTTGTTGAATCTCGACGAAACGATCACGAAGGAGTAGCCGTGAACTGCCAGGCGAATCAACACACAGGGCAAGACCCGCGCTCGATCGCGCGGCGCTGGTTTCTGCGCGATTGCGGCGTTGGGCTCGGCGGCATGGCCCTTTCGCAATTGCTTGCGCCACTGGACGCCGCGCAGGCGCGCGCCGGGGACGCTGAACCGGCAAGTGGCGGTGGTGGCGTCGAAGATCCGCTCACGGTCCGCGCTCCGCACTTTCCGGCCAAGGCCAAGCGCGTCATCTTTTTGTTCATGGCCGGCGCTCCAAGCCATCTGGAGCTGTTCGATTACAAACCGCAACTCGCCAAATTCGATGGCACATTGCCGCCGCCGGAACTCCTCAAGGGCTATCGCGCCGCGTTCATCAATCCCAACTCCAAGCTGCTCGGACCCAAGTTCAAGTTCGCCAGGCATGGCCAATGTGGCGCGGAGCTTTCGGAATTGTTGCCGCATCTGGCCGGCATCGCGGACGACGTAACGATCGTCAAATCGTTGGTGACTGACGCGTTCAATCACGCGCCGGCACAGATCATGATGAATACCGGATCGCAGCAGTTCGGCCGCCCGAGCCTGGGCGCCTGGAGCATGTACGGCCTGGGGAGCGAATCGCAAAACCTGCCCGGCTTTGTCGTGTTCAACTCCGGCAAAAAGGGCCCCAGTGGCGGTAACTCGAACTGGGGCTGTGGATTCCTGCCCACGGTCTACCAAGGGGTGCCTTTCCGCGGCAGCGGCGATCCGGTCCTCTATCTCTCCAATCCGGCGGGCGTGGACGAAAAACTCCAGCGAGATTCGCTCGACGCGATCTCGCACCTGAACCGGCTACGCCTCGACGCGGTGGGAGATCCGGAGATTTCGACGCGGATCAACTCGTTTGAGATGGCGTATCGCATGCAGTCGAGCGCGCCGGAGCTAATGGATCTGGCCGGCGAATCCGCCGAGACGCTGGCCATGTACGGCGCGGAGCCTGGTAAGCCATCGTTCGCCAATAATTGCCTTTTGGCGCGCCGCCTGGTGGAGCGTGGCGTTCGCTTCGTCCAACTCTTTCACGAGGCCTGGGATCAGCACGGCAACCTGAAGAACGACCTGAAGAAAAACTGCGAAGACACCGACCGCGCGTCGGCGGCGCTGGTGATGGATCTCAAGCAGCGAGGATTGCTCGACGACACGATCGTGATCTGGGGCGGCGAGTTCGGCCGCACGCCCATGATGCAGGGAGGGACGGACGGCCGCGATCATCATCCTAACGCGTTTACCATGTGGATGGCCGGCGGCGGCTTCAAGCCGGGCGTGACCGTGGGTTCGACCGACGAACTGGGCTTCAACGCGGCGGATGATCCGGTCCACATTCATGACTTGCACGCCACGCTCCTGCATTTGCTCGGCTTCGATCACACCCGGCTGACGTATCGCTTTCAGGGGCGTAATTTCCGATTGACGGATGTCCACGGCAACGTCATCCAAAAGCTGCTGGCCTGACGTGATTTCTCGCGGCCGGCAGTCCGCTTTCCTTCGGCTGGGAGAACTTTCGATCGTCCCTGGGCCACCAATGTCAAATTAACATCTCAAGATTCCATCAGATCCTTTGAGGAGCTTCCAAGTGGGTACGCAACCGCGTTGTATTCTTTGTGCACTGATCGCCACGTTTTTTGCGGCGCTCGTCGCTGCTTCGGCCACGCAAGTAGGGGCTGAGGAGTACGCTGATCACAAGTTTGATCGGCAGCAGCTTTCGAACGTCTACTATTCCGAAGGCATCGGCGCAGGCGATCTGAACGGCGATGGTCAGACCGACATGATCTACGGCCCCTATTGGTTCGCAGGTCCGGACTTCAAGCAAAAGCACGAGATCTATGCACCGAAGCTCCAGAATCGCGACAAGTATGCAGACCACTTCTTTGCCTGGGTTTACGATTTCAACGGCGATGGCCGGAATGACATCCTGACCGCCGGCTTTCCAGGCACGCCTGGCTTTGTCTACGAGAATCCCGGGCCGGACGGCCTGGACAAACATTGGAAGAAGCACACCGTGGTCGATAGCGTCTCGAACGAGTCGCCACAGTTTGTGAACATTGTCGGCGACGCCAAGCCGGAGTTGGTTTGTTCCAATCACGGTTTCTTCGGTTACGCCACCTGGGATCCGGACAAGCCGTTCGAGCCCTGGAAGTTCACGGCAGTCTCGGAAAAAATTGCTCCGGTCCCATTTGGCCATGGCCTGGGGATTGGCGACGTGAATGGCGACGGTCGCCAGGACATCATCATTCAGAACGGCTGGTTTGAGCAGCCCGCTTCGCTCGAAGGGGGCCCGCGTTGGAAATTGCATAACGTTCGCTTCGCCCCGGCCGGCGGCGCGGAGATGTACGCCTACGACGTCGATGGCGACGGCGATAACGATGTCATTACCAGCCTGGCGGCGCACGAGTTCGGCCTGGCCTGGTTCGAGCAAGTGAAGGAAGGGGACGAGATCACCTTCAAGCAACATCTGATTATGGGGAGTGAGCCGGAGCAGAATCGCTACGGCCTGGTCTTCAGCGAACCGCATTCGGTCAACCTGGTGGATATTGATGGCGACGGTCTGAAGGACATCGTCACCGGCAAGACCTACCGTTCGCATCACAATCGCAGCCCGATGTGGGACACCGGCGCCGTGGTCTATTGGTTTCGCCTCCAGCGCACGCCGGACGGAGTCGATTGGGTTCCCTACAAGGCCGACGGCGAAGCGGGCATTGGCCGGCAGTTGCTCGTT
>Ga0105046_10011910_pt1 | contig 13493 bp, 7 predicted proteins | sample MAT03_FD_78385 | JGI IMG/M metagenome (GOLD analysis project Ga0105046, IMG submission 78385) | Freshwater microbial communities from Lake Fryxell liftoff mats and glacier meltwater in Antarctica - MAT-03 (megahit assembly) | ecosystem: Environmental > Aquatic > Freshwater > Ice > Liftoff... | reverse complement strand
GCGGCGATCAGCGGGATGCCGGCGAGCGCGGGACCCAGCCAGGTGTCGCAGCGATCGAGATCCATGACCAGCAGCCCGGCCAGCATGCCGGCGGCTTCGGCCACGGCCTGCGACAGGCGCCGGGCGTAGCGGCCGTCTGCACCGGGCCGCTCGGACATGCCCAGGCCGAAGCGGCAGCGGTGCGGCGGATGCTCGACCACGTGCGTGCCGTGGCGTCCGTTGGTGAAGATGAAGCCCTGCTCGACCAGGATGCGCAGCGCGCGCTGCACCGTGGGCAGGCCGGCCCCGGTGCTGACGGTCAGCTCGCGCACGGCTGGCAGCCGGGAGCCTGCCAGGTGCTTCCCGCTGCGGATGGCGCGGCGAAGGTCGCTGGCGATGTCGGTCTGCTTGCGCGCGCTGCAATGATCGTTCCAGGCGTGGCGTATACAACCAGGTCACACCTCGCCTATTGTTCCGTTATGGAGGTTAACAACACTACATTTTGGACCCCCCCGCATGCGCCTACCAGCCCTCGCCACCACCCTCCTCGCCCTGACTGTCTCCGTCAGCGCCGTTGAAGCCATCGATCCGACCACGCTCAAGGCCAGCGAATACGTGGTCGCGGACGCCGCCGGCCACCTTACACTCGGCGGCGAGCGCATCCGCTTCTGGGGCGCCATTGGCGGCCTGCCCAGCACCTGGGCTGCGATCAAGGCCGAGGACACCCCCGAGCAGCGCGCCGCCAAGGTTGCCGAGGCCTATCGCCATAACGAGGCCTTGGTCCAGCGCCTGGTCGACCTCGGCTTCAACCTCAATCGCACCTGGCACAAGGTGCGCGAGGACTACGTCCCCGGCGACGGTTCGCGCGCCGACATCATCGACCACTTCTACGCCACCATGAAGCAGCGCGGCCTGCATCTGTGGCACGCCGGCATCAACGACTTCGGCAAGATCACTGCCGCGGACGCCGGCATCATTGAGGATGCCGCTAGCGCCAAGCCCTGGGCCGAGGCGATGACCGCCTGGGGCAAGGACGGCGTCGACGTGTGGAACATCGTACGCAAGTGGGACCGCCGCTTCGAGGCGATGGCGATCAAGCGCCGCGCCGAGATCGCCACCCACGTCAACCACCACACCGGTCTGCGTTACGCTGACGATCCGGTGTTCGCCGCCTGGGAGCTGTCCAACGAGGAATGGTGGATCTCCAAGATGGTCGGCGGCACCTTCCGCGGTCTGCCCGCCTACTTCCAGCAGACCCTGCAGGATCGCTGGATCACCTTCCTCAAGACCCGCTATCCCGACGAGGCCACGCTGCTCAAGCGCTGGGGCAAGCTGCTGCCGGGCGAGAGCCTAGCGACCGGCTCGGTGCAGATCCTGCCGCTGGCTGGCGAGCAGGACCTTTCAACCGTGGCGGTCGATGAAACCGCGCGCAAGGCGCTGATCGCCGCAGCCGAGGCCGGCAAGGGCCAGAAATGGAAGCGCAGCGATTTCGCCCGCGAGCGCGGCGAGGACGTGCTGGCGTTCTTTAGCGACCTGCACCTGTCGTCGAAGCGCCGCGAGGCCGAGGCGTTCAAGCCGCTCGGCCGGTCGACCAAGGCCTGCGTCCTGGCCTGGGACACCGGCATCGGTTACGAAATCCAGTCGCAGTGGATGCACCAGAACTCCGACGTCTCGGTCCACGATGCCTATGTCAATGGCTGGGGCGACGTGCGCAAGGCGCCTGAGACGTTCGCTGACGCCCAGGCCGAGTGGATGTTCCGTTCCGAGAACGAAGCGGTGAAGGCCAACGTTGGGCCGTGGAATTGCTGGCTGATCAAGCCGCCGGGCATCGCCCAGGGCGTGCCGTGGCTGGAGCACAACAAGGTGCCGGGCAAGCCATACCTCGCGTACGAGACGCAGATCCAGCAACCGGCCAAGTACCGCGCCGACTTCCCCTACCGCCTCGCCAGCCTGGCTGCGATCCAGGACTGGGACGGCGTGTGCTGGCACTACTTCGCCCCGCCCTCCGACGCGGCCGATCCGCAGCGCTGGGTCGAGCCGATGGACATCACCGTTGGCGGCCACCCGCAGGGCTACCACTACACCTTCGACGAGGTGCAGATGGCGTCGATGCGCGCCGCTGCGATCATCTGGCGTAGCGGATTGCTGAAACCGGCGGCCTCGCCGACCACGTTCATCTACGGGCGCAAGAGCCTGCAGGATCCCGACAGCATGAGCTACGGCCGCAGCTACGGCCTGCGCGGTCTCGACATGCTGCAGACGGTTTACCAGTATGGCGCCCGGCTAATCATTGATCCGACGCGCGAGGACAACGAGGTGCGCGGCCCGGTGGTGCGCATCGAGGATCGCTTCACCCACAACCCGTACACGCCGACGCCCGAGATCCGCATCGACTGGAAGCTCGGAAATATCGTGTTCGACGCTCCCGGTGCCGCGGTGTTCACTGGCTTCCTGCCCAAGGTTGGCGGCAAGCATGCCTTCGCCAATGGCGTCACTCTGTCAGACATCGCGATCAACAACCCGGCTGGCATCTACGATCCGGTGACTGCCGACGAGGGCTACGTCTCCTTCGCCCTGCACAGCGAGGACGGCAAGCCGCTGGCGCAGTGCAAGTCTGCCGCCCTGGTCCTAGTCAGCACCAGCTTCAACACCGGCTTTAGCTTGGCCAAATCGGACTTCGAGATTGCCGGCGACACCGCCAACCCGCTCTACGCCAAGGCCGGCGACGGACGCCAAGGTGGTGGCCTGCCCGTGTTGACGGCGCGCGTTGCTGGCACAGTCGCCTGCAAGGCCATCGACGGTATGGGCTACACCATCTACGATTGGACGATGCAGCCGATCGGCGAGGGCACGGTCGCCGGCGGTACGCTGCGCGTACCCAACGACAAGCCGGTGTTCGTCATCCGCCTCAAGCGCTGAGCCCAGGAGTCCATCATGCGTGTCCTCGCTCTTATAACTTGGTGTTCTCTCGCCGCCGCCGCCGCCGAGTGACCGGACTTCGTGCCGCCCAAAGACTCGGGCGTGGTCAACGTCAAGGACTACGGCGCGGAGGGTGACGGAAAGACCGACGACACCGCGGCGATCCGCAAGGCGATCAGCGAAAACATTGACCGGAGCCGCTATGCCGCGCCGCCGATGATCTGGCTACCGTCCGGCACCTATCTGGTCAGCGCGCCGATCGAGGGCCGCCAGTACAAAGACCTCAAGGGTTGGAGCTTCGGCTGGCGCGCCGGCTTCCTGCTGGTCGGCCAGGGCCGAACCAAGTCGGTACTTAAGCTCAAGGACGCCTGCGAGGGCTACACCGATGCAGCCAATCCGCGCTATGTGGTGGCCACCGGCTCGGAGATGAACGGCGGCGGCGGCAATGAGGGCGGAGGCGGCAACCAAGCCTTCCGCCACTGCATCGCGAACCTCACCGTCGACGTCGGCAGCGGCAACCCTGGCGCCACCGGCATCGACTTCATCGCCAATAACCGAGGCACGGTCGAGAACGTGCTGATCCGCGCGCCGGCCGGATCGGGCCGCACCGGCCTGGCGATGGACCGGAACTGGCCAGGACCTGGGCTGATCAAGGCGGTGGAGATCCAGGGCTTCGACACCGGCATCTCGATGGCCGGAAACTGGCAATACTCGATGACCTTCGAGGACATCGTACTGAAGGATCAGGCCAAGGTGGGCGTGTGGAGCGAACACAACCCGATCTTCATGCATCGGCTGATCGCCTCCGGCAAGGCCCCAGCGGTGCGGATCAAAGATAGCGACCAGATGCTGGTGCTGGTCAATGCCGTGATCACTGGCGCGGGGGCCACTGAGCCGGCCATCGCCACGCCGGGCAGCGCCGACATCCGCAACCTGTTGTGCACCGGCTATGCCACGGTCATCGACGGCAAGGACGCCAACGACGTGGCCGCCAAGGACGCGAAACTGGCGACTAAGGTCGCTTCATGGAGGCAGGGGTGGCAGACCTGCGCCCAGGCCGGCGCCCCCAGGCCGCTCGGCCTGCTGGTGGAGGAGACGCCACTGTGGTGGCCCACGAGCGAGAAGGACTGGGTCACAGCGGCGCCGGAGATGTGCAAAAGGCGATCGACAGCGGCGCGCCGGTGGTGTACCTGCCCAATGCAGCTACGAGGTGGACAAGACCATCGCGATCAAAGGTACGACTAAGAAGCTCGTCGGCTTCCAGAGCTCGCTTAAAGCGAAGAAGGGAGTCACGCCGCTACTGCGCATCGAGGGCAACGCCTCAATCATCTTCGAGCACCTGTATTTCGAAGGCGACGTCGAACATGCCGGCAGCGGCACCGCCGTCTTCCGCCATGCCGACTTCGCCGGTGAGGCGGTCTACCGTGCCACGGGTGCCGGCAAGACCTTCATTGAGGACGTGATAGGCCGCTGGTCGATTGGGAAGGGGCACAGGCTGTGGGCGCGCCAAACCAACGCCGAGTTCGGCGACCGGGTGTTGATGGAGAACAATGGCGGGACGGCGTGGATCCTCGGCTACAAGACCGAGGCAGACGCCGGCACCATCTCGCTCAAGCAGGTCGGCGGTTCTACCGAGATTCTTGGAGCGCTGATCTATCCACTGCACGATGTGCGCGGCGATGTGCCGTGCTGGCAGGTCGAAGGCGGCGGTCGGTTCAGCGCCTCCTGGGTGTACAACAGCAAGCGGTATTACGTCCACGTGCGCCACGAGGGCAAGGACCTCACCGGCAACTGGGGACGCGGCCCGGCGTTATGGTCGACCGAAGCAGGCCCCAAATAGCCGATCGCAGGGTCAGGCCAGGTCGATCGCACCGCGCAGGAGACGGACCGCAGGCCCGTCCAGGGCGACCGTAAGCCGCTGGGGCTGCTGGCCGGTCAGGTGCGTGCTACGCGCGTCACCCTGGTGGCCGGCAATCGTCAGTTCCAGGCGGCCGGGAGTCACCTCGGGATGGCCGTCGGCGGTGTAGAGCGCCATCAGGTGCGGCGGCACGGTCAGTGTGACGGTGGCGCTGGCGCCAGGCTCCAAGGCGACGCGGGCGAAGGCGCCGAGTTGGCGGATCGGATGTCCGGTCCCAGCGTAGGGTCGGCTGGCGTACAGCTGCACCGTCTCGCTGCCGCTTCGTCCGCCGGTGTTGCTTACCCGGACGCTGACCGAGGCCGGCGCGCCACAGTGTATAGTTGCTGGGGCGCTGATGTCGGCGTAGGAAAAGCTGGTGTACGACAGGCCGAAACCGAATGGAAACAGCGGTTCGACGCTGGCGAATCGGTAGGTGCGGCCGGCCATGGCGTAGTCGTCGAAAGGCGGCAGATCCTCGACCCGTTGCGGCCAGGTAACGGCGAGCCGGCCGGACGGGTTGCATGCGCCCAGCAGCACCTCAGCGAGTGCCGTGCCGCATTCCTCGCCGGGATAGCCGAGCAGCACGCAGGCCGCCAGGCGGTCGAGGGCCCAGCCGATCGCCTGCGGAGCGCAGCCGGTTAGCACCAGCACGACGGGCCGTCCGGTCTTCAGCAGGGCTTCGAGTAGTTCGCGCTGCACGCCGGGCAGTTCGAGGCTGTCGCGGTCACCAATGCGGGCAGCGAGCGGGGCGTCGTATTCCTCGCCTTCGCAGAACGGATCAAGGCCGAGCACAGCGACGATCGCGTCAGCGCCGCCGGCCTGCATTGCGGTGTGGGCGATGGCGCGACGATCATCGGAGGCGACATCGCAGCCGGGCCAGCACTCGATGACGGTACCTGGATCGATGGCGGCAGTCAGGCCTTCGAGGACACTGACAATGCGGCCACTGGTGCCGTTGTAGTTGCCCAGCGGCATGCGTACGTCGGCGGCCCGCGGGCCGACCACCAGCAGCTTGCGTAGCTTGTCGCGTTGCAGCGGCAGGACGCCGGTGTTGTGCAGCAGCACCAGCGAGGATCGCGCCGCCTCCAGCGCCAAGGCGCGGTGCGCTGGGCTGTCGAGCACCTCAATCGGCGTCGAACTCCAGCGCACCGTCTCTGGTTTAGCGAAGCCGCCGAGTCGGCTGCGTGCAGCGTTGAGTCGCTCCAGGGCGCGGTCGAGATCAGTCTCGCTGATCAGCCCGCGGCGCAGCGCCTCGGGTAGGTGCTCGAAGACGGTATCGCCTAGGCAGACGTCGCAGCCGGCGCGCAGCGCGAGCGCAGCGGAGGCGGCGGCATCGGAACATAGGCCATGTCCGTTGAACAGATCGGAAAGGGCGCCGCCGTCGGAAATGACGAAGCCGGTGAAGCCCAACTCGTCGCGCAGGATGCCCTGCAGCAGCCGTGGACTGGCGCAGCAGGCCTCGCCACCGAGGCGGTTGTAGGCACCCATCACGCCCAATGCTCCGGGCTCAGACAGGCAGGCGGCGAAATGCGGCAGATAGGTACGCCACAGCTCGCGCTCGTCGATCGGGATGTCGATGCGGTGCCGCTCGGCGTCAGGGCCGCTGTGCACGGCGAAATGTTTGATCACTGCGCCAATGCGGAGGTGCTGCGGATCATCCCCGGCCAGACCGCGGACGTAGGCCCGGCCAAGCTGGCTGGTCAGCAGTGGATCCTCACCGTAGGTCTCCTGGCCGCGGCCCCAGCGGGCATCGCGAAACAGGTTGATGTTCGGCGACCAAGCGACCAGACCCGGCGCACGTCTGCCCTGGGCGAGCAGGTAGTGGTGCTTGGCTCTCGTTTCGTCAGCTGCCGCCGCGGCGACGCGCTGGATCAGTGCCGGATCCCAAGTCTGCGCCAAGTTCAGCGCTTGTGGGAACACCGTCGCCCGGCCCCAACGGGCGAGGCCATGCAGCAGTTCGCTGCCCCAGCTCCACGCCGGTAGGCCGAGGCGCGCCACCGCCGGAGCACCGTACATCAGTTGAGCAGACTTCTCGTCGGAGGTGAGTTGGCTGATATCCATGGTCGTTGCCTCAGGCCACACGCAGGAGGCGCTTGGCTAGCAGCATGGCTGGAACGTAGATCGCGATGTAGAAGCCGATCCAGCCCAGGTCCCAGTTCCATCCGGCCCAGGCGAAGGGACGCAAGAATGGCGGCGGCGAAGCAGTCGCCTGGGCGTTCTGGTAGAGCACGACAATACGCTTCACTGGGCCGGCAGCAGGCCGGATCACCGGCAGCAGCTTGTCGACCTGGCCACGACGGGTCACCAGTTCAGTCTGCTGTGGCGCGACGTCGGCTCCCAGTACAAGCGGGATGCGAGCCAGTTCACCACCGTCTGCGGCTTTTAAGGTGACGTCGAAACGGCCAGAGCGCTCCGGCGTGGCGATGCGCCAGAACAGTTCGCGGTTGGGCATGGGCTGCTCCAGATACGCGGCGAGATCGGCCAGCGTCGCCGTGCGCGCGGCGCGGCCGGCGGCCTGCAGCTCCCAGGGTTGGCTGGCGAGGTTGCTGCTGCGCGTCCAGCTACGTTGCAGGTCGATCAGGGTGGCGCGGATCGGCGGCAGCGCTTGGGTTGCCGGGGTGATAGCTTCCTCGACCGTGAGACCCTCGCCACTAACGGTGATCGGCGTTTTGTGCTCGCCGTCGATTTCCGCGATCAGCTGCACCGGCGTCCCGGGCGGGTTGGCCTGCACTTCGATGCGGTCGGTCAGCCAGAACACGCCGAAGATCATGGGTCCCAGCAGCAGTCCGACCGGGACCATCGACGCGCCAAGGATACGCCACTGGACCGGAGATGCGGCAGCGAGCAGCTCGGCCCGGCGGGGATCTTCGGCAGGCAGCGCCATCGCCGTGGTGCGCAGCGCGGCGGCACGGTCGCGGGCGATGACCAAGCGGTGGTTGTCGGTCAGCAGTCGCTGTAGCAGCATGCACAGCACCGCCATGCCGCCGGCCAGTACGGTCACCGTCAGCGGTCCGCCGATGGAACGCAGCAGCGGCCACAGCACGGCATCAAGTGCGGCGATGATCGGCTGATAGACGTGCGATGTCGACCAGACGCCGGGCCAGAAGGCAGCTGCAAGGACGATCCCCCACAGCAGCAGTCCGACATTGCGCCAGCGTGCGCTGCGCGCCTCGCCCGGACCGGGCGGTGGCGGCAGCTGGCTGCGCGGGATAGGGCCGGACGTTGGCGTGGATACGCTTTCGGTTGGTCCACTCGCGGGCTGGGCATCGCCGCGCATGACCAGGCCGCGTGCGCCGTCTACCGCGACTGTCTCGCCGTCCTTCAGGATGCGGGTCGCGCCGTCGAGGACGACCGCAGGAATTCCGAGCTCGCGCGCGACGACCGCGCCGTGGCTGAGTGCTCCGCCGCGTTCCAACACCAAAGCTGCCGCGTTGACGAATAGCGGGGTCCATGACGGATCGGTGCTTGGGCAGACCAGGACGTAGCCCTTGCCCAGCTCGCCAGCCGTGTCGGGTTGTTGCACAATGCGTGCGGGGCCACGACCGGAGCCGGAAGCGATGGCGAACGCGGCCATGCAGTCGCCGCCGGCCAGTACGGGCGGGCGGCCGAGTTCGGGCAAGTCGCTGGCGGCGATGAAGGCGGCCGGATACAGGCCGGATTCGGCCTGACGGCGCAGTCGACGCTGGGCGATCAGCGGCAGGGGGGCGAAGCCGCTGCGCAGGGCGCTGGTCAGCTCGGACTCGTCGAGGTGGAACACGTCGGCGCTGATACCTAGACGGCGACCGGCTTCGAGCGCCAGGCGGCGCAGCACGGCGTAGCCGCGCATCAGCTCGTGCTTGCCGTCTTCGCGGAAGCGCAGGTAGCGCTGCAGCACGGCGAGCGTAGCGAGCAGCGCTGCTGCCGATGTGGCATCCATGCGTGCCGTGATGGTTTCCGTCTCGGCCGCAGCGCGGGCCACGCGCTCGCGGTGCAGCTGCAGCGGATCGGGCGCCTCGCGCAGCGGTGCTGCGATGGCGGCGAGGTCGTCGGGACGCTCAGTCCAGCGCGGCGTGGCGAGGTCGAATTCGCTCGGCGCACGGTGGCCGTATTCGGCCAGCCAGGCGCTGCGTGTCAGCTCGCCACGCGCCAGGGCGCGCAGGCCGGCGGTCGAGCGCACCGTGCTGTCCGCCGTCGTGCTGGCGGCGAGGCGCTCGGCCACTGCGCTTGGTTCTTCGTCCCAGCACCACGGCTCCAACTGACTGCGCAGTCTGGTCATGGCGGCAGCGGAGACCACCGAGGGCAGCAACGATTGTGCGGCAAAATCGCCCATGACGCGGGCATCGCTGTCGCGCCACAGCGCCAGCAGTTGCTCGTTGTCGAGGGCGGCCAGATCGCGGGCGGACTCCTCGGTGACCCAGGCGCGGAAAGCTGGGATGATCGTGGTTTCGAGCTGGCGGTCGAGGTCGTCGGCCAGAGTGGTGATGCCGGTGCCAATGGTGACGAGCCGGCGGTTGGCGTCGGCCAACTCGCTCGGCGTACCATTGGGAATGGATGGCGGATCCTGTGCCGCGCCCGGATCGTTGCGCAGCCGGTCGAGGTCATAGGCAAATGGATAGCCGGCCCAGAACAGCCCAGCGCTGCGCGCCAGATCCTGGTACGGACGACCGGCGATCAGGCGCAGTACGCCATCGGGCGCCGGATCGAAGCCGGCAGCGCGGTAGAGCGTGCCGAAGCCACCGGCACCGGACATGAAGCGGTCGATCACCGACCAAGTCAGTGGCGTCGGATGCGGCAGCGTCTCGCAGATATTGTGTCGCACCCACGGTCCACGGCCGGCCGCAAGTTCCGCCGCCAGGGCGCTGCGCTCGCTGCGAGCCAGCCGCTCAGGCACCGCAGCGAGTGTGGTGATAGCGCGGCTCTGTAGCAGGAACAGCCGGCCGCCGGCGATCGCCCATTCAAGGTCCTGTGGTGCGCCATAAAGTGCCTCGACGCGCAGGCCGAGTTGGCGCAGTTCGTCGATCTGTGCTGCATCCAGGCTGGGGATGTGACGGCGCTCCTCGGGGACGGCGCTCTCGCCGTGCGTGCCAGGAACGATCTCGGTGCGCTTGTCGGCGATCACGGCATGACGCACGGCGCCGGTGACGCGATCGACTACCAGGGTGTCGGGCTGCACCAGCGCGCCGACCACCGCTTCGCCCAAGCCCCACGACGACTCGATCAGCATTTCGCCGTCGTCGCCGCTGCGCGGGTTGACCGTGAACAGCACGCCGGCCGCTGCGCTGGGCACCAGCCGCTGCACCGCCACCGCCATCGCCACCTGAGCGATGTCGATGCGCTGCTCTGTTAGGTAGGCGCGCACCCGCGGCGTGTCGATCGAGCGCCAGCAGCGCAGCACCGCGGCGCAGACCGCGTCGATACCGTGGACATTGAGGACGGTTTCGTATTGGCCGGCCATCGAGGCGCCGGCGAGATCCTCGGCGGTGGCCGACGAGCGCACCGCGACCACCGGCGAACCCATCGCTGCGTAGGCTGTGGCGATCGCCTCACGAACCTCGTCTGGCAGTGCCGTTGGTATGCCGTCGTGAGCAGCGGCGCGGTAGGCGTCGGTGGTGATGGCAAACCCGGTTGGCACGGGTAGGCCAGCCGCAAGCAGGCGGGCGAGGTTGATCGCCTTACCACCGACCAGGCGTGGGTCGCGGCACAGTTCAAGGTGAAGGACGTGACTCATCACTTGCCGCCCGTGTAGCAGCGCAGGCCGCCGGTCTCCGAGCCGACGTAGAGCCGGCCGTCGAGGATTATCGGAGCCGAGGTCGACAGGCCCATCTCGCCCGGACGAGCTGGATCGTTGAGATAGATGCGCTCCAATTGCTTGCCATCCGCAAGGTCGAGCACCGCCATCCAACCGTCGTTGCTGATCGCGAAGACGCGGCCGTCGGCGATCGCCGGGCCGGCTAGTACCGGGGCGAGGCGGTTGACCCGGGCACGCCAGAGTTCCTTGCCCTTGGCCGCCAGGTCGAGGGCGATGACCTCGCCATTACGGCACGGCACCACCGCCGTGCTGCCCTGCGTCGCGATCGAGCCAAGCACGGCGTCTGGCATCTTCACGCTCCAGCGTTCGGCGCCGGTCGCCGGATCAAAAGCAATGACTCGGCCTTCGGGATTGGCCGCGGCGAAGACGAAATCGCCAGCGCCGCAGCCGATCAGCACACTGTCACCGGCTAGGGTGACGGCCCCGGTGGCAGGGAAGGGGGTGGCGACATCCCAGAGCCGGCGCTGCTGGCCCTTGGCCTTGAGCTCGTCGTCGCTGAGGGTGGCGCGGATGGCGACGACGCGGTTGCCATTGACGCCGCTGCCGATGTAGCAGATGCCATCCTGCAGCACGGGCGAGCTTTCCGGATCGTTGACCGGTTCGCGGAAGATCACCTGGCCGGTCGAAATGCGCACGCCCAGGACGAAACCGGGATGACCGTGGCCCTGCGGATCACCGACCGGCTTGTGATGCTCACCCTGCTCGATCGCTCCGGCGCCGATCACCACCACATCGCCCTCGATGGCTGGCGAGCTCTCCAGGTGCAGCGGGGTCGCAACCGTCCAGCGCACGGCGCCGGTTGCGGTGTCGAGGCAGATCAGGTGCGCATCATAGTCCATGTGCAGACCCTGGCCGATGACCAGGGTGGTGCCGTCGGAGGAAATTGCCGGCGAGCTGAAGAATCCGGTAAATTCCGTCTTTTTGGCCGGATCCTGGACAGAAGTCAGCCAGCGCTGCGCGCCAGTTGTGGCGTCGAGGCAGAAGATGGTACCGAAGCTGCTTGGTGGATCGATCAGGCATGACGCACCGTAGATCGCGCCGTTGTGGACGATGGGCGAGGATAGGATCATCGCGAACTGGTCGTCCTGCGGCCGGTAGCTCCAAGCTTGGGTCAATCCGCGCGGAACCGCACCGCCGAGATGGCCGCTGCGTCCGGGACCGCCGCGGTAGTAGACGGCCGCTGCCGATGTGCTGGGCTTGGCAGGCTCGACCGCTGGAGTAGTGACGGGTGCGGGAGGGGGCCCGGCCGAGCGCTGCCGGATGATCTCTAGCGCCACTGCTGACCAGTCCGTCGTACTTGCGCTGACCGCGCCTGTGGGTGCAGCAGTACCGCGCGCAGCCGTAGCCGGCGGGGCCGTCCACCAGCTCCACAGGCCCCAGCCGGCAGCGCCGATCAGCACCAGCACGAGCAGGATCCACGGCTTGGCCCGCAGCACCCGTATCAGTTCGCGCGGTTTCAGGAGCAGCCCGATGGTATTGGTCACCCCGACAGCAATCAGCGGCGCTAAAGCTGTGCCGGCCTGGGCCACCACCGGGACGACGCTCAGCTGGGCATCATTCAGGCTATTGATGGCGAAAAGGAGCAGGTCGCTCACGGCAGGATCTCCAACAGATCGTTCAGGCGGACGATGCGCAGGTCGGGTGCGCATGCTGCCAGGTGTTTCGGGTCGTGTACCCCACCGGTCTCAAGCAGGCAGGTCAGGAATCCATACGCATTAGCCCCGGCGATGTCTCGTCCAGGGTTGTCGCCGACATGGAGTGTGTCACCGGCGGCGATGCCGAGCTTGGCGACCAGATCGGCGTAATGCGCCGGATGCGGCTTGGCGTGTCCGACCTCGCTGCTGAACGAGTAGGCGTCGATCAGGTGACCAAGGCCATGACGGTGGAAGTAGCGCCGGCAGGCCGGACCGGTCCAGATGATGTGCGAGAGGATGCCGATGCGATACCCGCGACGCTTGAGCTCACTAAAGACCGGCTGGACGCTGGCGAACAGGCCGAGGACCTCGACCAGTTCGTCCTCACAGCGCTCGACAGCGCTCTGGGCTGCGCTGGCGTCGGCCCCGCTCAGCGCCAGCCAACCGCTGAACAACGCCGCGTAGTCCATCTCGTGGCCATCGGGGTTGCGCACCGGGTCGATCGACAGGTACCAGGCCTGTTCCTGGTCGGCCATGCAACGGGCGGGCAGATCGGCCGGCGGGTGCGCGCCGAGGGCAGTCAGGTCGGCGGCGAAGCGCGCGAAGGCCCTCTCCTGCACCGCCCGGTACGGCATGCCCGTATTGGCGGCCAGGGTGTCACCCCAGTCGAAGGAGACGGCACGGAGGGGGGGTAGGGGCGGTAGGGGCATGTCTCACCAACGGCTTGGAATTTCTATGTGACTCCGAAGTCTCAAGCCTATCGCTTATAGATTGAATGACAATGATTGATGGTCACATTGTCAGTAGAATTACGTTAAGACTGGGTAGTCTCAAATACCCCAGCGGAGCCCAAGCCATGTCCCGAGTCACTCTTGCCCTGTCTCTGCTGCTAACCCTCGCGCTCGGCGCGCAGGAGGTGAAGACTGAACCCACGACCATGGACTTCCGCAAGGATGAGCCGGTGTCCTGGTACATCGCCGCGGCCAAGGCGCCGGGCTACGCCAAGGCCACCGCCCACGATCCGCTTTTCGCCGACAAGGCTGTGTGGAACGACGACGCGCGCAAGACGGCCTATGCCAAGCAGGTCTGGCCCAAGACGAGGGTACTGGTGTGGGCCAAGCCCGGCACCCCGGCGAAGGATGGTTGGGACGCCAAGTATTGGCTAGAGGACGGCAATCCAGCGACCAAGCCTTTCGACAGCGACAGCGATCTCGTGCTGCCGGACGGCGGCGGGTACATGGTCAGCCTGACCGATGGGCGCAAATACCAGCCGTCG
>Ga0105046_10011908_pt1 | contig 13494 bp, 12 predicted proteins | sample MAT03_FD_78385 | JGI IMG/M metagenome (GOLD analysis project Ga0105046, IMG submission 78385) | Freshwater microbial communities from Lake Fryxell liftoff mats and glacier meltwater in Antarctica - MAT-03 (megahit assembly) | ecosystem: Environmental > Aquatic > Freshwater > Ice > Liftoff... | reverse complement strand
GCATTGGTGCTGGTGGGGCAGCCCGAGGTACTGGCGGCGCACCCGCAGTTTTCCCGCATCCAGTCCCATCCGCGCTGCCAGGTGTTGGCCGCGACCGAGGTGGTGACCATGGACGACCCTATCGAGGTCGCCCTGCGCCGCAAAAAAGACTCGTCCATGCGGGTGGCCATCATGCAGGTCAAGGACGGCAAGGCCCAGGCCGCTGTGTCGGCCGGCAACACCGGTGCCCTGATGGCGATTGCGCGTTATGTGCTCAAAACGCTGGACGGCATTGACCGGCCCGCGATTGCGACCCAGTTGCCCAACGCTGCTGGCGGCGCCACCACCGTGCTGGATCTCGGCGCCAACATCGATTGCACTGAAGACCACCTGTTTCAGTTCGCTGTCATGGGTTCGGCGCTGGTCTCTGCCATCGCCGACAAGCCCAACCCCACGGTGGGTTTGCTCAATATTGGCGAAGAAGCGATAAAAGGCAGTGAAGTTATCAAAAAAGCAGGTGAATTACTCCGATCTGCCGCTAAAAGCGGTGATCTGAATTTTCACGGCAACGTGGAGGGCAACGATATCTTCAAAGGCGTGGTCGATATTGTTGTGTGCGACGGCTTTGTCGGCAATGTGGCGCTCAAAGCCAGTGAGGGCTTGGCCAGCATGATTGGCGGCTTCATCAAGGCTGAATTTTCAAAAAACATCTTTACCAAATTTGCTGCCATCGTTGCCCATCCGGTGTTAACTGCGTTTAAAAATCGCGTAGATCACCGTCGATACAATGGCGCAGCCTTGTTGGGCCTGCGCGGCCTGGTGTTCAAGAGCCATGGCTCGGCCGATGCGTTTGCTTTCGAGCGTGCCTTGAATCGCGCTTATGATGCAGCTCGCAACAATTTGCTGGATCGGGTGCAGGAGCGAATTGCCCACGCCGCCCCACTGCTGGCCAAGGCGGCACTGGGGCAGCCGGAGACGACGGCCACTGCTGCAGCTGTTGGGCGTGCCGACCCTGCGCCAGCGCATTAAATTTATTCATGAGCCCTTATTCACGTATCACTGGCACCGGCAGCTACCTGCCGCCGCGCCGTTTGAGCAATGCCGAACTGGCTGCCGAGCTGGCTGCCAAAGGCGTAGAAACCTCGGATGAATGGATTGTCGAGCGCACCGGTATCCGTGCCCGCCACTTCGCGGCGCCCGATGTCTGCAGCAGCGACCTGGGGGTGGAAGCCGCCAAAAACGCCTTGCAGGCCGCCGGCCTGCAAGCCAGCGACATCGACCTGATCATTGTGGCCACGTCCACCCCGGACATGATCTTCCCCTCGGCGGCCTGCATTCTGCAGAACAAGCTCGGCATCGCCGGTTGCCCCGCTTTTGACGTGCAGGCGGTCTGCAGCGGCTTTGTGTATGCGCTGACCGTCGCTGACGCGATGATCAAGACCGGTTCTGCCAGCAGGGCCCTGGTGATTGGTGCCGAGGTGTTCTCGCGCATTCTGGATTTTTCGGACCGCACCACCTGTGTGTTGTTTGGCGATGGCGCGGGCGCGGTGGTGCTGGAAGCCTCCGACACGCCGGGCATCCTGGCGACCGACCTGCACGCGGACGGCAAGTACGTCGGCATTTTGTGTGTGCCGGGAACGGTCGCGGGCGGCAAGGTGCTGGGCGACCCGCTGCTCAAGATGGACGGTCAGGCGGTGTTCAAGCTGGCCGTTGGCGTGCTGGAAGATGCAGCCCGCGCTACCCTGGCCAAGGCTGGCCTGCAGGACAGCGACATCGACTGGCTGATTCCGCACCAGGCCAACATCCGCATCATGAACAGCACTGCGAAAAAACTGAAGATGCCGCTGGACAAGCTGATCGTTACGGTGGACCAGCATGGAAACACCTCGGCCGCATCGATTCCCTTGGCGCTGGACGTGGCGGTACGCAGCGGCAAGATCAAAAAAGGTGACACGCTGATGCTCGAAGGCGTGGGCGGCGGTTTCACCTGGGGCGCTGTGCTCTTAAATCTATAGCTGCTTGCGCCTATCCGGTATGGGCTGGCGGCTGTTTTTATTCAGAATTCATGAAATCTTTTGCATTTGTTTTTCCTGGACAGGGCTCGCAGGCTGTGGGCATGCTGGACGCCTGGGGTGAGCACCCGGCCGTGCGGGAAACACTGCGTGAGGCGTCGGACGCACTCGGCGAGGACCTGGGCAAGCTGGTCAGCGAAGGCCCGAAAGAAGCACTGAGCCTGACGACTAACACCCAGCCGGTGATGCTGGTGGCTGGTGTGGCGGCTTACCGCGCCTGGATGGCCGAAACCGGTGCGGCACCAGCTGTCGTCGCTGGCCATTCGCTGGGTGAGTACGCCGCGCTGGTAGCGTCCGGTGTGTTGACCTTGACGCAGGCCGCGCCGCTGGTGCGTTTTCGTGCGCAGGCCATGCAGGATGCGGTGCCGGTCGGTGTCGGCGCAATGGCTGCGATTTTGGGCATGCAGGCATCCAGCGTCATCGAAGGTTGCGCCGAAGCCGTTCGCACTTTTGGTCTGGGCACCGCCGAAGTGGTGGAAGCCGTCAATTTCAATGATCCGATGCAAACCGTCATTGCGGGCAGCAAGGCGGCCGTGGAAAAGGCTTGCGAGGTTTTGAAGGCAAGGGGCGCCAAGCGCGCCTTGCCGCTGCCGGTGTCGGCGCCGTTTCACTCCAGCCTGATGAAGCCGGCCGCCGACAAACTGCGGGAAAAACTCGCGGTGACCGCCTTTTCCGCGCCGCTGATTCCGGTGATCAACAACATCGAGGTCGCCGTCGAAACCGACCCTGACCGTATCCGCGCAGCCTTGTACCAACAGGCCTTCGGCCCGGTGCGCTGGGTCGAATGCGTCCAGGCGATCAAGGCACGCGGAATCACAAACATTGTCGAATGCGGCCCCGGCAAGGTGCTGGCGGGCATGGTCAAACGCATCGATGCGGACATGACGGGTGTGGCGATGTTCGACCCCGCCAGTCTGGCGCAAACCCGGGAGGTGCTGGCATGAGTGAAGTCAGGTTTGAAGGTCAAGTCGCGCTGGTCACCGGTGCTTCGCGCGGCATTGGCGCGGCGATAGCCATGGAGCTGGCCCAGCGAGGCCTGAAAGTGATAGGTACGGCCACCACCGATGATGGTGCGGCCAAAATTGGCCAGGCATTGGCCGCCTTTCCCGGTTGTGCCGGCCAAAAGCTCAACGTCAACGACGCGGCGGCGGCCGCAGCGCTGATCGACGGCATCGTCAAGGAATACGGCGGCCTGCAGGTGCTGGTCAACAACGCCGGCATTACGCGCGACATGCTGGCCATGCGCCTGAAGGATGAGGATTGGGATGCGGTGCTGGACACCAACCTGAAAGCCGTGTTTCGCATGAGCCGCGCGGTGATGCGCACCATGATGAAGCAGCGTTACGGCCGCATCATCAGCATCACCTCGGTGGTGGGCGCTTCCGGGAATGCCGGCCAGGCCAACTACGCAGCAGCCAAGGCCGGCGTGGCCGGCATGACGCGCGCGCTGGCCCGCGAGCTCGGCAGCCGCAACATCACGGTCAACTGCGTTGCGCCGGGTTTTATCGAGACCGACATGACCACCGGCCTGCCGGAAGCGCAGCAAAAAGCCCTGCTCGGGCAGATTCCACTGGGCCATCTGGGCAAACCGCAGGACATCGCGCATGCGGTGGCTTTTGTCGCCAGCCCGCAGGCCGGCTACATCACCGGGCAGGAACTCCACGTCAACGGCGGGATGTATATGTAGGAAGCATCCGGCAGTTGCCGGCAGGCCGTGCGTCACCCGGATCATGAATAATGGCGACGCAGGGGCCGCTGGCAGGTGTCGGCGTACAAGCCGGGTTTTATCCGTCCGGCTGGCGGATTGGGGAATCACCCTCAACAACGCTAAAATCACGGATTAATTCACAACCCTCAGAGGGACTTATGAGCGATATCGAAGCACGTGTTAAGAAAATCATTGCCGAGCAACTTGGCGTGGAAGAAGGTCAGGTCACCAACGAGAAAGCCTTTGTGGCCGATCTGGGCGCCGACTCCCTTGACACCGTAGAACTGGTGATGGCTCTGGAAGATGAATTCGGCATCGAGATTCCCGACGAAGACGCCGAGAAGATCACGACGGTCCAGAACGCGATTGACTACGCGAACACCCATCAAAAAGCCTAAAGGCCTGGGTCTTACCCCGGTCTTTTTTCATCCCGCTTGGAAGGCTTCTCGGCCTTTCGGGAATTTCTTCAGGATTTGCGCATGAGCCGTCGTCGCGTTGTTGTGACAGGTCTGGGGTGTGTCAGCCCGGTGGGGAACACCGTCGCTGATTCCTGGGCCAACCTGCTGGCCGGAAAACCCGGCATCGACCTGATCACGCAATTTGACGCCAGCAACCTGGCCTGCCGGTTTGCGGGCGAGGTCAAGGGCTTCAACATCACGGATTACATCCCTGAAAAAGAAGCCCGGCACATGGACCGCTTCATCCACCTCGGGCTGGCCGCCGCTTTCCAGGCTGTGGCCGACAGTGGCTTGCCCACCGGTGATGCGCTGGGCGCCGAGCAGGCGACGCGCATCGGTTGCAACATCGGCTCGGGCATCGGCGGTTTGCCGATGATCGAGCAGACGCACACCGAGCTTACCAACCGTGGCCCGCGCCGCATCTCCCCGTTCTTTGTGCCCGCCTCGATCATCAACATGATCTCCGGGCATGTTTCCATCAAGTTCGGCTTCAAAGGCCCCAACATTGCCGTCGTGACCGCCTGCACGACCGGGCTGCATGCCATCGGCCTGTCGGCACGCATGATCGAGTATGGTGACTGCGACGTGATGGTGGCCGGCGGAGCGGAGGCCACGGTGTCGCCCCTGGGCATAGGCGGCTTTGCCGCAGCGCGTGCCTTGTCCACCCGCAACGAAGACCCGAAAACAGCATCCCGCCCGTGGGACAAGGACCGCGACGGTTTTGCGCTGGGCGAGGGCAGCGGCGTCATCGTGCTGGAAGAGTACGAGCATGCCAAAGCCCGCGGCGCAAAGATCTATGCCGAGGTCACCGGCTTCGGCATGAGTGCCGACGCTTATCACATGACGGCGCCGGATGTGGACGGCCCCCGCAGGTCCATGGCCATGGCCCTGAAAAATGCAGGCGTCAATGCCGATGCGGTGAACTATATCAACGCGCACGGCACGTCCACACCGCTGGGCGACCTCAATGAAACCAACGCCATCAAGGCCGCGTTTGGTGATCATTCGAAGAAGCTGGTGGTCAGCTCCACCAAATCCATGACGGGCCATTTGCTCGGCGGTGCGGGCGGCATCGAGTCGGTGTTTACCGTGCTGGCGCTGCACCACCAGAAGATTCCACCCACCATCAACATCTTCAACCAGGACCCCGAGTGCGACCTGGACTACTGCGCCAACACCGCGCGTGACGCGAAAATCGAGGTCGCCGTCAAAAACAATTTCGGCTTCGGCGGCACCAACGGCACGCTGGTGTTCAAGCGGGCCTGATGCCTTTTTTCCTCTCCTATCCAGCATCAGCCCCTTACCAGACCCAAGCAGACCATGCATAACGCCCCATCGGTTGTCTACCCGCTGGGGCGTTCGCGTTTCCAGGGCCTGGCGCTGCTGGGGCTCTGGCTGTCCGGGCTGTTGGTGATGGCCCTGTGGTGGCTTGCCGCTCCCGGCCCGGACTGGCGCTTGGGCGTGTCGATGGCCGCAGTGCTGGCCGCCGGTGTTGCTGCCGGGCTTGGATGGAAAAATTCACCGACCGGCCAGCTGCGCTGGGACGGGCAGGACTGGCGCTGGGAAAGCCGGGGTTATCAGTCTGGAACGCCGGTACGCTCGCTGTCCGTCACACTTGATTTTCAGTTCATCCTGCTGCTCAGGCTGGAGAACCACGACCACGCCACCCTGTGGCTGTGGGCCCAGCGCGCGGCCATGCCCGAGCGCTGGCTGGATCTGCGTCGTGCGGTATATTCGCGGCGCAAGGCATGGCCTGTTGCCCTGCCGCCTGATTCGCCAACATCTGTGGCCACAGCGGATTTTTCAGCCCGAGCCCATCCGCCACGTTCCTGACCATGAGCGCCGATATCCCTTCTTCCGAACCTGCGAGTGCCGGCGACAGCGATGCCATGCTGGTCGAACGCACCGTGGCGGGCGACCAGAAGGCGTTCGAATTGCTGGTCATCAAATACCAGCGCCGCATCCAGCGTCTGATCGGGCGCATGGTGCGGGATGTGGACCTGGTCGAAGACATCGCCCAGGAAACCTTTATCCGGGCCTACCGCGCACTGGCCCAGTTCCGCGGCGAGGCGCAGTTTTACACCTGGCTGTACCGGATTGCCGTCAACACCGCCAAAAAGGCGCTGATGGAACTCAAGCGCAACCCGACGGTTTCTGAAAATTCGTTCAAATCCGGAGATGACGATGAAACTTCCCCGCTGGAAAACGAACTAACAAGTTCAGAAACCCCCGAAGCCTTGCTGGCCAGCAAGGAAATCGCGCAAATGGTGAATGCGGCCATGGATGCCCTGCCCGAGGAACTGCGTCAGGCCATCAGCCTGCGGGAAATAGAAGGCTTGAGCTACGAAGAGATCGCCGAGGCGATGAATTGCCCGATTGGTACCGTGCGCTCCCGCATTTTCAGGGCCAGGGAAGCCATCTCCGCAAAGATCAAGCCCTTGCTGGAAAACCAATCCGGCAAGCGCTGGTAACAAGCGACTGAGGCGCGAAGGTGTTGAGAGACAGTAAAGAGCAACGGGAAACCAGAGCAAATGATTGAACCGGCAGGCACAAGCTGCCCAAGAACACCATGAAACCGACAACGCAAAACCATGAACTGATTTCCGCCCTGGCCGACGGGCAACTGGCGAGCGAGGACTTTGCCTCGGTGCTGGCGGCCTGCGAAGCCGATGAAGAGGCGCTGGCCAGCTGGAGCAACTACCACCTGATTGGCGACGTGTTGCGCTCGCCCGGCCTGGCACCTCAGGGCTCGGACGCTGCGTTTGTGATGCGCCTGCGCACACGCCTGGTGCAGGAGCCGGCCCTCGATGCAGGCGTCTCTGCAGGCAAACCCACGCTGGCACGCATCGGCCGCGAGGCTTCCAACGACAACAGTTTTCGCTGGAAGCTGGTGGCGGGCTTTGCTTCTGTGGCCGCTGTCGTGGCCGTGGCCTGGAGTGCCGGTTCTGGTCTGTTGTCGCCGTCCGCCGCGCCGCAACTGGCACGCTCGGACACATCGCAGCAGGTGCTGGTGATGTCGGAGCAGGGCTCCGTGGTGCGCGATGCCAGGATGCAGGAAATGCTCGCGGAACACAGGCAGTTTGGCGGTACTTCTGCGCTGCAGATGCCGTCGGGTTTTTTGCGAAATGCCACGTTTGAGACCCCTCAGGGTGAGCGGCGCTAGGCGTGTTGGGCACACAACCGGCATGGATCAGCTTTTAACCATGAATTTCAAGCGTTTTCGCCTCCTGGCCCTTATGGGCTGTGCCTTTTCAGCTACTAATTACATAGCAGCACAGACGTCGGCACCGGTACCTGCTGTCGCGGCGCAGGCCACGGAGTCCAAAAACATCAGCGAGTGGTTGGTGCGCATGCACGAGGCCTCAAGAAACCGTTCCTACGTGGGCACCTTCGTGGTCTCGTCTGGCGGCGTCATGTCCAGTGCCAAGATCTGGCATGTGTGTGATGGAACGCAGCAAATCGAGCGGGTCGAGACACTGACGGGTCCGCCGCGATCAACCTTCCGCCACAACGACCAGGTCGTGACCTTCATGCCCGAGCAAAAGCTGGTGCGCGCGGAAAAGCGCGAGTCGCTGGGCCTTTTTCCCGAACTGCTCAAGTCCTCCGCTGGCAGTCACATTGGCGACTTCTACCAAGCCCGGCAGGAGGGCCGTGAGCGGGTGGCCGGCGTGGACGCCGACGTGATCGCCCTCATCCCCAAAGACAGCATGCGGTTTGGTTACCGCGTCTGGGCGGAGCAAAAAAGGGGGATGGTTGTCAAATTGCAGACGCTGGATGCGGACGGCAAGGTGCTGGAGCAGTCTGCATTTTCGGAGCTGCAGTTCGATGCGCCCGTCAAGATTGAAAAGCTGGTGCAAATGATGAACAAGGTGGAGGGCTACCGGGTCGAGAAGCCCGAGCTGATCAAGACCACCGCCAGCGCGGAGGGCTGGGCGCTTAAAAAACCGGTGGCCGGCTTTCAGCCCATGAGTTGCCACAAGCGCCCGAGGGCGACACCGTCTGGCGACGCACCCATGCAATGGGTTTTTTCTGACGGGCTGGCCTCAGTTTCGATTTTTGTGGAACCGTTCGACGCCCAGCGCCATCTCAAGGAATCCCGGATGGCCATGGGTGCCACCCAGTCCCTCACCCGACGCGTGGATGCCTACTGGCTGACGGTGATGGGCGAGGTCCCCATGGCCACGCTGGGTTTGTTCGCTGACGGGCTTGAACGCAAGAAATAGCGCCCCATGTCCGGGGTGCCGGGGCGGCCCCTTGCGGCTGCTGCGGCGACCGGTGATCCTGAAGTTCTGCCAATTTTTTGCTGCTCTGACAATTTCTCAAAGGCTGATGATGCACACATTGAACCCGAAGCACTTCCGCTTCTACCTCGCCGCCGGCGCATTGGCGCTGGGAAGCGCCTTGAGCCTGATGCCTGCCGCGCCGGCAATCGCGCAGATGCGCAATCTGCCCGACTTCACGGACCTGGTGGAGGCGGTTGGCCCGTCCGTCGTCAACATCCGGACGGTGGAAAGAGTCAAGGCCGGTGCAACCGGCAGCGCCGACGAGCAGATGCTCGAATTTTTCCGGCGTTTCGGGATCCCGGTGCCGCCCAACATGCCGCGCGGCCCGCGCCCGGACCGGCCGCAACCCGATGAAGACCAGCCGCGCGGCGTGGGTTCGGGCTTTATCCTGACTTCTGACGGGCTGGTGATGACCAACGCGCACGTTGTCGAGGGCGCCGATGAGGTCCTGGTGACCCTGACGGACAAACGCGAGTTCAAGGCCAGGATCATCGGCAGCGACAAGCGCACCGATGTGGCGGTGGTCAAGATCGAGGCGACCGGTTTGTCGGCCGTAAAAATTGGCGACATCAGCCGTCTGAAAGTCGGTGAATGGGTGATGGCCATCGGCTCACCTTTCGGCCTGGAGAATACCGTGACCGCCGGCATTGTCAGCGCCAAGCAGCGTGACACGGGCGACTACCTGCCCTTTATCCAGACCGACGTAGCGATCAACCCCGGCAACTCGGGTGGCCCGCTTCTCAACATGCGTGGCGAGGTGGTTGGTATCAACAGCCAGATTTATTCGCGTTCCGGCGGTTTCCAGGGCATCTCGTTTGCGATCCCTATCGATGAAGCGATACGTGTGGCCGACCAGTTGCGCACCACCGGACGGGTGACCCGCGGAAAAATAGGCGTGCAGATTGATCAGGTCAGCAAGGACGTGGCCGAGTCCATCGGGCTGGGCAAGGCCCAAGGTGCGCTGGTGCGCGGGGTCGAGGCCGGCTCGCCCGCTGAAAAAGGCGGCGTCGAGGCGGGCGACATCATCACCAAATTTGACGGCAAGGCCATTGAAAAGGCAACCGATCTGCCGCGGCTGGTCGGCAATGTGAAGCCGGGCACCAGATCGACCGTTACCGTTTTCAGGCGCGGCGCGAGCCGGGAGCTGAGCGTGACGATAGCCGAGGTCGAGGCGGAAAAACCCGTGCGCAGGGCCCAGGCCCCCGAGGTCAAGCCGCCTGTCGCTGGCCCCGCTCAGGCCATGGGCTTGATGATCAGCGAGTTGACGGACGCCCTGAAGAAAGAGCTCAAGCTCAAAGGCGGCGTCAAGGTCGATACGAGCGAAGGCGCTGCAGCGCGCGCCGGCCTGCGCGAAGGCGATGTGATCCTGGCGATTGCCAATACCGAAATCACCGGTGTGAAAGACTTCGAAGCGGCGCTCGCCAAAATCGACAAAGGCAAGGCCGTCAACGTGCTGTTCAGGCGCAGCGAGTGGACGCAATACGCCCTGATTCGCCCGTCTCGATAAGCCCGTTCAGCACCGCATTCAGGTCGAACGGCCAAACTCCCAACCCCCATACCCCGCCGGGGATGGGGGTTTTGTTTGAAACGGGAGCGTTCCGGGCGCGAGAAAAAAATATTTTTAATCCATCCAGGCTAGGAAAATGTTTGCAATCACTAACATTTAAATTCATCCAACGACCGATTTAAGTAGAATGGCTGCCAGGTTTGAGGTCATTCCAATATATCGACCCCTAAAAAAACCTGGTCTTGGCATGAATTAACTCCATTCACCGCTGATCCACAGATCACCCACAAGTTGTCCATAGCTTCCCGGTTAAAATTGTTAATAAGTTGTGTATAAGATTCATGTTGCTGCCTTGCAACGAGAAAAATTTGGCAATTTCGAGGCTATGCGTTGCTGGCTTTCTGCCTACAATGAAACTTCCAGCTATCGCAGTTGCCATAGATTGTTGGTTCAGGGCGCGTCACAAGTGACGCGCCCTTTTTTATGTCTTTCGCGAATGCGCATTGCGCTCTTCGCAATACTTTCAAGCACTTAGGCGTTCCCTTTGATGAATCACATCAGAAACTTTTCGATCATTGCGCACATTGATCATGGCAAATCCACACTCGCTGATCGCATCATCCAGCGTTGCGGAGGTTTGGAGGATCGCGAGATGAGTGCGCAGGTGCTTGACTCGATGGATCTGGAAAAGGAGCGTGGGATAACCATCAAGGCGCAGACCGCTGCGCTCAAATACACGGCACTCGATGGCCAAGTCTACAACCTCAATCTGATCGACACGCCCGGCCACGTCGACTTCTCGTATGAAGTGAGCCGTTCGCTGTCGGCCTGCGAAGGTGCGCTGCTGGTGGTGGATGCTAGCCAGGGTGTGGAGGCGCAGACGGTGGCCAACTGCTACACCGCACTCGAGCTTGGCGTGACCGTGGTGCCGGTGCTCAACAAGATGGATTTGCCGCAGGCCGATCCGGAAAACGCGAAGCAGGAAATCGAGGACGTGATTGGCATCGACGCCACCGACGCCATCCCCTGCAGCGCGAAGACAGGCTTGGGTATCGACGAAATTCTGGAGGCGGTGATTGCCCGCATGCCACCGCCGCAAGGCAACCCGAACGGGCCGCTGCGAGCGATGATCGTGGACAGCTGGTACGACGCCTACGTGGGCGTGGTCATGCTGGTGCGCGTGGTCGACGGCCGGCTGGCCAAAGGCGAGCGCATCAAGCTGATGGCCAGCGAGGCCACCTACAACGCCGAACAGCTCGGCGTCTTCACGCCGCACACTGAGGCGCGTCTGTCCCTGGAGGCTGGCGAGGTCGGCTTCATCATCGCCGGCATCAAGGAGCTGCAGGCCGCGCGGGTGGGTGACACCGTGACGCTGATCCGGTCGGGCACGGGCGGCGCGGCGGCAACCGCCACCCAAGCTTTGCCGGGTTTCAAGAAAATCCAGCCGCAGGTGTTTGCCGGTTTGTACCCGACGGAAGCCAGCGAATACGACTCGCTGCGCGACGCGCTGGAAAAACTCAAGCTCAACGATGCGTCACTGCACTACGAGCCCGAAGTCAGCCAGGCGCTGGGCTTTGGCTTTCGCTGCGGTTTCCTCGGCTTGCTGCACATGGAGATCGTCCAGCAGCGGCTGGAGCGCGAGTTTGACCAGGACCTGATCACCACCGCGCCCAGCGTGGTGTATGAGGTGCTGCAGTCTGACGGCACGGTCATCAAGGTCGAAAACCCGTCGAAGATTCCGGACGGGGGCAAGGTCAACGAAATCCGCGAGCCCATCGTCACCGTGCACCTTTATATGCCGCAGGACTATGTGGGCGCCGTCATGACGCTGGCCAACCTCAAGCGCGGCGTGCAGCTCAACATGGCCTACCACGGCAAGCAGGTCATGTTGACCTACGAAATGCCGCTGGGCGAAATCGTGCTGGACTTCTTCGACAAGCTCAAGTCGGTCTCGCGCGGCTACGCGTCCATGGACTACGAGTTCAAGGAGTTCCGGGTGTCGGACGTGGTCAAGGTGGACATCCTGCTCAATGGCGAGAAGGTCGATGCGCTGTCCATCATCGTTCACCGCAGCCAGTCGGCCTACCGGGGCCGGGCCGTGGTGGGCAAGATGCGCGAGATCATCTCCCGCCAGCAGTTTGACGTGGCCATCCAGGCGGCCATTGGGGCCAACATTATTGCGCGTGAGACAATCAAGGCGCTTCGCAAGAACGTGATTGCCAAGTGTTACGGCGGCGATATTTCCCGCAAGCGCAAGCTCCTCGACAAACAAAAAGCGGGTAAGAAACGCATGAAACAAATCGGTTCGGTTGAAGTGCCCCAGGAAGCCTTTCTGGCCATCTTGCAGGTAGAAGAATAATGCTGGGTTTTATGAGTTCGCTCACCGCTCTGGTGCTGGCCGTGTTTGTCGGCTACGGCGGCGCCTGGTACTTCGGCATGGTGGAGGGCAATTTCTCCCTGCTGCTGTTTCTGGCCACAGTGGTCACCGGCCTGTACTGGCTGGCCGAGAAGTTCTACTTCTGGCCGCAACGCCGGCTGGCCGCCGCCAGCCTGGAGGCGCAAGCCGCAAAGCGCCGGGCAGACCTTGCTGCCCAGGGCATCAGCCAGGTGGACAACAACACGGCAGAAGCCCACGCCCGGCTGCTCATGCAACCTTGGTGGCTGGACTGGACGGCGGGCCTGTTTCCGGTGATCGTGGTGGTGTTCCTGCTGCGCTCCTTTCTTTTCGAACCTTTCAAGATTCCGTCCGGCTCCATGATCCCGACCTTGCTGGTCGGTGACCTGATCCTGGTCAATAAATTCCATTACGGCGTGCGCCTGCCGGTCATCAACCTCAAGGTACTGGACAACAACAGCCCCCAGCGCGGTGATGTGATGGTGTTTCGCTACCCGCCCAAACCCAGCCTGGACTACATCAAGCGGGTGGTGGGTGTGCCCGGCGACGAAGTGGCCTATCTGAACAAAAACGTCACGGTCAATGGCAAGCCGTTGCCCAAGGTGGCGCTGGCCGACTTTTTTGACGAAGACGCGCTGCGTTACGCCAAGCAGTTCCAGGAAACCAATGGCAGCAAGACCTATCGCCTGCTCAATGACGCAGACCGACCGGCCTTCATCGCCGGGGCAGAAGACTTCCCTTATCGGCAAAATTGCCGTTACAGTAGCGAGGGCGTGGTTTGCAAGGTGCCTCAGGGGCATTACTTCATGATGGGTGACAACCGCGACAATTCGCTGGATTCGCGTTATTGGGGCTTTGTCCCCGAAAAGCACATTGTGGGCAAAGCCTTTTTTGTCTGGATGAATTTTGGTAGTCTCAAGCGGATTGGTAAGATTGACTGAGTGCCTACGGGTCGCCCAGGTGCCATCCGCGGCTCAGGCAGGTCACCGTATAAAAACCGGCAACACTGGAGTGGAGAAACACATGAACAATCGGCAACGTGGCATTTCCTTCATCGGGGTTCTGTTTGTGGTCGGCGTGCTGGCTTTCGCT
>Ga0105046_10011907_pt1 | contig 13494 bp, 10 predicted proteins | sample MAT03_FD_78385 | JGI IMG/M metagenome (GOLD analysis project Ga0105046, IMG submission 78385) | Freshwater microbial communities from Lake Fryxell liftoff mats and glacier meltwater in Antarctica - MAT-03 (megahit assembly) | ecosystem: Environmental > Aquatic > Freshwater > Ice > Liftoff... | reverse complement strand
GCGGCCGACCCAGCGGCCGACCCAGCGGCCGACCCAGCGGCCGACCCAGCGGCCGACCCAGCGGCTGGAGCCGGGGCGGCGAGCCGTGCGGGTCCGGCGGTCGACTCGGCCGGTGAACTGTCCACGCGGGCACGAGGCAACGCGCGCGCGGCAGCGAGGACCCGTGACAGCTCCACCGTCGTGAACGGCTTGTGCAGGACGGCGCAGGCGCCCATGGCGATCAGGTCGTCCTGCTCGCCAGGGCCGATCCTTCCGCTGGCCAGGACCACCGGAACGCGCGACCCGAGGCGCTTCAGCTCCGCCAGCATGGCGCGACCTCCGAGCCGCGGCATGATCGCGTCGAGCAGGACCACCGCGACGTCGCCGTCGAGCTCGGCAAATCGCTCCAGGCCCTGACGGCCGTCCGAGGCCTCGATGACCTCGTAGCCGATGAGCTCGAGCGATCGCCGGGTCGCTTGCCGCAGCATCGGCTCATCCTCCACCAGGAGAACCTTGCCGTCGCCGCGCGTGATTTCGAGTTGCGGGGCGGCTCGAGCCACCGACGCCGGACCCACGGCGACCGGGAGGATGATGCGGAACACCGCGCCGCTGGGGGTGCCGGCCTCGAGCTGTACGAAGCCTCCAAAACCTTGCGCAACGCCATATACGGTCGCCAAACCGAGGCCGGTACCGGGGCGCTCCGGCTCGTTCTTGGTGGTGAAGTACGGCTCGAAGATCCGGTGGCGAATGGTGTCGGGGACGCCCGGACCGGTGTCGCTCACGGTGATGCGCACGTAGCGACCGGGCGTGAGGTGAGGCGGCAGATCGACGAGGTCGACCGTGTCGACCAGGATCTCGAGCACGCCGCCCTGCGGCATCGCGTCGCGTGCGTTGACGGCCAGGTTCAGGAAGGCCTGCTCGACGTGGGAGGGGTCGCCGAGCAGCCACGTCGACTGGGCGACCTCGAAGCGAACCTCGATGTTCTTGTCGAAGGTGCGGCGGACCAGGGCCACCACGCTCGCGACGATCGAGCCGGCGTCGAAGCGCGACGTGCGACCGGAGCGTTCGCGACCAAAGGCGAGAAGGGCGCGCGTGAGCTGGGCGGCGCTGTCGACCGCCGACTCGATGTGCCGGAGATCGGCGGCGCGGTTCGCGTCGTCCTCGCGCAAGCGCAGGCGAGAGGCGATCATGCTGATCGAAGCGAGGAGGTTGTTGAAGTCGTGGGCGACGCCGGCCGAGAGGGTGCCGAGCGATTCCAGCCGCTGCGCCTCGCGCCGCGCGGCGTCGTCGAGCAGCCGTGCTTGCTCGGCCTTGCGCTCTTCGGTGATGTCTTCGAACGAGATGACGACGTGCGTGATCTCTGCGCCGCCCACCTTGATGGGTCGAGCCGTCGCGCGGATGTCGACGTGCCGCCCGTCAGCGCGATGGATCACCATGTCGTCGACGACGACGGTCGTGCGGCCGGAGAGAGCCCGCGCGAACGGCATCAAGCTCTCCGGGTAGGGCGCGCCTGACCGATCGCAGATGCCATAAGGCGCCGCATAGCCGCCGGCCGTCACATCGGCGCGCGCGTCCATCCCCACGATGTCGTGGAAAACTCGGTTTGCGAACACCAGCTCGCCACCAGGGACGCGCGCGATCCATACACCGAGGGCGAGGTGCTCGACGACGTTGGTGAGCAGCTCCTCGTCCTCTTTCACTTTCGCGCCTCGTTCGCTTTCAATTCCGTTCCGCGGGCTTCGTCACCGGGATGAAGGTCCCGCCGTACGAGATCCGTTCTTCGCCCTTGGGGATGTCGAACGGCCACGCCATCACCGTTGCATCTCCGACGATCTGCCCACGACCTTCGACCCATTCGTCGCGCTCGCGCACCCACGCCAGGACGGCTTCCTTCACGACCTCGGGAACGTCGCGGTCGTCGGCCGCGTTTTCGATCCCGCCGTCGTAGGTCCAGCGCACCTTCATCTGCCGCTTGGGGTCGGCGTTCTTGAGCTCGACCGCCTGCGCGGCCCGCTCCTTGGCGCGCTCCTGTTCCTGCTCCTGGATCTTCTTGGCGCGCTTGACCTTCTCGGCCTCGTCGAGCTTGTCCGATGCGGCCTGCTCCTCGGCATCGAGGGGGCGGCAGATCTTCTTCAGCTCCTGATTGACCTCGTTGGGGATGCCCTCGGTCGGCACGCCGAGGACCTGCTCGAAGCGCGGCCGGGCGATGAGCCATTCGCGCGCTGCTTCCAGCGAGGGGAGCTCGGTGTCGTCAAAAATGCCTGTCCTCAGATCGCGTACGCGCAGCAAAACCTTCATGGTGGCCTCCTCGCGCGCGGCTTCGCGCACAGCGTCTCGCAGGCTCGCCCGACGGCAGCCGACCGTGCAAGCCCCGCCGACGCTCCCCGGTCCTTGTCCTGCCGTCGATGCTCCAGATGCGGGCCGAGCTCGGTTGCCGGTTTTGACATCGGCGGCGGCGCGTTGGACTCTCGCCCCCGATGACGCCGTCCTCCACCGCCTTTCGTCTTGGAACAGGCCTTCTCCTCGCTACCCTCGCCGCGGCTTGCGGCGCCTCCACGCCGCAAGCCGACCCCCAATCCGGGGCGGAGCAGCCGGCCGCCGCCGACCCGGCCGACATGCCCGCGTCGGAGGGCGCCAAGGGTGAGGCGGCTCCCGGCGATGTTCCGTCCAGCCCGTCCGGAAGCGCTGCGGCGGCCTCAGGCGCGCCGGTCGGGAAGAGCCCGGTCGGCAAGAACGAAGCACCTGCCGAAGAAGCGCCCAAACCGTCGGCAATGGATCTTGCAGGCAAGCTCTCGACCGCCCAGGTCTCGAAGTTCGTCGAGGACCACCAGTCGTACTTCGACCCGTGCATCACGATCGCCGAGAAGGCCGGGCGCACCTACAAAGTCTCCATCACCACCAAAGCGTACGTGGGTCCCCAGGGTCGGGTGAACACGACCGAAGTCGTGAAGTCGACTTCGAAGGACAAGGCGTTCGACGCCTGCGTGACCGACGCCTTCAAGAAGATCCACTTCGGCAAGCCGAAGGAGGGCGCCACCGCCACCCTGACCTTCCCGATGACCTTCGTGGGTGAGCAGCAGTGAGCTGGGCGAGCTAGAAATGCGCATCCGCAAGGCGTTCGCCTCGTTTTCGGGATGCGGTGGATCTTCCGCGGTGTCCGCCGCGTAGGGGCGTGCAAGGATCCGAATCATGCGCGACTCGACTGGCTTCCGTGTTCTTTCCGCCTCTCTTTTGCTCCTGGGTCTCGTCGCCGGCTGCGACGAGGATGCGGGCGGTGGCGGTACGGGCGGCGGTGGCGACGGCGGCGCCAGCGCGAGCTCCGCGTCGGGGCCCGGCGCGACCACTGGGAATGGCAGCCAGAGTGGCCCCTCCAGCGGCAACACGAGCGGCAACGGCGGCAACGGCGGCAATGCGCAGAGCTCGGGCGCCGTCACGAACGGAGTGGGACCCGGCACGGCAGCTTCGAACAGCGCGGCCGGCGCGGGTGGTGGCGAAGTGGACCCGTGCGAGGGGGTCGACCCCGACAGCATCTACGCGCAGACCGCTGTCGACTTCACCACCTTCCAGACGGTCAACCTGTGCGCCTACCAGGGCCAGGTCGTCATGATCGTGAACATCGCTGCGTCCTGTGGCTACACGCCGCAGATGTCCGGGTTGCAGCTGCTCGAGAACACCTTCTCGGCCGAAGGCTTCCACGTCCTCGGCTTCCTCAGCGACGACTTCGACCAGGCCGGCTCCCAAGCCGATATCGAGGCCTGCAACGCCGCACATGGCGTTACTTTCCAGGAGTACGGCGTGGCGGCCGTCACCGACGACCCGCAGCCCGCATTCGCGTGGATCCAGGCGCAGACCAACCCCGGGCCGGCCGGCGAACCGATGGCCCCGATCTGGAACTTCAACAAGTACATCGTCTCGCGGAGCGGCGAGTTGGTCGGCCACTACACGCAGACCGAGTACTGGGGCACCGACGCCGCCGCGCCCGAGTTCGAGGCGTCGCTCGCCGTGCAGAAGATCCGCGAGCAGCTCGCCGCGGACTGAGACTCGACGGAGACACGCCCTTGCCACCCGAAAGGCCGCGGAGAGGGGCGGCGACCGAGGGCTGCTACCGCCGAGAAGGGCCGCACTTCAGCGGCCCTTCTCTCTGGCTTCCTTCTCCAGCCGCTCGCGGAGCATCTTTGACGCCTCGTCGACCGAGTGGCTCTTCTTGAAGCAACCCCTGGCGATCTGCAGCACGACGAGCGTGCGCTCGTCGCCTTCTTTTACGGCGCGATCGAGCAGGTTGAGCTTGTCGGCGCACGGCGCGTCGCGCAGCGCAAAGGCGATCCGCACGGCAGGGGTCGCGCTTCGCTGGACGTCCTTGTCGCGCAGCAAGGTGCGCGCTCGCCGGGCCCAGGGTGACTTGCCGCCACCCTCCGCGAACCGGTAGAGCAGATCGGCGCCTCCGCGAACCACGGAGACGGCGCGCCACAGCTCGTCGGCGCGGGGGTGCGCGGCGCGATCGAGCGCCCGGAGCAGCTCGCCGATGGTGCGCTGGGCGTCGGGATCCTCCACAGCCTCTTCGTCGGCGGAGAGCAGCGCCATCGTCGCGTTGGCGGCGTCGTCCCACGCGCCGTCTTGGATCGCCTTGCGCAAGCGGCGACGAAGGCCCTCGACGTCGGCCGGGACACCGGATTTGGGGGCGATGGCGGAGGTCGCCGCCGCGCCGGAAGCGGGAGCAGCGGCAGACGGGGCATCGGCCGAAGCCGAGACAGCCGGGAGCGCGTCCTCCGCCGCGGGGGCCGAGCTGGCAGTGCCGCGAGGGCTCGCGGAGCTAGCGGGTGCCGTGGGATCGAGCGTCGCGGCGTCGCGCGCATCGGTCGAGGCAAGGGGTTTCGGCAGGACATCCGTCGGGTCGCCATCGGCTGAAGCGATGGTCAATCCGGCGGCGCCGACGAGGATCGCTGCGACGACCCACACGACGTACGAGCGCTTCTTCGCCGGCTGGGTCGGCTTCGGGACCGACGACAGCACCGCACTGGTGGTGGTGGCCCCATCGATCCGCTTGTTCGACGAGCTGCCGGTGGAGACGCCGGACCCGCTGATGGACAGCGGATGGTTGGCCGAGGACGAAGGCGGCATCGAGCGCAGCAGCTCGCGCGGCTCGGCCGGCACCTCGCGCCCCGCTGGCTCCACCTCGTCGAGCGCCTCGATAAACGCGGTCGCCGTCTGGTAGCGATCGTCGAAGTCCTTCTCGAGCAGCTTGCGAACGACCTGCTCCAATCGCTCGTCGATGGCGAGGTCGGGGACGCGATCGCGAAAACGCGGGATCGCCTCGTGCCGCTTCTTGGTCCACACTTCGATGTTGGTCTCGCCTTCGAACGGGTGCTTGCCGGCGAGCATCTCGTAGAAGATGACGCCGAGTGCGTAGAGATCGGCGCGCGAGTCGACCAGCTCCATCCCGAAGGCCGATTCGGGCGCCATGTAGTCCACGGTTCCGAACACGATGCCGCGGCCGGTGATGCGCCCCGCACCTGGGTCGTCTTCGTCCTCCAGGCTTTCGTCGTGCGACGAGTCGCGGCGCTGATCGACCTTGGAGAGGCCGAAATCGACGACTTTGACGTAGTCGTCGGGGCTCAGCATCACGTTCCGCGGCTTGAGATCGCGATGGATGATCCCGCGGGCGTGGATCTCGCCGAGCGCCTGCGCCATCTGGCGCGCGATGCGTACTGCCCGGAGCGGAGCGAGGGGCGCCTGCGTGTCCAGCACCCCACGTAGCGTGGTTCCGCGGACGTACTCCATGACGAGGTAGCGGGTGCCATCCTCGAGCTCGCCGAAGTCGGTCGCCGCCGCCACGTGAGGGTGCACGACGCGGGCTCCGGCCTCGGCCTCGCGCTCGAAACGCGTGACCAGCTCGGCGTGACCCTCGACGTCCGGGTGGAGGATCTTGAGGGCGACCCGCTTCTTCAGGCGCAGATGACGCGCGAGGTACACCGAGCCCATCGCACCCATCGCCAGGACGTCGTCGATGCGATAGCGGGAATCGAGCGTCGTGCCGATCAGCGAGGCTGCGCGCTTTTTCGCTACGTCGGTCGCGGTCGGGGGGGCAGCCATCGATTGGGAGGTCGTCACCGTTCGAGTCGGCGACACGCACGGTCCGTGCCTTGCCATCCTACCTCGGAGCGACGCGTGCCTCGACTTCTCAGCTGACGCGACACGTTGCAAGCAGGATCGCCACCAGCGCGCCGACGAACAGCGCGACGATGGCGCACCCGAACCCGAGGCGGCGAACCTCGCCGAGCACGGCAGCCTTGTCCGGTATCGCGCCTTCGACCGCGCCGTTCGCAGCAGACGCAGCAGAGGTAGCGGGCGCGACGTTCGGATCGGCCGACGCCGTCGCTGGAGGGTCGGCTGAAGGACGCACCGAAGGCGCGACGAGCACGCCCGACTCTCCGGGATCGACCAGCGAAGGCATGGGTGGTTCGATGGGGGGAGGCGGGGCCTGGCTGGCGGAAGGCATCGCGTCGTCGAGCGCTGCGATGAGCTCCCGGGCGGTCTGGAAGCGACTGGCGGGCTCGCGCTCGAGGAGCTTGAGGATCACCGCTTCGAAGGCTGCAGGCACCTCCGCCTCCGGTGCGCGCTCGGCGAAGGGTGGGGCGGGATGCATCCGCTGCTTCAGGAAGAGCTCGATCTCATTGCGGGCGTCGAACGGGTGCCGGCCCGCGACCATCTCGTAGGTCATCACCCCGAGCGCGTAGAGGTCGGCGCGCCCGTCCACGCCCTCCATCCCGTCGGCGGCCTCCGGGGCGAGGTGCCCGAACGTCCCGAACACCACTCCGCCGGCAGTGAGTCGCGCATCCCGATCCGCCTCCTCTTCGCTCAGCGTGGAGACGCGTCCGCGATCGATCTTGGCGAGCCCGAAGTCGACCAGCTTCACGAAGTCCTGGTCGGTGAGCATCACGTTGCGAGGCTTCAGGTCGCGGTGAATCACGCCCGCGTCGTGCAAGGCCTGCAGCGCGACCGCGATCTGCCGGGAGATGCTCGCCGCGCGCTCGGAGGGCAGGGGACCGGCGTCCATCAGGGCACGCAGCGTCGTACCGCGTACCAGCTCCATCACCAGGAATCGCGTCCCGTCGGCGAGCTCGCCGAAGTCCGTCGCCGCGGCGATGTGATGGTGAACGACGTGCCCGCCGACCAGCGCCTCACGCTCGAAGCGCGTGACCAGATCGGCGTCCGCCTCGGTGGCCGGGTGGAGGATCTTGATCGCGACGCCCTTCTTGAGCTTGAGGTGGCGCGCCTCGTAGACGGCTCCCATCCCGCCCATGGCGATGATGCGCCCGACCTTGTACCGGCCGTCGAGCTTGCGGCCGACCAGGGCTCCGGCGCGGCCACGTGCGCGTGCGTCGCTGTCATCCGCCATCGCCACGGCTTTACCAGAAGCGCTTGCCCGGAAGAGGGTGAAGCGAACAAGTGGTCTTCGCATCCGCCTCGCAATCAGCAAAGCTCCGCTTCGCCGGCGTCTGAGCAACTCACTGTCTCGCCCGTGCACGCGCTGTCCTCTATGCAAGAGCAGCGCCGGCGCTTCCACCTGCTAGCGTCCGCGGATCTTGGCGCCACGACGGATCGTTGAAGAGCCCGATCGGCCGGCGCTGAAGGTGCGTTTGCGCGCTTCGATCGCGCAGACGCGTGCCGCTCTGGGTCTGGTCTGGGCGTCGTCGCCCCGCGGGACCCTCGCTCTGGCGGTGCTCACCGTGGTGGCGTCGTTGCTGCCACCGGCGATCGCCTACGTCGGCAAGTGGATCATCGACGCGGTGCTCGCTGCGGTCGCCGCGCCGGTCGGTCCGCTGAAGGACGCGGCGACCCGACAGGCGCTGGTCTACGTGGCGGTCGAGCTGGGCCTGGTCGCGACCGCAGCAGCCGTGGAGCGTGGGCTCAGCCTCACTCGCAGCGTGGTCGGCGCGCGCCTCGGTTCCGATGTGAACGTGAAGATCCTCGACAAGGCGCTGTCGCTCGATCTCGTGCATTTCGAGGACTCCGAGATCTACGACAAGCTCACCCGCGCGCGGCAGGGCGCCTCGTCGCGCCCGCTGTCGCTGGTGATGGCGCAGTTCGAGATCGCCAAGGGGCTGCTGTCGCTCGCCGGCTACCTGGGGCTGCTGATCGCGTTCTCGCCGTGGATGGTGCTCGCCGTGCTGGCCGCGTCGATCCCGGCATTCCTCTCCGAAGCGCGCTTCTCGCAGGCAGCGTTCCGGCTGCGATCCTGGCGCTCGCCCGAGACGCGCAAGCAGTTCTACCTGGAGCGTGTCCTCGCTAGCGACGAGCACGCCAAGGAAGTGAAGCTCCTCGACATCGGCAAGCATCTGCTCGATCGCTACCGCGAGACCACCGAGACGTTCGTTCGCGACGATCGCAAGCTTGCCATCCGGCGCGCCGCGTGGGGCTTCGTGCTCACCCAGATCGGCTCGGCGACCTTCTACGTCTGCTACGCGCTGGTCGCGCTGGCCGCTATCGCCGGCCGCCTCACGCTGGGCGGGATGACGCTCTACCTGGTCGCCTTCAAGCAGGCCCAGGGAAGCTTCGCCTTGGTGCTCGGCGCCATCGGCGGCATGTACGAGGACTCGCTCTACGTCTCCAACCTGTTCGCGTTCCTCGCGATCCCCACCACGCGGACCGAGGCGCCGCTCGACGATGTCGCAGTGCTCGACGAGCGCGGCCTCCGATTCGACAACGTCGGATTCAAGTATCCGGGCACCGAGCGCTGGGCGGTGCGCAGCGTCGACATCTTCGTCCCGGCGGGGGGGAGCCTCGCGCTGGTCGGCGAGAACGGCGCAGGCAAGACGACGCTGGTGAAGCTCCTCACGCGGCTCTACACGCCGACCGAAGGGCGAGTTCTCCTCGACGGCAAGGATCTTCGCGCCTGGGACGAGCGCACCCTGCGCCGTCGCATCGGCGTCCTCTTCCAGGACTTCGGTCGCTACCAGTTCATGCTCCGCGAGAACGTGGCGTTCGGCGATCTGCCGAAGCTCACCGACGACGCGGCGCTGCTGGAGGCGGTCGATCAAGGTGGCGCCACCGAGATCCTCGAGCGTTCACCGGCTGGGCTCGATTCGCAGCTCGGCAAATGGTTCAAGGGCGGTGTCGAGCTGTCCGGCGGCGAGTGGCAGCGCGTCGCGCTCGCGCGTGCGCTCGTGCGCAAGGATGCCAGCGTGGTGGTGCTCGACGAGCCGACCTCCGCCCTCGACGCGACTGCCGAGCATCGCGTCTTCGAGCGGCTACGCGAGATGGCGGCCGGACGCATCGCCGTCTTCGTCTCCCATCGCTATTCGACCGTGCGCCGGGCCGACCAGATCCTGGTGCTCGATCACGGCACTATCGTGGAGCGCGGCACGCACGCCGATCTGCTGGCTCTCGATGGCCGCTACGCCCACGCTTTCCGTCTCCAGGCCGAGGGCTATCGCTGACGGGCGCATCAGCGGTCGCATCGAGAGGGCCGGTCGAGGCCTAGCTTTTCCGCCTCGGCGCAAAGACCTCCCCGTCCGCCGTGCGGGCGAGAGCAAGTCACCGTCCTCGTTCGCCGTTATCGTGGCACGCAAAGCAATCATCATGCTACTGCTTCCTCCAAGGAGACACGTCATGAAGGTGAGTATGCTCGTCTGCGCAACGTTAGCGGCGCTATTTTCCGGGTGCAGCGATGACCAGGCCGGGGGTGTTGGAGGTGCCGGCGGTGGCACGAACGCCACCGAAGACGCATTCGTGGGATGGGAAGGGCCGTGGCACAGCCAAGGGCGCTTCCTCGCCGATCCCGAGATGCAGCCGGCGTACGAAGCGATCGCCGCCGCATACAACGAAACCTACGCCGAAGAATCGGGAACGACCCACACGGTCGACACGGTTCGCGACCACTGGGTGAAGCTGTACAGCACCGATTTCGCCTCGGCCGACATTGCAGGCAGCACGGTTCGGTTCACCGACGCCAGCGGTGCAGAGCTGGCGGCGTGCGGCTACGCCGCGCGCGGCTGCAACGAGGTCTTCTACTCCGGCCCTGACAACGCGTGGAGCCTGGAGCCGTCGGAGGACGCCTGGAGCGAGACGTGGTGCACCTTCGAGGCAACGACCGCTTGCGGGCCGTACTCGCGAGTCATCATGACCGAGTTTCACTCCCACGACGGGGAAGCACCGCACGGTCACCTCCGCTATGGCGACCTCTCCTTCGAGGAGCTGTGGGACGACCGGTACGAGGGCAACGGCCGCGTCCACCACTACTGGTGGCCGACGCTCCTGGGATCCTCGACCACCGCGGCCATCTATGCAGCGGCGGAAGAGGCGAACGCCGTGGAGAACGCGGAGTACCTCACGTATTGAGGATGACTTCTTGCCCGCGCGACTTGCGAAGGTCGCGCGGCGCCCCCACGGCCGGAATGCTCGTCGGGCGACAACTCGCGATATTCGACGCGCTACTACGGAGCGACGCCAGCCGTCAGCGCCTCGACCGCAGCGACGTCGGCACCGATGTCACCGCCGTCGGTTGCTGCGCCAGCGTAATCGCTCGCTTGGGTGAGACCGTACTCACCGCCCGGGTAGTCGACGAAGCCGACGTCGTCGACTGACGCCGGAAAGAAGTTGCCGGCCGGGTAGCTTGCCTCCGTGAAACCGATGAGGACGTTGCTGTCGAACGTGTAGCCCGGCACGAAGGTCTCGAGCGCCCCCGTCCCCTCGCCAGCGGCCGACCCGAACACGCCGTAGTCGCCGCGGCTCGTCACGTTGTCGCGAAAGATGAAGCCCGTCGCGACGGCCGTGGTGTCGCCCATCACGAGGGCCGCGTTGCCGTTCGTGAAGGTGGTGTTGTGCGCGATGAGGAGCCCATCGATCGGGCGATTCGGAGTGATGACCTGGAAGATGCGACCGTGACCCCCAAAGGCTACGCGATCGACGTCGTGCACGAGATTGTTGCGTACGACGATGCGCGCCGTCTGCGTACTCGGGTTGATGTCGTCTTCGCCAGAGATGTTGATGCCGGACGCCGTGTAGCGGAGCACGTTGTCTTGGAAGGTGATGTCCGAGACGCCGCTCCACGGCGCCGATCCGTCCTGGTTGCGCGGGGTGAGGAGCACGGCAAAGCCGACTTGCGCGTCGGCCCAGTTGTTCTCGAGGACGTTGCACCGCACGAGCACACGGGCCGCGTTCTTGAATTCGAGGAGGTTCTTCACCGACCAGTGGATGCCTGCATACGATGGGTCGTCGATCTTCCAGCGCAGAGGCTTGTAGAAGTGATTGCGACGAATCTCGATGTCCGAGGGGACGAGGTCGGCAATCGCCGGATCGGCTCCGCCGAACATGACGTTTTCGCCGGAGCCCTCCAGGTAGTTGTTGACGATCTTGATGGGCCCGGGGCCATTGAACCCGGCGACGGCCTGGGCGTCCTGGCCCTCGGCATGGCAATCCGACACGTGTGAGTCGATGACCGCACAATCGGCGCAATCGAGCTGAACACCGCGCTTCGTGTAGCCCGTCGGCGTCCCATGGACGTAGGCCCGATCGAGGATGAGGTGGTGCGGCACCTCGGCGGCCTCCTGGGCGCTTCCGTCGCCGAAGTTCACGAGGCCGTAGATCAAGGCGTCGGCGTCGACCGGCGTGATCTCGACGCCGATGATTCGGTAGTGGCTGGCGCCGGGGGCCGCGGTCAGTGCGGGAAGCGTGCTGGGCGCGACGAGCTTCGGCATGAGGGCGGCGTCCTCCGGGCGGACCCGCGTTCCCTCCGCGACGAAGGCGTCGTCCGGGGTCGCCGTGCGGAGGGTGATCCACGCTTCGGCTTGCTTGTTGGGCAGCGTGAACGGACCGACGAAGGTTGCGCCCGGCTCGAGGGTGATGACGTCGCCGGGCTCCGCAGCGTCGATTGCAGCCTGCAGGTCGCCGCCGGCGGCGACCGCGATCGTGGCTCCCGTCGGAGGGACCAGCGCCGTGTCGACCCAGCGCTCAGGCAGCGCTTGCGCGATCAGCGGGTCGGCTTCGGGCAGGTCGCCGCAGAGATCGCTCGATCCCCCGCTACCTCCGCCGCCGCCCGTACCGCCACTCCCCGTCGAGCCTGAGGTCTGGGCCGAGCCGGACGACGACCCGGTCCCCGAAGAGCCGACGGCGCCGTTCGCGGAAGAATTCGACGTCGTGGCCGAGGACGATGTCGAGCCGCCGCCGCCGGCCGTTGCGGAGCTGTCGTCACCACACGCGACGAGGACAACGCTTCCGACGACGAGCCAGGCGGGATGACGAAGGCGCATTCGCCATCATCTGCCCTGGGGTCGCAGGGTGGCAACCGCTTCGTTCCCGCGCACGGCCCACATGGGAGCCCTCACGATCGTGAAGCAGGAGGGCCGAAGGTCCTTCAAGTCTCCGCGTCCGGGATCCCAAGCCGAGACGGGCATCGTGAAGTCGGTCATCGACGGGTCGTTCTCCGTCGAGCAGGCCGCCGATGCACACGCCCGCTTCGAGTACGGAAAGGACGTCGGCAAGGTCATCCTCACTCCGTGAGCTGCGCGAGAGCTAGGATGTCGGGGTGAAGCCGAAAGCACGCCAGTCGAGCGCGCTCTTGCGCGTCGCCGGCGTGCTGCTCCTCGCATCGCCCATCCTGGTGGCGCGCCTCCTGAGCGCCTGCCACGACAGTCAAGCGTGCTTCGAGGGTGACTACGTCGAGTGCGAGTGCAACGACGAGACCTGGGGCTACGCGGCCTGCGACGACAAGGCCGAGGCGCTCGGCGAGTGCGTCTGCGACGGCACAACGCCTGGCGTGGGCGTCGACCAGGTGTCGGGCGCGGCCTCGTCGGGCAGCGGCGCGACCGATCCGTCGACTCATGCAGCCCCCTGAGCGATCGACGAGGACCCGTAAGACGGCCAACGCATCGACGCGTGGCGGCATGCGATCGCTCGACGCCAGCAGCGGCGCGCGATCGCGCGTATCTCACCGCAGCCTACGAACCTTCAGCCCGGTCAGCTCGACCTTGCCGAGCGTTCTGCCGCTGCGGCGGCGCCTGAACGATGCGCCCAGGCCGGCAGACGGCCGCATCTGGACCCAGCTGCTGCTCCGTCACGAGGAGGCCGAGGAGTCGGCTTGACCGCGTTGGTGTCGCGAAGTCGACGTCCCATCCTTCGCAAGGATATCGGCCCTCGACTTCGCATCGCAGACCTCCCCGCGGCGCGCTCCACGAGACACCGCGCACTTACTGCACTTCGCGCAGCCCTATGCCGCGCCCATCACTGGGAATGGCGAAGTCGCGCCCCGATCCTTCCGGAGGATCCGCCCGCGACTTCGCGTCGGCGTAGTGGCAGGACCGTGCCGGCCAGCGCAGCAGCGGCGCCCGATGGCGCAAGTCTCAGCGCAGCCGACGGACCTTCAGCCCGATGAGCTCGACCTCGACTAGCGTCCTGCCACCCATCGCGACGGGTACGACGCGCCCGACGGAGCCGTGCGTGAGGAGGTCCATTCGGGGAACGGTGACGCGCTCCTCGGTGCAGAAGATGCGAGACGTGCAGCGCAGCCACGTCGCCTCG
>Ga0105046_10011906_pt1 | contig 13494 bp, 10 predicted proteins | sample MAT03_FD_78385 | JGI IMG/M metagenome (GOLD analysis project Ga0105046, IMG submission 78385) | Freshwater microbial communities from Lake Fryxell liftoff mats and glacier meltwater in Antarctica - MAT-03 (megahit assembly) | ecosystem: Environmental > Aquatic > Freshwater > Ice > Liftoff... | reverse complement strand
TCTTAGTGAAGCCCTTGTGGAGTTCAACACGAGCGACTTCTGGACTTCGGCGTTTTTGGGCTTCGCGGGCTTCAGGATGGTTCCTCGGGCGGTAGTTCTTCGGGCTTCTTGCGGACGAGGCGGGCAAGGCCGAAGCCCATGCCCACAGCGGTTAGCACGCCGGCCGCACCGACCGCGAGCATGATCCAGTCGCGGCGATCCAGTTCCCAAAGCGTTCGCTCGTCCACTATCTTCACGATCCGCACCTCGGGTGCTGCCGGGACCGCGAACGCCCCATCGCCACCCACCAACTCAACATCGACCTCAACTTCCACTTCCTGCACAGCCACTAGAACCAGGTCAGGGCGGGGGGCCGGTCGTGGCACGGGGCGCGGCGTGGCAGCGGGTCGGGGCGGCAACGGCGCGGTTCCGGACTTCAGCGGGGCCGGGGTTGTCGTGATCCCCGGTGGCACGGGCTTCGACGGCATCCCCGTCAGTTGCGCGGGTGGCAACTTCACCGCGAGTTCGAGTTGCGACTCACTTTCCAGCCAGGCTTTGTACTCGGGAACCAGCGCGGCGGGAGCGGGGACGGCACCACTGCCCACGAACGGCTTCAGCGCGGCAGCGGCAGCGGCGGGGGTGGGGAAGCGGTCGTCCGGCGACTTCGCAAGCATTCCGTCGAGTGCCGCCTGTAGACCGGCCGGCAGGTCGGGCACGAACGACGCCATCGGTGCCGGCCGCTCCGTCGCGTGCTTCAACATCTGCGTCATGATGTTCGTTTCGGGGAACAGCGTGCGGCCCGTAATGCAGTGGTGCAGCACGCAACCGAGGCTGTACACGTCGGCACGGATATCGGCGCTGCGGGCGTCCTTCGCCTGTTCGGGGGCGAGGTAATCCGGCGTGCCCAACACGGCACCTTCGACCGTCAGTTGCGTCTCGATTTGCCCTTCGGGCGTGTCCTCGGCGAAGAGTTCGCGGCCCAGCCCAATATCGAGAATCTTGACTGTGGCGTCCCAGGTGTTGTCGGGTCGCGTGGCCACCGGGGTGAGCATGATGTTCGCGGGCTTCAGATCGCGGTGAACCATGCGGCGTTCGTGGAGGTGTTGAAGTCCTTCGAGTGCCTGGTGAGCGATGCGAACGGCCTCCGCCCAGGGAAGGCGCTTGCGGCGGTTGATGACTTCGTCGAGCGTCTCGCCTTCGATGAACTCCATGCCGATGTAGTTGATTCCGCCGGACTCGCCGACTTGGAACGCCCGCACGACGTTCGGGTGGTCGAGTTGCGTTAACAGGCGGGATTCGCGCTGGAAGCGACCGAGAACGTGCTGATCCTTCGCCCGGGACGACGGCAGAATCTTGAGCGCCACGATCTGGCCGAGCGTGTGAACGGCCTTGTACACGCCGCCCATCTGCCCCTTGCCGATGCGGTCGAGAATCTTGTACCCGCCGATGAAGAAGCCGTCCGCCCGGCCGCGCTGCACCATGTGAGCTTGCCAGCCGGTGAGGTAGCGACGCGAGACGACGAACTTGCGGAACTGATCCACCTGTTCATCGTTGCCGCGGGTTTCCTCACGCCACTTCTTGTGTAGCCCATCGACCTCATCGGCCGGGAGCAACTTGCTCTTGGCGAGCAGCGTGCAGAAGTCGCGGACGGATGTTGTGGGCGTTGCCATGTGTGTCGCCGACTCGGGTATCTGGTGCGGAGTACGCGGAATGCGGAGCGAGGAACGCGGAACGTATGCTGCTTACCGTCTTTGCGTTCCCCGTTCCGCGTTCCGAACTCCGCGTTCATTTTTGGGCAGTGCGAATCCGTTCCAGAGCTTCGGGGTCGTCGTGGAACAGCTCCTCAATCGCGGCGAACGCGCTAGCTCGGTCGGCGGGCGTGTGCAGTTTGGCGTCCGCGATGGCGGAGTCGAGTGCGGTCCGGTCCGTTGGCGGACGGCCTGCGTTCTCGGGGCGGGCGAGCGCCACGAAACCAATGCGAGCGAGTTCCACCCACCGTGCTTCAATCGCGACCGGCGCGAAGACGACGACCAGCGATTGCCAAGTACGCTTGGCCGCCACCGTGTCGCCGATTTGGGCCAGTCGCAGCCCACGCATGTACACGCGCTCCGCAGGCGTCTTTGGCTCGAATTTCGCGCCGTCCGCAATAGCACGTTTCAGGTCTCGCCGGTCTTTCGTCCGACTCCGGGCGGCTGCGATTTCCTCGGTATAGCGATCCGGGTACTTCTGGCTCAACGGTTCGAGGTACTTCTCGGCGGCTTCCCAGTCGTCGGGGCTTTGGGAGTCGAGGAGCGGTTTCGCCGAGGCGAAGAGTTCCTCCGCACTTGGCTTCGGCCACACAAACGGTATCACAGCGCCGGCGAGGGCGAGCAGGAACAGCGGAATCACGACCAGTGGCCGGCGCAGCAGGGGCCGGGGTTCGGCTTCGTCCTCGGTTTCCGCGCCAGCACCGCCCAGACTCGCGGGCAGCGCGGCGGTCTCGGCCGTGTCCGGGGTTACCTTCGTCGGCCAGTCGAGTTTCTCGCCCTTGCGTTCGAGTTTCCCGCGAATCCGTTCGAGTTCTTCGATCACGTTGGCGGCGCTCGCGGGTCGCCGGCTCGGGTTCTTATCCAGTAAGACGCAGATGAACTCATCCAGTTCCGCAGGCACTTCGGAAACGAGCATCGCCGGCCGTTCGGGAAGCGTGTAGCACTGCTTGTGCATGAGTTCCACGAGTGACGGTGCGGCGAACGGCGGTCGGCCGGTGACCAGAGTATAGAGTACGCCACCGAGTGCGTGGAAGTCGCTCTTGCGGGTGAGCGGCTTTCCGCTCGCGATTTCTGGGGGTTGGTACGCCGCGGAACCGATCGCCGGTGTGGGACTCAGCGGTGCGGCGGGAACAATCTTTGCCAGCCCGAAGGCGGAGATTTTCAGCGTGCCGTCGGCGCAGAGCAAGAAATGGGCGGGCTTCAAATCGCGGTGCAACACGTTGCGGTTGTGTGCATGCTTCAACGCACGGGCGGCTTGAACAGCAACCGCCAGGACTTCACGCCAATGCCGCCGGCCCGATTCTAGCAGCTTGGCGAAGTCGTTGCCTTCGACTAATTCGCAGGCGACGTAAGCAAGCCCGCCATGCGTGCCGCTATCGTAGAACTTCACAATGTTGGCGTGGTCGAGTCGTTGAAGCGGCAGCATCTCACCGATGAAGCGGCCGATAAACGCGGGGTCTTGTGTGCTTGGGCCGGTGAACACCTTGACGGCGGCCCGGCGAGTCGGATCGTCGTACCCACGGGCGCGGTACACAACGCCAAGCGCGCCGTGGCCGATCTCGGCTTCCAGAAACCAGTTCCCAACACGTGCCCCTGTCATGCAGCTATATTAAGGGGTGACCGGGTGGAAAGCTATGAGCTACGAGCTATCAGCAGTCAGCTAACAGCTATCAGCAAGCAACAGCCCTCAGCAAACTGCTCGAAGTTCTGGAGTATCTCGGTTCTGCGGTGTGGCTGATAGCTGATAGCTGACGGCTGACAACTCATAGGAGTGAACGTGGCCGAACGCCGAACTTCCCTGCTGTTAATCGCGCACGGCAGCCGCCGCCCCGAGGCCAACGCCGACCTGGAATACGTCGCCGAAGCGATGCGCATTCGCGGCCGCTACCCCATCGTGCAGGTGTCGTATCTGGAACTCGCCGAACCTGATATCGAAGCCGGCGGCGCACTCTGCGTAAAGGCCGGCGCGACCGATGTGGTGATGCTGCCTTACTTCCTCTCGCCTGGGAAACACGTCGTCGAAGACCTAACCGCCGCACGCAACCGACTTAGCGAACGCTTTCCGAATGTGAGATTCGCCTTGGCGGAACCGTTGGGTCGTCACCCGCGCCTGGTTGACGTTGTGGAAGAGAGGGCACGGGAGGCGGAGTGAGTGGTTTCGTCGGATCGTTTAGCGGAGCCCCAGGGGGGCGTGCGTTTGGAAAGCGTGTCCCCGTTGGGGACAACGCTAAACGAGAACACCGACCGAAACATCTCGATTCGAGCTTTCGGCGTTCAGCCCCGCAAGCCGCCCAGGAGCTTTTGCAGCGCCCCGAGAGCCTTTTCCAGCACGTCCGGTGGCGGCACGGGCAGGCGCAAGTACGGCTCGCCGGTCTCGGTGTCCTTGCGGATGATCGACGGACTCGCGACACCGCCACCGCTGCCGGACTTACCGTCAGTCACGCTCGGCTTGCCAGGGGCAGGGCGTATGAATTGCTCGATGAGCGAGGTTCCGGCGCGGATCAACATCTCCCAAGGATCGGAACTGGCGACCGGCGCTTCCTCCGCTGCGGGTTTCGGTTTCTCAGAGAACTCGCGTTTGGCTTCGTCCGCTTCTTCTTTCTCGGCGGGGGCCGGGGCTGGGATGTCCGCTGTCGTCGCTTCGACAGCTTCCATGAACTTCGTAAGTCGGGTGCCGCCGAGTTGCACGTCGGCCGCACCGCCATCGAGAATTCCGGCAAACAGCGACGACTTGAACGCCAGCACCGAAAGCATGCCCTCTTCGATGGTGCCCTTCGCCACGATGTTCAACACACGCACCGGGTTTTGCTGCCCGAGGCGGTGGACGCGGCCAATCCGCTGATTGAGCACGGCGGGGTTCCACGGCAAATCGACATTCACCACGACCGAGGCGAACTGGAGATTCAAGCCCACGCCGCCCGCATCGGTGCTGAAGAAGATGCGGCAATCCGGGTTGTCGCGGAACTGATCGACGAGTTTGCCACGGTCGCGGCCGGGCACACCGCCGTGGAACAGAACGTGGCCCCATTTGTTCTTCTTCGCCAGCTTCACGAGCAGTTCGTGCATCCGCAACCACTGGCTGAACACGACGGCCTTCGTCCCGGGTTGTTCCAGTGCTTCGCCCAGCAGCGTCATCACCTCGGCAGTTTTCAGCCCTTGGTCCGTCTTTGGGTCGATCAGGTAACTCGAATCACACACCATCCGCATGTTTTGCAGCGAGATCATAAGCCGGCGTTTGTCGGCTTCGGAGAGGAACTTGAAGCGCCGCCACTTGTGGACGATGCGGGCGACTTCCTCTTGGTTCTCGGTGTGGATGTCGCGTTGAAGTTGCGTCATCGGCACGAACACGGTGCTTTCGATCCTCGCTGGCAACTGCGTCAGAACTTGGCTCTTGTTTCGCCGAAGCAGAACCGGCGCGAGCGTTTCCCCGAGAGTGTTCAAATCTTTGTAGCCCACGACTTTGCCGACCGCGTCGCGCACCTGATGATCGTGCAACAAGCGGAAAGTTGGCCCAAGGCGGTGCGGGTCCACGAACTGGACAATGGAGATGAGTTCCTCCAGGCGGTTTTCGAGCGGCGTTCCCGTGAGAACGACGGCATACGGCGAACGGATTTGCTTGACACTCCGGGCGGCGCGGGTGGCCCAGTTCTTGATGCGCTGGGCTTCATCAAGGACGACTAAATCCGGCCCCCACGCGGCAATCGCATCAAGATCGGCGTGAATCGTGTCGTAGTTCGTGATCTTGAAAAACGGGGCGGGATCGCTGAACCCTTCGGCCCGACGCGGCTTCAAGCCCTCGATCACACGGGCATCGCGGAGGGTGAACCGCTTGATCTCGTTCTTCCACTGGTGCTTGAGCGAAGTCGGGCACACGATCAGCACTCGCTCGACGCCGTAGAGTTTCGCCATCACCTCGGCAGCCGCGAGCGCCTGAGGGGTCTTGCCTAAACCCATCTCATCGCCGAGCAGCACGCGACCGACCCGCGCGGCGAACAACACTCCTTGGCGCTGGTAATCGTAGAGCGACACCTTCAGGAGGCCATCGAACGCCTTGCTCTTGATGCCCTCCGGGAACGCCTCGACGACCTTCGCGGCCCGCTCCTCGGCGTCGCGGAGTTCCGCCAAGTACGCCATGACATCATCACCGACTCGCAAGTCCGGGTCGTGCTTCACTGCGGCGGCGAGGAACTCGTCGAACTTCGCGGCGGCTCCAGGCTTCAGGATGCCATCGGCCTCGAAGAACTTGGCGGCGACTTTGGCGAGCGCGGGGTTGGGGTCGGCGGGTGGCCGGTAGCGCACTTGCCGCCGGCTACCATACCGCAGCACGACTTCGCCGCACGGTGGGAGGTAACCAGCCTTCAGTTCGGGCAAGGCTTTCTTCGAGCGTTCCAACTTGGAGAGGGTGAACTCGATGTGCTTACAGGTGCCGAGCGTGTTGGTGGCGAAGTCCGCACAGGTGCAGGCGTTGTCGCCGAGATTCTTGCCGCGAATCGTGACGCGGTAGGTGCGGCGGGATTCGGGATTGGTGACCAGGAAATCGGAGAACGCCGCGTTCGGTCCGACGTTCTTGAAGGTGAAGTTTTGTTCGCGGCCGAACTGCCTGCGGAGTTTAGTTTGCCATTCTTCGAGGGTCATGCCGGCCGGAATCTGCGTCCGCGATACTTTCGGCTCCTCGGCCTTCTTCTTGGTTTTGCGAACCGGTTTGGTTGGCTTGGAAGGCTCGCGGGGTGATTTGGGAGGCATGAGCAGAGTCCGGCGGGAACGGGTTGGGAACGGTGAGCCTGCTTCATCCTACCAGCTATCAACTATTAGCCAGAAGACAGAAAGCACATTGGCCACAAAGAGGCACAAAAAACCACAAAAAGAGGTGTTACGCAGTCCGAACGCCAAGGTCTCACGACACCTGGCTACAAACTATCGCCCCATCCAGGGCTGAAGAGATGCGTGATTGGCCTTGGTTTGAAGCCTAGATGGTGCGACGCTCTGTTGGCAGGTGTCGTGAGACCCTGGCGTTCGGACACCACCCGCGTAACTCTTCCGCCTTCATTTTTGTGTCATTTTGTGCCTTTTTGTGGCCAACCTGTCTTCTGTCTTGTGGCCTTCCTACAGCGAGTTCCGTTCACTGCAACTGGAGACCGAGATCGTAAATCTCTTGCACATCCATCACAAGATTGCTGGCCGTGAAGAGCTTCGCCAGTGCGGCCTTGTGTAACTTCATCTTGGTGTTGCCGACACCGATAGCTCCAAAGCAGATCACGCCGTCGCGGTCGACACCTGCATCGAACAGGTCGATGCCTTCGATGCCGGCGGGCGGAACGCCGTTGAGGTCGATGGCAACTTTCAACGTCTTGCAGGTGTCGCGGATTTTCTTGGGTAGAAGCACGGCCTTGGCAGCGCCTGCTGCGATCACCAGTGTGCGACCATCCAAAGCGGCTGGGCCATCGCTCGACGACGACACGCCAACCGGCTCTAACTTCGCATCGGGGACGTGCTTCCGAACCGCGGCGCACACGGCTTCGGCCTTCTCTTTCAGCCGGGAACCGACGCGAACGTGCCCGCCGTGCTTGGCGAGTAATCGGACGGCTTGCCGGCCGACGGGACCGGTCGCACCCAGCACAAGTGACTTCGCGGAACTGAGATCAACGTGCCGACCGGCGGCACGCACAGCAGCGGCGGCCGTCGTGTTCGCCCCATTGGAGTCGAGCATCACCGACACGCTAAACGGGTCGAGGGCAGCCCGTACTGCGGCGAGGACTGCTTCCCCGGCTTCGAGGTCCGAGCCACCGATGAAGATCGCTGTGCGGTGCAAGTCCTTCATGCCGCGTGTGAAGATACACCCGTGTACCAAGGGCACCACATTTCCTGGCGTGATGCCCCCATAGCTGAAGATGTGCTGTGCCCCGGCATCGGCGGCAACAACCCGGTCGAACACGCTGGGCAGCGCATCGGTGTCGAGTTGCACGAGAATGGTGGCTTTGTCAGACATTTAGGAAACGGGTATCGGGTATCGGAAAGACGAAGACAAAATCGGGGAAGCGGGAGACGACGAGCGGGTAGGGTGCAACTTTTGTTTTTGGCAAACCGGCGACCTTACCCGAAAACCAAGTTGATATGGGTGAGCGGCGCGGCGTCAGCCCGCCGGTTTACCCCTACGCCGCCAAAAACCAAAGGGGCACCCGAGCGGGTATGGCGGGAATCGGAAAGACGAAAACCACCGCATGGAACGCATCGAACTCGCTCTTTGTCTTCCGATTTCCCGATCTTCGTCTTTGCGATACCCGATACCCGAAAAACTCACTCGAACGGGTGCTTGGTTTCCTTCTTGGCGATGATCTCGTCGATGCTCGGGCTATTCTTAACCGCGTTCTTGATGGCCTGCTTCACGGCTTCGTAGTTGTTCTTGTAGATCTTCTTGTTGTCGTTGGCCGAAGGGGCGATATACACGCCGCAGACGATGACCCAGTTCTCGGCTTCGGCCTTGGGGAGGACGCCCTCCACGACGCTGTCCACCACGGCGCGGGCAACGGCGGCCTGAGCCGGCCCGAACATCTGGATGACCTGCTTGCTGCCCTTGAGCGTCACCTTGGTGATAATCACGGTAGCCGGCTTGGCGGGGATGTTCGGAGAAACGACGGCCAGCAAGTTAGTGTGCCCGGCGCTCTGGTTGGCGAGCGCGTTGGCGAACGCAACGCCGACCGGCCCGTCCTTCGGCCCGATGAGCAGATCGATGTGAGCGACGTTGTCCATGTCGCTGCCTTCGATGACCAGTGCTTCGCCGACGTACATCACGGACATGGTTGCCTCGCTGCGGGTATGGGTGACGGTTCGCGTTGAGCCGACCGCGTTGATGCTAGGCATGGAGTCCGCGAAGGCAACCCGATTCTCGCCCGAACGCCGAACTCACCGCCAAAACTGCCACCAGCGCTTCGGCGTATGAACAGTGGGCGATTCAAGTTCTGGCTCATCGTCGAGAAATACAGGTCTCCAAGCCAAGTAATCGAGTGTGTAAACGAGATCTTCCATCGCTTTTGCCATTTCAGGATCGGTCTTGACCATAACGAGTTCATGGTGAATCGGGGCCAAGTCCATTGCGACGACGATATCGTCTTCGCACGGGCTGTACGCGAGAACCCAACCTCCGAGGACATCGGCCCTCCGAGAATCGTCCGGGCGGACAATCAGAACCCACTCATTCGGGTAACGGGAGCAGATATCAGCCCAGAGCAGGTAGAGTTCTCCCACAGGTTACCTCCATCGGTTCGCCTCTTATTCCGGCGAATTGTTGAAGTCGATAAATGCGTCTCGGTCGTGGTAGAACAGGAATGCACGCAGCAATTCTTCGCGTGTTGGCGACCGCAATTGTTGTGTTGCGTTCCGTATATTATCCTGCACAGTAGACAGGAGCAGTGCGTATTGGAAGCCGGTTCGACGCTCAACATCTTCCGCATCCTCGTCGATATCATCGAAACAGACAACGAGGGCCGGAACCGACAGTGACCAGACCTCCGTTGCTGGCAAAAAGAGACGAACATCTCGGCCCGGATGGACTGGGTTAGCCAGAACATCACCCAGCGTCGGGGTCTTTTCCTTGCTCACGCGATGACCTCGCGGATGGGGCTTCCCCACGGACAAAGGGTGAACGGCCGTTGCAGGCGGTCGCGGAGTTCGAGGTCGTGCGGGATGCCGAGGCACTCGTAGATCGTGGCGATGATGTCGGCGGGGGTGACGGGGTTGCGGCTGGGCTTCGCGCCGATCTTGTCCGATGCGCCGTGGACGTAACCCGCTTTGATGCCGCCACCCGCCAGCACGAGCGAGTAGCAGAAGTTCCAGTGATCGCGGCCTGCTCCCTGAGCGTTGATCTTGGGAGTGCGGCCGAAGTCCCCAACCACGACTACCAGCGTTCTTTCGAGCATCCCGCGAGCGGAAAGGTCGTCGAGCAGGGCGGAATACGCGGCGTCGAGTTGCGGCAGGAGTTCGCCCTTGAGCTTCTTGAAGTTGTTGCCGTGCGTGTCCCAGGTGGCGTTCGCGTCGGGTGCCCACGACACGCAGGCGACCCGGGTTCCGGCCTCGATCAGGCGGCGCGACAGCAGCACGCTTTGCCCGTAGATGTTCCGGCCGTAAGTGTCGCGCACCTTGGCCGGTTCGCGGTCGATTCGCACGGCTTCTCGCATTGCCTTTGACGTGAGCAAGTCGAACGCTTTCGCCTGGATGCTGTCGAGTTCGGACAGGCCGCGTGAACCCGACAGACTGCCCACGAGTTGCTTGCGGGCGTCGAAGCGGGTGGGGTCGATGTCCGGCCCGAGGGTGAGTTCGGGTAACGCGAAGTCAGCGGCGTTCGGGTCGCGCAGAATAATGAGCGGGTCGCGCGGTTTGCCGAGCCAGCCCGCGAAGAAGCCCGGTTGCGGCGGCCCGCCGGCCCCTTCCTTGGTGATGTAAGGCAACAGAACGTGCGGCACCACGGCACCCAGTGGCGGTCGCTCCATACCCACGACGGAGCCGATGCAGGGGTAGTCGTCGGGCCGTGCGCCGCCACCGATTTCGCCACGATCATGGCCCGTGAGGGCGCAGTACACGGCGGCCGCGTGGGCGTTGTTCACGCTGTGGTGCGCCGAGCGAATCACCGTGCAGCGGTTCATCTGGCGTGCGAACTTCGGCAAGTGTTCGCCGAAGAACACGCCGGGCACGGAGGTCGCTATGGGCTTGAACTCGCCGCGAATCTCGGGCGGCGCATCCGGTTTGGGGTCCCACATATCGAGGTGCGACGGCCCGCCGTCGAGGAAGATGACGATGCAGGCGTCGGCGGTCGCGTTGGTCTTCCGCGTTTCGTTGGCGCGAAGCAGCGTGGGTAGGTTCAAGCCCAGATACGACGCGGCACCGGCCTGGATCATGCGTCGGCGCGAGATACGCGGACCCGGACAACTCGGAGCATTCACAGTGTGGCCCTCAGGGGTGTGGAGGGATGGCGGGATTGATTCAGAACTTACGAACGGGAGGCGGGATAGTTTGGGCGGGATGGGTCAGAAGCTGGATTGAAAGCGGTTGCTCGCTGCAATTCGGGTGAGGTATTCGACCAACCGCGACGGTAGGCCGTCATCGACCGCAGTTTCCTCACCCCAAAGCTCAGTGGTGATTTTGTTCCGGTAGGTCCAATGGCACGGCCCGTCAGCGGGAATCTCGGCCGACAGTTGATGCGGCCCAATCGCCCAATGGAATTCAATCGGTCCGTTCGGAAAGGCTGCTCCGGCCGGAACCGGAAGGCGATCTTCAACCGAATTCCAGGCAGCGTGCCAAACGAGTTTAGCCTTTTGGGCGAGTCCGGGCGACACAACCCCATCGTCTGCCATCTGCTTCAGATATGCAAGATGTTCGATGATCTTGACGTGAGCCACGATGGCTTCTTCGGCAATCGGTGGTAACTGGTTAACCATTGCGTGCGTCCCATTTCAGAGCAATCGCAGGTCGCGTCCGTCTGACATCGATTCTACACGATCACAGAACACGGCACACCTTCCATATTTCACTTGTTCTCGGTCTTCTGTTCTCTGCCTTCGTCCGTGCCTCTCCTCCCGCTCACGGGAACCCTCTCTGTGGTTAGAACTCTTCCAAGTTGAAACTCTGAGTGGAATTGGGGAGGGAAACGGTACGCGGCAATTCAGCGGGCAATCGCCCAATATGCCACATCGGTCGCCCTGAAGCGCTGACCATTCCCAAAGAATCCAGTGGTTCCGGGGCAACCGGCATTCCGAATTGTCCTTTTAGCTCGCGGTGCGGTAACATACATGAACCCGCCGTGCCCGCCTGAAACATCCGCCCCGTTCCGGGGTTGTTCTGGTAAGGATTACCCGGAGCTAACGACATGCCGGACGCCCGAGAACTCCCACCCACAGTTGATGCCCCGCCAGGCCAGGATTTGCCGGACCTCACGAATCGCTTGCTCGGCGATTACCAACTGCTGCGCCGCCTCGGGGTCGGCGGCATGGGGCAAGTGTACCTCGCCCGGCAACTCTCGTTAAAGCGCGATGTCGCCATCAAGTTGCTCCGGAACGAACTGGCCAACAACCCCACGGCACTCAAGCGATTCCAGGCCGAAGCCGAGGCCGTCGCCCGGCTGAACCACCCGAACATCGTTCACATTCATCAAATCGGGGAACACGACGGCTTGCGCTATATGGTCCTGGAATTCGTCGAAGGCCGCAACCTCCGCGATTACCTGCTGCGCAAGGGGCCGCCCGACCTGGCCGTCACACTGAGCATCGTCCGGCAGGTGGTTCTTGGCCTTCAGACAGCCCACGAAGAAGGCATCATCCACCGGGACATCAAGCCTGAGAACATCCTGGTCACGCGGCGGGTTGAGGTGAAGGTCACCGACTTCGGCCTGTCGCGGTTCTTCGCCAGCGAAGGGCCAGCCACGAACCTCACGCAAAGCGGCGTCACGCTCGGCACGCCGCTCTATATGTCCCCGGAACAGGTTCAAGGACACACCATCGACCACCGAACGGACATCTACTCGCTGGGCGTCACCTGCTACCACCTGCTCGCCGGCGAACCCCCGTTCCGGGGCGCGACCGCCTTCGACGTAGCCCTCAAGCATGTGCAAGAGCAGCCGAAGCCACTGGCGGAATTGCGGCCGGACCTGCCCGCCGATCTGTGCGGTATGGTTCACAAGATGATGGCGAAGAACCCCAATGATCGCTACCAAACAGCACGGGAAATCATCCGCGATCTGGTGAAGGTGCGCGACGGCATCTCCGTGCCCACGAACACCGCGAATGGACAGGGACCGACTGCATCGCAGGCCGTGGCGCACTTATCACTCTCGGCGTCGGTCCCCAACGGGATGAACGGTCTGCCGATGGCCACCGAGGCCGCGCCGCAAGGTGCGTCCGGAGCCTTGCCGGTTGTCGCCCAACCCCTGCGCTGGGGTCGGTGGGTGTTCTCGCTATTGGCGTGCGCCGCGGCCGCGACCGGCGGCGCGTTCGCGTACTTGAAACTCCACCACGCGACCGAAGCCACAGCAGCCGCGCCGGCCACCGGGTTGCTTGAGGTTCGCATTCCGAAGGAAGCGAAAATCGTCACGACGCGGGAACGCGAACTGCTCTCGTTCCTGACGAACCGCGAAACCAAGCCCGACGAGGTTGTGAAGGCATCCGTCGAACTTGGCTTGCTCTACATGAACGAACACCGATGGGCGGAAGCCAACGAACGCTTCAAGAGGCTCGAAAAGGAAGACTTCTCCCGCACCGCCCCGCTGATCGCCCGGCAACCCAGCCTCGCCGGCCGCCTCGGTCAAGCCGTGGTCCTCGCTTACTGGGATCCCGCCGCTCAAAACAGTGCCTCGCAAGGAAGTGCCGCACAGTCGAACGAGGCCATCTTGAAAGCCGTGGTGGAATCGGCGAAAGGGCCGAAGTTCGACAAGATCGACCGGGTTCCGCGTGAGGCAGTTAGCTTGCTGCTCCGTTACCCGAACCTCGCCCAGACGCTCGGCGAAGCCCTGAACCGCAATGTCGCCGCGCTGGGTAAGGCGAAACTCGACCCGATCCTGGAGTCGCTCCGCGTTCCGCCGAAGACCGTGAAGAAGGATTGACCCGGCCTCATCATAATTGAGCCCCGGCAAGCCAAACTCAAACACAAAGACCCCCGGCAAGCCCTGTCTTTTTACGTTGGCAGATGTACAGGTAGAGGCCGATTTCCAGGGAAATTTGACGCTCTGCGGGCTTCACATTAGACGAAAGAGAGCCTTTTTCACTCTCTAATATTCGTAGAATTG
>Ga0105046_10011905_pt1 | contig 13494 bp, 5 predicted proteins | sample MAT03_FD_78385 | JGI IMG/M metagenome (GOLD analysis project Ga0105046, IMG submission 78385) | Freshwater microbial communities from Lake Fryxell liftoff mats and glacier meltwater in Antarctica - MAT-03 (megahit assembly) | ecosystem: Environmental > Aquatic > Freshwater > Ice > Liftoff... | reverse complement strand
TGCGAAGAAGCAGGCCCGCGATGCCCGTGCATGGCTTGCCGACTGGGAGAGGCCGCAGCCCCCACCGCCCCCGCGATAGCTCCTCTGAGATAAGTAATCAAATTGAGAATGTAGGGGCGCAGCATGCTGCGCCCTTTGAATGATATGCCTCTATTGGGTACAGTACGCTGATCGTTGTGCATAATAACCTGACCGACTTTGCGACCCTACACACCCATGATTTTGCGCGTCACAAAGGCTAACCACCCTATTATGTTCTGCTCCCCTCTCCTAATGGAGAGGGCCGGGGGTGAGGTCATCCTACCCCTCTCCACAACAGCGTAGGTCAATCGTTATAGAATGCCTCGCCCAAGCGTGGTATCATGCGCCCCGTTTCGCCCGACTCTATTCACAGCGATGATGAGATCACGCATGAGAAAAACAACACCCTTTTTGGCAGGATTGATGCTCATGGTGAGCCTTCTGGCTGCCTGCAATCTCTCAAACGAGCCTACAGCGCCCGATTCATTGACACCCATTGCGGTTGTGATTACAGCCACGCTGACGGACACACCCGATGCGCCGGTGGTGGTTGCAGAGAGCCTTGCGCCCTCAGCCACAGACGCCGCCTCCGAGACACCGACCAGCACCGCCAGTCCCAACGATGCATCGACAGCCACCAATGCCGCGCCGCCCACTCTCACCTTAACGCCAAGCCTGACGCCGCAGGCCACAGTCGGCTTCCGCTTTGACAATTGGGTTCGTGTGGAACTGCCCGCATCCATGTTGGGCGGCACAATAAAGCCGATGGTGATCTTTACCAACAGCAACGATCAAGCGACGATTACCAGCCTGTCAACAGCCCGCCCCGAAAACGAAAATTTGATCGTGTATGCGGTAGATCCGGATTTTTCGCAGACTCGCGTGACGCTGCTCGAACTCAATGCCGCCACAGGCAATCGTATCTATCCCTCAGAATCCGGCAAGGCTCTCGCCTATTTCCGCGATGGGGGTGTTGCGCCCGGTCTCTATATTCTGAATCTAGCCGATGGCCTGGCGGGACGTGTGGCGGCTGTCAATACGCTGGTACAGGGCGGTATTTATGCCCCGCCCACCTGGTCGCCTGATGGTGAGAGATTGGCTGTCACGCTGACCACCGCCTACGATCTGGATATTTTTCTTTATGCGCGTGATGGCTCCAAACGGACACCGTTAACCAGCACGCTGTCAGGAGCCTATGAATTTTATCCCGCGTGGTCACCGGATGGACGTTATGTGGCCTTTGTCTCGGATCGTGCCACCTGCCCTTCATGGATTCCAGGGGATGCCAATGCCTGCGATCCTCTCACAACGCCGCCGCCGCTTGGGGGGCAGGTGTATATCGTCGATCTGGAGACACAAGAGGTGCGCCAGATTTCCGAAGAGTACGTCACCGAGCCGCCCTATTGGGTCAATAACACGCTTCTGGCCTTTGCTGCTGGCGATGGGCGCGATTTGCTCAAGCCTGAGCGAACGCTGTGGCTCGCCAATATCCCTGGCAAAACAGCGCGGCAAATCGCCCTCCCCGGTGATACAGGCAGTCTCTATCTGTCTGATGTCTGGTCCGCCGATGGCACGAAGGTCCTTTTTCAGCATGTAACCACATCATCCTCTTCTGTGGTCATGATGAATACCGATGGCACTGTTATTAATCAGCGCACCGAGGATTTACTCTTCCCACGCTATGGCCTCCGCGCATCATGGTCGCCGCTCATCGAGCACATCGCGTTAGGCGGCACAAGCGGTGAGTGCCCCTATGGGGTGCGTGTGGTTGATCCCGCCTTCGACTTTATCTCCACCGGCAGACCAGCCCCCACGATGTGCAATCCTGTATTTTCGCCCGATGGACGCTTCATTGCCTATACAGGGGTGAGCGGGGTACGCGACACAGCCAACCCCGATGGGCGCTCCGATGTCTACGTGTCGAATTACAATGGCTTTGGGCAGAACAATCTGACGATCAATTTAAGGGGCAGTATGACTCTGATCGGGTGGTTGGGAGGCAAACCCTAGAAAAACAGATCGGGGCGCAAATCATTGCGCCCCGATCTGTTTAACCATAGTAGGGACGCACTTCTGCGCGTCCGCTCCTATGTGATGCTTGTTTTGATCCATAAAATGATGGACGTGTAGGGGCGACCCGCTGGGTCGCCCGTCTGTAAATCTCCATTTTGGGCGCGATGATGACCTTAAAGGACGTCATTCGCGCCCTGATGTTTTTAAAGCCCTTTTATGCAATCGTGATTTCAGGCGTCAGATACACATCCTGAATCAGGTTGAGCAGTTTCACACCCTCGGCCATCGGACGCTGGAACGCCTTACGACCACTGATAAGGCCCATGCCGCCCGCGCGTTTGTTGATCACAGCCGTCTGTACAGCTTCGGCAAAGTCATTTTCACCGCTGGCCCCGCCGCTGCTGATGAGGCCGATACGCCCCATATAACCATTGGCGAGTTGATAACGGGTCAGATCGATCAGGCTTTCGCTGGTCAACTGGCTGTAAATGCGTTCATCCAGCTTGCCATAGCCTGAACTGCCCGTATTGAGCGCCTTGAAACCACCGTTGTTGGTGGGCAGCTTCTGCTTGATGATGTCTGCCTGAATAGTCACGCCCAGGTGATTGGCCTGGCCTGTGAGATCGGCGGCGGTTTCGTAGTTTACACCGCCCACCTTGAAGCCTGAATTACGCATATAGCACCACAACACGGTTGCCAAACCCAGTTCATGCGCATAGGCGAAGGCTTCGGCGACGTCCACCATTTGGCGGCCACTTTCGGCGGACCCAAAGTAAACCGTCGCGCCAACAGCAGCAGCGCCCATGTTCCACGCCTGCTTGACCGAACCGAACATGATCTGATCGGCCTTGTTAGGGAAGGTCAGCAGTTCATTGTGATTGATCTTGACGAGGAAGGGAATGCGATGGGCATATTTACGCGCCACAGCCCCCAGCACGCCGAATGTCGAGGCGACGGCATTACAGCCGCCTTCAATTGCCAGTTCAACAATGTTGGCAGGATCAAAATACTGGGGATTCTTGGCAAACGATGCCCCGGCGGAGTGCTCAATCCCCTGATCGACGGGAAGGATGGACAGATAGCCCGTACCTGCCAGGCGACCATGATCAAACATCTGCTGCATGCTGCGCAGCACCTGAGGTGAGCGATCTGTCTGGGCAAATGTCTGCGTAACGTAGTCGGGGCTCGGAAGAGTCAGATGCTCTTTCGGGATGGTGGTGCTAACGTGATTCAGCAGGTCATCGGCGTCACTGCCGAGATAATCTGTAAGAGTGTTGAGGGTGGTGGAGGGCGCGGCTGGAGCGACCATGATATTTCTCCCTTTTGAACATGAATGATCGGATGTGAGTGACCGCACTGTGCTTCTATGAATGAGGTGAGCGCGGTTTATCGAGCAGGCAGACAAAGCCTGTCTATGAGCGTGATAATATCAAGCGCATAGGAGTGTCGTCAGTGCCGATTGTAACATCCACCGCGTGATGAACAAGTAGAGCTCTTTACGAAGCCCTGTCAGTTTCCATTGAGCGAGTCGCACAATTGACGCATTTATCGTATGATGTAACAAAATTGATAGATGCGTCAAAAAATCTTTGGGCAGAATCTGCTCTATCTCTCATATAATTTAAAGAGATATTCTGGCATATAACAAACGAGCACAAATCTACGGCATTTCTCCCAGCTTTTGTGTAAAATGGAGGGAGACGAACAGCGAGTTTGAGTGATGGTCGATATACAGTCACAAGTGGTATTCACCAGGTTCCAACGCCTCTTTCACAACCTGACAGCGCCTTTTCATCCTCTTCCATCCCAGGAAGATCGACAGAAAGCGCGACTGCTTTCAGCATTACTTCTGGTGCAGATGGGCATCTGTTTGATATTGCTTGGGACAGCTCTCGCCTTTAATGGGGAGACCAACAGTATTTTGCTGCCTGTCATTTCACTGCCAATCATTGGCGCGATGTACTGGGTCAGTCGTACCCGATCCCATCGGCTTGTGGCGCATGCGCTCGTCGTCTTTAGCACAATTTTGTGTTTCATTCTCCTGCTCGATCCTCATCTGCCTGATACAATCCCGGTTCACCTCTTCATTTTGCCCATCTTTTTTGCCGGATTTATGCTCTCGATGCGCACGACATTGGTCGTCGTGGCCTCGATTGCTGTGGGCACGGTGTTCGCGCCGCTGGTTATCACCATCGTGCCGGGCGAATATTGGCTGGCGATTCTCTTTGATATTGCAGTGGTGCCTCTCATTCTCGTGTCGGTGATTGTTCGCCGTTGGGATTATGACCGAGTGATGCTCAGTGAGAAGCGCGTCAGCAGCTTGATGGATGCCACCAATGAGAAGGTGATTATTTATGATCATCGGGGCAAAATCCTCGATGTGAACAGTGCCGCTGAACATCTGCTGGCACGGCCACGCGAAGCCCTCATCGGCAGCGACCTGCTGGATCATATCAGCGGCGGGGATCATCAAAAATTCCGCCACGTCATGTTTGGCACGATTAACTCGACGCTTTTGACCTGGGTCTCCGCCTTGCAAACCGTCCACGAATGTCAGGTGCTGACCCGCCCCTACCAGCATTCAAGTCAGACAGCCTATGTCCTTACCGCACAGGATGTGACGAAAGAACGCGTGGCCGAACGCCGCCGTATCGAATACGAACGCCGCTATGAAGCCCTGTTTAATCGCACAGCGGACGCAGTTCTCATCACCGACCTGGATGGACGTTATATCAGCGTTAATCGTCAGGCGCTGCATATGTTCCGCTGCAACCCTGGTGATATGATCGGCCATAACAGCAGCGAATTTGTCGATCCCGCTCAGGCCCGCCAGGAAGGCATTGCCAACCGTGTGATTGCGGGCGAAACGCTGCCCATTTATGAGCGTACGTTCTGCCGCAAGGATGGCTCAATCTTTACCGCTGAAGTCAACACCATGCTGGTAAAAGATGGCGATGGCAAAGGGCTGTATATGCAAAGCATCGTGCGCGATGTGAGCCAGCGCCGCCAGATCGAGCAGCAGCAGTTTGAATTGGCAGTCCAGCGCGAACGCATGAAAATCTTGCAGGCCTTTATCAATGATGCCTCGCATTATTTCCGCACCCCTCTCACCAGCATCAAAACTGCCGCCTATCTCATGGGGCGCTTTACGCAAAATCCGGAGAAACAGGCTCATCAGCTTGAGATGGTCAATATCCAGATCGAACGCCTGGAGCAGCTTCTCAACGATCTGCTGATGATGACGCGCCTGGATCGTGAAGCGGCAGAAGGCCAGAACGTCATGCGCGTGGATGTCAATCGCCTGCTGCTTCAGCTCGTCTCAGAACATATGACAACCAACAATGCCGAGGGAGATAACCATCAGTGGGAGTTTTTGCCCACCACAGAGGATTTGATCATTCTGGGAGATCGAGGTCGTCTCGCTCTGGCGTTCAGCAACATTCTCAACAATGCCGCGAAATACACCCCACCCAATGGTCAAATTCGAGTAAAGACATACCGCCAATATCACCTTGTGGTCATTGAGATCAGCGATACGGGCCTGGGCATGAACGATGAAGAACTCATGCACATCTTCGAGAATTTCTATCGCGCCGATGCCGCCCGCGCCCTTGACAGCGTGAGCAGCGGTATGGGCCTGTCCATTGCTCAGAAGATCATCAAAATGCATCGTGGCGTGATTCACGTTCATAGCCAGCCTGACACCGGCAGCACCTTCTTAATCCATCTGCCCGTCGCAGGCGAAAAAATGGAGAGCGATGCGCCGCTCATGCTCACAACCAGCCTGGGGTAATATATATCCATTGGCATTAAGTGAAGAGAAAATATCCCATCTCAGCGTGTTTCGCCCTATCGTCGGAGACTGAACGAAGTCAGCGAAGCTAAAACCCCGCTTAGAGCCGTCTTCTTTGAGGGCATCAGCGAGGCTTTAAGCCTCGCAACCGGGGAACCAGGGACTTTGAGTCCGTGGCGGATGACTTAATGCGTATGTGTGGCACGCCATACCCCTACGAGAATCCCACCTGAAATTTATGACCTGCATCACTGGTTATATATGATTATCTCCCACAATAACCCACCCCACCCCACCCCTCTCCGCTGCGCAAGGAGAAACTTTTCTGACCTGTCCTGCACGCCTCTACCCTTGTGGGAGAGGGGCCGGGGGTGAGGGGTTAAAAACAGGGCTTGCTCCCCTCACCCTTTGAAGTGGAAAAGAGGCCGGGGTGAGGGAGGGCAAGCAATTTTTTGCAACCCTCATGCTGCACAGATCAAATAGCCTGGTATATCATCGTCCTAGACTATCCGTCATTCATGCTGAGGTTTGATCTGCGTGACACAACCACCGATGCCATCCACAGACGATGAGTACATTCCCGCGACCCATCTGGTCGAATCGGGCCGACCTTTCTCTCAGTCCTACATCTGGGAAATGCAGCGTCGTTATTACCAAATACAGGGCATCGAAGCCTGGAGTCAGAATCGGATTCCCTTTGCCATCAGCACGGGGCCTGTCATTGCACATGCCTATGCACAGATGGTGTATGGCCTGCTGCAAGACCTTGAGGGGCAGATTGATCCGCGTGAGCCGCTCTATATCATTGAGGTTGGATCAGGAACCGGACGATTGGGGTTTCACTTTCTCAAGGAATTCTGGACGTATATCGAGCGTACCCCCTATCGTCATCTCTCGATTCAATACATCCTCACCGATATGCCGGAGAAAAACATTGAATTCTGGCGCACCCAACCCAAGCTTCGCGCCTTTGTCGAGCAAGGCAAGCTCGATTTTGCCCGCTTTGATGCCCTGAGCGATGACAGTATCCATCTGGTTGAATCAGGCAAAGTGCTGCGCGTGGGCGAACTGAAAAACCCTCTTGTGCTGCTGGCCAATTATCTGCTGGATAGCCTGCCACAGGATATGTTCAGCGTGGAAAGCCAGACTCTCTTTGAGGTCAGCGCGTCTCTGTATTCAACACAGCCTGAACCCGATCTATTCGATCCTGAAATCATCACCCGTATCGAAATCGAATATGATCGCCGCATTGTGACAGCGGATTATTATCCTGATCCGAGTTTGAATGCCGTGTTGGAGCACTATCGTCAGACCATGCCCAACTCAACCTTTATCTTTCCACGCGCCTCGATGGAGCTGCTGCGCACATTCCAGAAGCTCTCCGGCGGGCGCATGCTGCTGCTCTCAGCGGATAAAGGGGATCATCGGCAGGAAGAACTCGTCCATGAGGTCATACCGCACATCATGCTGCACGATAATGGTTTTTCCATGCAGTTCAACTATCATGCGCTGGGTCTCTACGTGGAGCAGGCCGGAGGACAGGTCTTTACAACATCCTTTCGTCATAGCAGCCTGAATATCGTAGCATTTGCTCAGGGCCTGCCCGCCATCGACCATCTCGCATTGGCGTATGACGAATACGTGGAATACAACAGTCCTGATGACAATTTTGCGGCCATGATCGAAATCGATAAGCGTCCCAATATCGAGGTGATCGAACTCATGGCTTATATGCGGCTCAAACGCTATGACTCATATGCCTTTTTGCTCATCTTCAACACCCTGCGCAAGAAATTCAACGACATTCCTGTAACGATCACTCCGACGATCAAATTGACCGCTGATCGCATCTGGGAGAACTACTATCACATTGGGGAGCGCTACAACATACCCTTTTATCTGGGCGCGATTCTCAGCGCAATCCGTGAGTATGCGAGGGCGGTTGTGTACTACGAACTGGCAGTTGAGATGTATGGCCGTGAACCGCACACCCTCTATAACCTGTGTGCCGCCTACACCAATCTGGGGCGGTTAGAGGAGGCATTAGCGCTGATTGATGAGGTCGAAGCGCGTGCGCCGCAGATTAAAGAAGCGGTCAAGCAGCGGCAGCTTATCCTTGAGGCCATGCAAAAGAGATAATAAACCTGAGTTTTGGATAGGTTTTTTATGGTTGTATTGGCTGTTTCCCCTCACCCCAAACCCCTCTTCCACAAGGTGAGAGGGGTCAAAGAGTGGGGCTATCCAAAACTCAGGTTAATAAACCACGAATGGAGACTCGGCAGTGAGGGACACTGTTGTGGGTTGGTATGCAGAATCGCGTGGTGAGTTTTTGTGGCCCATAAAATCATGGACGTGTAGGGCGACCCGCTGGGTCGCCCGTGCTTGAAAATCCCACTGAGGGCATCCAACGGAGCCGTAGGCCCCGAAGATAAGTCAGCGTAGGGACGACCCGTTTTGCACCCCTCTCCCATGGAGAGGGGCCGGGGGTGAGGTCCACTTTGCAGTGATCTTTTAAATCCCGCTCAACGTTGCCGTTGGGGTGGCAGGACCGCTCGGAAGCGGCTCAAATGGCAGTGGTGTAAAGCCAATCGGGGCAACGGGCGGCGGCAGCGTGGCTGTCGCGGGTGCAGGTGTCGGTGTGGGCGGAATATTGTTCAGCGTCACCCGAACAGTGCGGAAGATATAGCCGTTCGTGTTTGAGTAAACTGCCAGACGCAGAACGTACTGTCCGTTGGGCACCGTGCGCGTATCCCATGTGGCGAGTGTTGAGCCGTTATTCGGGAACTGCTGATTCACGGCGGCCCCAATCGGTGTGAAGATTTCAGGCGCTCCGACTGACGCATACTCCAACTGATAGTAAGCGAAGTTGGGCGCACTCACCTGTCCGGTGATGGTCACAGGGCCTGTCAGCGTCGCGCCATCGGACGGATTCACCAGCGACACGGCGGGAAGCTGCTCACCTTGTATACAGGCTTGTGTAGGAGCAGGCCGCAGATCAGTTGGCAGCCCAATGCGCTGTTTATACGCCTGCCCTTGCGGCGTGCGATTCAGCCAATCGATGGCAAACGGGTCATTGATGTTGGCAAAGGTCTGCTGCGCGATATTTTGCGGGCACCATTCATTCGCAATCTTACCCGTCCAACTGTCAATATTGAGCGCCTGAACGAAGCCCGTCCCGGCAGGGGGCGGCGGCTGATTCTGAATATAGACATCGGTCACAGGCGACGCGCAGGTATTATCCGCAATCGTGCCTGTATCGCGGCAGATCACGCCCTGTACGATGCCGCCCGGATTGCTGAAGGGCGTTGGGGCGCGACCACTGATGGCGGCCTCCATCACGCGATTCCAGACTCCACTCGCCGACATACTGGTTGTGCCAACGGTGGGATCATTGTTATACGTCCCCAGCCACACACCCACAACAGCATTGCTTGTAAAGCCCATCGTCCACAGATCGCGATTGTCATTGCTGGTACCGCTCTTGGCGGCCACCAGGTTCTGCGTGGGGATGCCCAGACGCGCCAGTGTGAGACTGCTGTTCGTGCCAAACTGCGCAGCACGGGCGGCATCATCGCTGAGGATATTTTGCATCAGGTACGCGATCTGCGGCGTAATCTTCTGTGAGGGCGCTTCAGCCTCAGCACGCGGCACATCGAGGATCGTCCCGTTGGCATCTTCCGTGATACGTGTGATGGCATGCAAAGGCGCATACGTGCCATTGTTGGCGAAGATGCTGTAAGCCTTCATCATGTCGATCAAGCGCACATCATTTGCGCCCAGCGCCGAGGGCAGGCCAAACGTGGTGCCTTCCACAAAGCGCAGTTGCAAACGGCTCGCAATATCCTGGAAACGTTCCGAACCGATAAACTCATAAGTCTTCACGGCAGGCACATTCAGGCTGGAAGCCAGCGCATTGCGCAGCGGCACAGGCCCGCGATACTGGCGATCAAAGTTGACAGGCGTGTAGGCTTGCCCATTGATCTGATATGAGGTTGGCACATCCCACAGGATGCTGTTGGGCGTATAGTACTGGCCGTTTGCGCCTTCCAGAGCCGCCGCATAAAGAATCGGCTTGATGGCCGATCCAGGCTGCTGATACGTGCGCGTATTATCGACCTGCCCTGCAAATTCTTCATTGGTGAAGTCAGGGCTGCCGACCATCGCCCGAATCGCACCCGTCTTAGGGTCGACCACCATCACCGCGCCTGTATTGACGCCGTTATTGATCAGGGCCGTGACCTCTCTGGCGAGTACATCTTGCGCCGTATCCTGGATACGCGGCTCAAGCGTCGTATAGATGGTAAAACCGCGCTGGAACATGGCATCCGGCCCAAATTCCTGCTCCACCAGCGACTGAATGAAGTTGACGAAGTGCGGGTATTTATAGCGCGATTGGCGCGGCAGATACTTGCGGGTTTCGACCTGTGCCAGCTGAACCGACAGCAAACCACCATACTTGCCATCAGCCCGCACGGTCACCAATTTCACCTGACGGCCGTTGTCCATCACCTGCGTGCCATCCTGAATACAGAAGGGCGGGTTTGACTGTGCCCACTCGCCATGTTGGAATTGGATGCAGCCCGTTTCCAGCATCAGGCGAATCACGTTATACATGGCGGCTTTGGCCTGTTCGAGGTTCACCACAGGATCATTGCCTGCAGGGGACTGAATCAGCCCGGCCAGCATCGCCGCTTCCGCCATATTCACATCTTTGGCGGGTTTGTTAAAGTAGAACTGTGACGCCGCCTCGACGCCATACGATTGATTGCCGAAATAGAACTGATTCAGATACAGGTTCAAAATATCATTTTTGCTGTAATCCTGGGCGATCTTGTTGGCGACCAGAATTTCCTGAATTTTGCGCTCGGCGGTGGGCGTTGTGTCGTTCAAAATCAGGTTACGCGCAATCTGCTGCGTAATCGTGCTCGCACCTGATTCCACCTCACCCGACGTGAGATTTTGCACAAACGCACCGGCAATGCGGAACGGGTCATACCCGGCATCATCATAATAAGTCTTGTTCTCAACAGACAGGATGGCATGAACGAGATAGGGAGAAATATCGCCATTCTCCAGGCTCACAAGCTCACGAGCGCCCCCTTCCTGACTGTTCAACTCCGCGATCAACTGACCACGGGCATCCATAATTTTGACCGTTTGGAACGGCGGGCTGTAAGTTCTGAGGCCCGCAATCGCCGCTTTATACGGCTCAATCTGTGAATCCGCCCAGGCCGACAAGCCAACCACGCTGAACACACCGCACAGAAGCACAATGACGGCTGCTCCTGCTGCAATCAGCCCGACGATCTGCATCGTTCGGCTGCGTTCTGTTTGACGAATCTGGTCAAACTGCGGGGCATAGCTTTGATCATCGTAAGTGGGCGGCTCTTCACTCGGCAGCGGCGATGTAACCGTAGCGAAGGAGGTTGGATAATTCATGGCAGGCGAGGGCATCGTTGCCGCGGAGGGCATGGTTGCCCCACTGTCGAAATTGTTAAACCCACCTATACTTGGATTGGCATAGGTCGCTTCAGGCTCTGGATTAAGGTAATCCGCATTGAAGGCATTGCCAACCATTGTCTGATTGGGATCAACCAGCGGCTGGTTTGGGTGCGGCACAGGCGTCCCGATGTTGCCCGTCGCAAAATTACTGGCGTTGTTGGCCGCATTCGCATCCGGGAAATAGGGCATCGAGCCCGCTCTAACATCAAACCCGCTTACCTCCTCGTCCGTGAGGGGGACGGGGGGAATATCTTCAACCCACTGCTGACTCATATTGTCAAAGCGATACCACTTGTCCGTCTCAAAGCCGAGCATCCACCAGATTTGATCGTTATCCAGCACAGACAGCGGGCGGAGACGCTGCTGCAAGTCATCATAGGTGATCTGGCCGCGCTCATACTGTTCACGCAAGGCGGTCACCTGGCGCTGTGTCTCGCGATATTTCTCAGCCAGTGCTTCATCTTCTGGCGAGAGCATCGGGCGTGTGCCGCTTAGACGAGCCGTTCCTTCGCCATACAGATTCAGATCCGCCAGACCGCCTGCACGCTCAAAATTATCCTGCGGCACTGTCACAGCCTGGGATGCTTCCGCCGCCTGCGCATGGCGCATGAGTTCATCAGCCATGCGGGCAGCATAACTGGCGGCATCCTCATTCTGGCCGCCCGTTGTGGCGAGTGCACTACCGGATGGGATCATCTCTGTAGCGGTATCAGCGGCTCTGAACAGGGCTTGTTCGGCAGGATTGAGCGGCTCAGTGCCCTGACGCTCCTCCTCTTGCTCCAGGGCCTTGACCTCATCCATCGCAAACGATGTGAGATCATCGAGCGCCGAAGCTGTCTCGGCGGGGCTGACGAGCGAGGCTGCATCATCATCGGGCTTGAGAATAACAGCTTCTTCAATCTCTTCATCTTCGACAGTGTCCACCGTCACACCGTCCGGACGCAGCGGCTCCGACATGTCGATCACAATATCTTCCGGCGCGGGAGCTTGCTGCGATGTGAGCAGATCATCCAACGTCGCCGATAGAATCGAATCTTCGGGCGCAGGCAAACTATCTTCAGGTGCAGGGTAAGACCAATTATCTGGGATCGAATCTTCGGGCGCGAGGGCAGCGGGCACACTCGTCACGAAATCCTCTGGAGCCGGCAAGGTACGCGGCGACGTCAGAACACTATCCTCTGGGGCGGGGATCGTGTACCCATTCCCTCTGGAGGAGGGTGTCATAAGTTGATTTAGACTGTCTTCCGGAAAAAGAGACTCTGGAAGAGTATAAAACGGCCCCGTAAGAATAATTTCCTGCCCAGGCGTGAAAGGCGTTTGTTCGGCTGCGGGAAGATGCCAGCCTCCCCGCGTGGTTTTCTCACGCGGAACCTCTGGGGGCAGCGCGGGCAGCCGTGTGGATGGCTCATCGATGGGCGACGGAGGCGGCGTCCCAACGGACGGCGTAAACCATTGGCCCTGTGAAGGGGTTGTGCGCGAATTTTCGGGTTGCTCTGACATAGCCGCCTTCTCGTTCCGCCGCTGGCGCATAATATTGCTGAATACCTGCAATTATAGCGTATCGTTGGGAAAACGTGGGGATACTGGTGGTAAATCGTTGGGATAATTGCGTTTTGCCTGGGAACTTTCCAGGACATTCGAGTGTTGCAGGCATTTTAGCGAACTTAGAGAGGGTTTTCTTTAGGAGATGATGAGGCCGATTGCTATTTTAAGAACACGATTAAACTTTTAAATCTGCTGTCGTCTATACAAATTTGTGGGGCGATATTGACCCATAAAAATCATTCTATCATATCTCAAATTTTGACCTGTAGGAGCTGTTGATCGGTAGGTATACATGATCGCGTGGTGTGTTTTCTTGACTCACAAAAATTATGGGTGTGTAGGGGCGGCCCGCTGGCTCGCCCTTGCAATGACCATAGATTTAGATCAAACCCCCACAAATACACCCATTCATGATGTCCTGCACCTCTCTCCCTATGCATTACCCACATCTTTTGGAGAGAAATTTAAGAAGGGCACGATGCATCGTGCCCCTACACAACCAATGGTGCATGTCTCGCTTTTGCGATCATTTTCGCCCGCAAAATCAAATTCCGAGGCTCAGTTTTTGATGGCGAAGAGTTTTTAAAGGGCCAAAGCGCTTTTGTAGGGGCGCAGCATGC
>Ga0105046_10011904_pt1 | contig 13495 bp, 8 predicted proteins | sample MAT03_FD_78385 | JGI IMG/M metagenome (GOLD analysis project Ga0105046, IMG submission 78385) | Freshwater microbial communities from Lake Fryxell liftoff mats and glacier meltwater in Antarctica - MAT-03 (megahit assembly) | ecosystem: Environmental > Aquatic > Freshwater > Ice > Liftoff... | reverse complement strand
TCTCAACGATGATATGCCATACGATCAGTTTGTGAAGATGCAACTGGCTGGTGACGTGCTCGTTCCCGATGACATCGAAGGAGCTGCGGCGACCGGATTTCTTGTCGCCGGGCCGTATCCTGGGCAGATCACGGCCAAGACTGTCGAGCGGATTCGTTACGACCAGCTCGACGACATGATGATGACAATCGGCGGGTCGATGCTGGGGCTGACGCTCGGCTGTGCTCGTTGTCACGAACACAAATACGATCCGATTCCACATCAGGACTATTACGCACTCGCGGCATCGCTGGCACAAACGGTCCACGGACCGCGCACGCTGGATCTTGATGCAGCGGCAACAGACCGTGCGGTCGAAAAACATCAAGTCGAGCATGAACCGCTTGTCGCAGCGCTAACGGCGTTCGCGTCCACTGAACTGCCGGCCCGCTTCACCGCCTGGCAGACAGCCGAACTGGCGAAGCAGCCCGAAGCGACTCGCTGGCAGGCGTTGGAGCCGATTGCCCTTGAAGCAGAACGGTCGTGGCTGAAGGCGTTGCCTGGCGGGATCGTTGCACATGATGGCGTGCTGAATCCGGGCGTGAATGTTCGGCAGCGAGGTCAGCGGAGGAACGTTCGCAATGAAGAAGAATATCGACTGACATTCCAGACACATCAGAAGAACCTGCAGTCGCTGCGGCTGGATGCCTTCACGGACAAATCGCTGCCTCAGCGCGGACCTGGGCTCAGCGCCGACGGAAGTTTTCAACTGGCCGAGATCACCGTCACCGCTCGTCCGCTCGATCCGCAAGCCAGCGACGCTCCGCAGGCCAGCGACGCTCCTCAAACAGTGAAGCTGAAGCCCGTCTTTGCCGCATTCGAAGATCAGAATCAGCCACTGGCAAATGCTGTCGATGGTATGCCAGCAACAGCGTGGGTCGTGCGCACGACTGCGAAGAAAGACAATGCAGCGATCTTCGAATTTGAAACGCCTCTCGCAGGCTTCGCGAATGGGACGGAACTGGTCGTCGAATTGAAGTTCATCGACACGGGAATCGGTCGCATGCGAGTGTCGCTCAGCGTCGAGCCAAACCCAGCAACATGGGCCGGTGATGTGGCTCCGCAACATGTCAGCGAACTGCGGGCAATCGTCGCGGCTCACAGCATGGAGATTCCGGAACCGGTGCGAGTTTCATTGTCCCGCTGGTTCGCTCCGTACGATGCCGAGACAGCAAAAGTCTTTCAAGTCGTCCGCGATCATGCAGCCGCTGTGCCGAGACCAAACCTTCAGGAAGTTTATACCACCATCGCCGGTGGGCAGGATGTTTTCTTTCTTCGACGTGGCGAAGTGGATAACAAGCAGAACAAAGCGGAACCCGGTTACCTGCAGGTTTTGTGGCGCAACGATGCAACAGCAACACCCGTTCAAACGCCCGCGCCGGAACCTCCGCGAGTCGCATTGGCCAACTGGATGACAGACGTCGAACACGGTTCAGGGCCACTCTTGGCGCGAGTCATCGTCAACCGTCTCTGGCAGCATCATCTGGGCGAAGGCATCGTTGGCACGCCGAACGACTTTGGGGTTCAGGGAGATAAGCCGACGCATCCTGAGCTGCTGGAATATCTCGCGTCAGAACTCGTTCGCGGCGGCTGGAAATTGAAACCGTTGCACCGAGCCATCATGCTCAGCGACGTCTATCAGCAGTCGCACGAAGTTGATGCTGACAATCTGAAGATCGATCCAGCGAATCGCTACTGGTGGCATTTTCAACCGCGTCGCCTGGAAGCGGAAACGATCCGTGACGCATTGCTTGCGACCGGTGGCAATCTGGATTGTACGATGTTCGGGCCAAGCGTGCTGGCTGACAGCCAACGTCGCAGCGTCTACCTGCGCGTGAAACGGAGCGAACTGCTTCCGATCATGACGATGTTTGATGCACCGGAGCCGACTCAAAGCATCGGCGAACGCAGCGTCACGACCGTTCCGACGCAGGCTTTGGCTTTAATGAATTCGCCGTTGGTCCGACAGCAGGCTGAAAAACTGTTCGCTTTGATCAAACCCGCCAACGACGCTCCGTTGTCGTCTGCGATTGACCGAGGCTACCAGATCGCCTTCGGCAGGACGCCATCCGACATCGAGCGAACGCGCATGGAAGCGTTCATCGAACAGCAACGAACCGCTGCGGGTGGCGCAACACCGGAATCGACCGACAAAGCTCTGATCGAGTTTTGTCATGTTTTGTATTGTCTGAATGAGTTTGTTTACATCGACTGAGAGGCTCATCCCATGTTCAACTTTTACTCCCCGGCCGAAGTCGAAATGCCGGCTAGGCGTCGCTTTCTGCAGCAGTCGGGACTTGGGTTCGGGTCCGTTGCGCTTGCCAGTATGCTGCAGGGTGAAACCGTTGCGGCAGCGGACGCCACAGATCCGCTCGCACTGCGACCACCGCACTTTCCGGGTAAGGTGAAATCCATTATCTGGCTGTTCATGACCGGCGCGCCGTCGCAGGTTGACACATGGGACTACAAGCCGGAACTTCAGAAGCGACATGGTGAGCAACTCGCCGGGTCCGATCCTCAGACAGGCTTCTTCTCGACAAGTGGCAAGTGCCTCAAATCGCCTTTCGAATGGGCGCAGCATGGGGAGTCTGGCTCATGGGTTTCGGACCTGTTTCCTCATCTTTCGAAGCACGTCGATAAGATGTGCTTTCTGCACTCAATGTATTTGAAGCAGAACAATCACGCGCCGGCGTCGCTCGAACTGATGTGTGGCACCAATCGCCCCGGACTTCCGGCGCTGGGTGCGTGGATGACCTACGGCCTGGGATCGCAGAATCAGAATCTTCCTTCGTTTGTGGTGCTGCACGACACAAGGCCGCGAGGTGACGATCAGATCTGGTCGGCCGGATTTCTTCCCAAGACATATCAGGCCCTGGCTCTTGACTCGCGGCGAAAGGAATCGATCGATAATCTGGCTCGCGATGGAAAACACTCCGACATTCAGCAGCGCTCGCAGCTCGATCTGATTCGCGAACTGAATCAGGTTCACGCCACCAGCCGACCCACGCAGGCCGATCTGGCAGCGCGAATTAACTCGTTTGAACTGGCTTACCGAATGCAGATGGCTGCTCCGGAAGCTCTCGATCTGTCGCGCGAGTCCGAAGAAGTGCATAAGCTGTATGGCATGGATCGTCCTGAATGCGAAACATTTTCAAGACAGTGTCTTCTCGCGCGGCGACTGGTCGAACGAGGCGTGCGGTTTGTCCAGATCTTTGCCGGCAAGGGTGTCGGCGGTGACGGAAGCGTGAATGATGTGCCATGGGATTGTCACAGCGACGTGCAAACGAATCACCGCTCCTGTGGCCTTCACACCGATCAACCGGCTGCCGCATTGCTCGCCGATCTGGAAGCCAGCGGACTGCTGGATTCAACGCTGGTCATCTGGGGTGGTGAGTTCGGTCGGACGTCAGATTCACAGGGAGACAAGGGCCGCGATCACAATCCGAATGGGTTCACAATTTGGATGGCCGGAGCGGGCGTCAAAGGCGGCTTTCATTTTGGCGCGACCGATCCGTTCGGTTACAAGGCGGTCGAAAACAAAGTCCACGTGAACGATCTGCACGCGACGTTGCTGCATTTGCTGGGGCTTGAGCACACGAAACTGACCTACAAATTCAACGGCCGCGATTTCCGCCTGACTGATGTGGGCGGCGATGTGCTGAAAGACATCCTGGCGTGAAGACGGCCACTGAGGAAACACTTCGGCCACTTCGTACACGCCGTGCCCGTGAGCATAGACGGACCAAGCGTAGCGCGGTTCCGGTAGGCCTCATCAGTGACGTCGGAACGGCGTTCAGCACCCATGCATAAGTTTCTTAGTTTAACGGCAAGCGAAAGGCGTCAGTTTTCTCCAAATTTGCCTGCGCCTACGGCTCGCCGTTAAACGAATAATCCCAATAGTTTGTGGGTGGGTGCCAGGCCTGGTCCGGCCGGCAATTTGCGACATCCGTCGATCAAAGCGGCAGCAATCGGTTGGCAACCCAAAGCGCCATCAAGGGCAGCGCTAAGACGATGCCCGCTGCGATGATGCCTTCGCGGCCATAGATTTCCAGCGGAAAATCCACAAAGCCTCGGAAGCTTTTCGAAAACAATTGCCCACCGACAACTACGTTCCAGCGCATCGCGAAAACCTGCATTAGGATCAGGACAGACGCGAGACCACTCAACGTCTTCGCCAGCGTTTCATTCGTTCGTGGGCGCATTGAGACCAACAGCAGGACAAACGGTAGCAGCGAACCGATCAGGACCTGCACGATCCAGAAGGAAAACCCAAGTCGCTCTGACAGCAGCACCGACAGCACATGCCATTCAGCACCGGATTCGTAGGCCGGTACTGCACCCGCCACTTTCACAGCCCTCGGATAATTGATTCAGTATGTTCAAGAAACTCATTGTGAACTCCCGATGTCGCAACCATGTAGGACGGGACTCCAGTCCCGTCCTGACAAAAAACGTCAGGACGGGTCTGGAGACCCGTCCTACAAAAGTTGACGCACGTTTAAATTCCTGGACTATGCCCCGAATGAGATTCGAAACAGACGTTTTTATCGTTGACGTTTTCCGCGCCCTGTTCCTCCAGATGTTTCGCCATATCAATGCTTCGAAAATTGCTCGGCATTCCGACAACCGACGCATGGCACGACAAACACGTCGCTCTGTCTTTCGTGACAAAGAAATCCTGCTTTGAACGAAAATCCCCGTCCCATTCGGCCGCTTTCGGAATCTCGCTCCCTGGTGATTCCGCAGCCTTTAAAGCCGCCGCGATGTGTTCATGTCCGTTCCCATGGCAGTGCATACACCCTGCGCTTTGATGAGGCGACTCGGCCCGTTCTCCCTGAACTTTGGAGTGACACTTCAAGCAGGTCGCATCGGATGAAAGTACACTCGGCTGCGAAGCAATCTGCTGCAGTGCCGCAGGTCGATAGGGGTCTCTGTCACCGAACGCTTCGGGCACCAATTTGTTTCCAACGAACATTCCTGCGATGGCTGCGGCGAGAAGCAATGACGCCACGATTCGCAGATGCCGCGCATGTCGTGAAAACAAAAGTCGCGAATTCATCGACGGCGATGGTTCTGCATGCAATTCATTCTGAACAGGCTGGCTGAGGTTTGTAACGACAACAGTCGTTGTCTTTGCAGTCGGCTCACGCCATCGCAGCACATCGCTGCTCACAGGAGAAGGCGACTGCAAGTCGGCGGGATTCACGTTGCGGCGAATAAGTGACGCCTGCGGCGGCTTGAAGGCGACGTCAATGAACATCACCAGGAAGACCGCAAACATTGCCAGGACGGCAAATGCGAGACCGAGAATTACAATGATACCGACGGTGAGATCCTCCAAAGGCGGGAATGAAACGCGTTGAGGGGCAACGCGATGGAGGTTGAATTGTTAGAACTGGCGACACACTCAGAAGCAGAGAACGCACTGTGCAAAGTGATCAAGCTGCAGAGGCGTCGCACATCCCGGTCCGCAGAGTCGGGATTCTCAAATTTCTGAGTCCATCAGCAAAGCCTTGGGCATTTTTTAATCAATGCAACGAAGACCTCGAAAATAGACGCTCAGGAACTGCAGCGATGTGCCAAATCTGTCACATGATGTGACAGATTGTTGCGCCGCGATGAACTCGCGGGATTTTTATCTTTCGCTTATCCGGAGGTAGGATGCATTGCCATATCCAGACACTCGGTCACGTGCTCCTGCGACTTGTTGAAAAGGCGGAACTCTGTGGGAACGATTGCAGTTCCCACACACGACCTGCCGCCGTGGTGCCACTGGGCTTCTTGAACAAATGCCTTCAAACGGCTCTGATCGCCACAGGCCCACTCAGTTCACCCTGATCGCTATTCACCGCGCGATGCTGCCTGCGCCAAGATAAATCGTTTTGAATCAATTCCTGTGGCTACGTCAAGAAGTTCCTTACCCGAAACCACTCGATCAGTTTGCATATGGGATCAACATCGGATTCTGGGTCGTGTGGTTGTGACATAAGGTATGTTCGCAGACTACTGAGGCAGCTGGCGATTCTCCGTGATCAAAATTAACGCGAATCTGGTTGCAGCAAGCTGCAAAGTCCACTTCGGCAGAAGCGTCCTCGCAAACTTCGCATTGCGGTGATACTGGTGCTGGCAAAAATCGTGCTCTCTTACAGGATCGGCCGCAAAATCGCAGCACTGACTGCAGACATGCAGCACTCTTCAGGTAAGATGCGAAAAATCAGGGATCAATATCGATGGCGCGAAACCGAACGGTTCAGCAACGAACGCCTTATGAACGGTGAATCGGACTGTGCATTCATGCGGCTTTTTTTGTCGTCGTAAATGCAGGACTGATCACGATGAACCTGATGCGACGTCCAGAACAACTCTGGTTCTACTGGCCTCTGTGCGGATGGGGTTTGGGACTCAATCTGCACGCATGGATTGTTTACCAGCAGCGTGCAAAGACTCTTTGACTGACAAGCCACTGCTTTAGGAATCGAAAAATGTCAGCGAACACTTTGGATTCAACGAGCAATAACATACCATCAGAATCCAGCAACTTTCGAATCGCGGTCTTCTGCGTGCCAGATGATTTAGAATCGCTTGAAAAGGCGCTGATGAACTTGCCGAACATGGATCGAGCAACTGCGAGATTGCAAACACGACTCTTGCCCGGAATTGTTCAAGGTGCGTATGCTCAGGATGCAGCATTCGCCACGGTGAAGGAAATTGAACACATCGCGGGAACGGCGAGCGTAATACCCGCAAATTCAGTTCCGGATCTCAATCATGTGCATGCGACTCACCACGTGTATCTCACGGACATGGCGTTGGAGGCGATGGATACGAGCGATCGGCTGCAGTCCTGTGCATGGAATACGGTCTCAGTCATCAGTGTCGGCGTGCTGCCTTCGTCTGCTCCAGCGCGATCTCGTTCCGCGTCGATGCTTTCCAATGGAAGCTCGCATCGGTCATGGAATTCCGGAGTCAAGATTGCAGCGAAGCCGCGACCGGAAGCATATGTCGTCTTGTCAGATGGACAAGCAACGCTGAACATGGCCAGCGACGAAATGAATTTTGAATACCTCGGTGACCGTCTGGCTAAGAATTCCAGTGCGAACTTTATGTTGCTGATCCGGGATTTGGTGCGTCGAGCCACCAACGCGTTGATAACTCCTGCGACAGTCGCCTTCCTTGAACACACACCCGTGCCGCGTTCCGAGTTCCGGTCGCATGAGGAATTCCGGCGCTACACAGAATTTCAAACATTGCTGAGTCGGCGCCAGAAAGAAAATTTCTGACAGAATGTGAAACACTGGCATGGGGTTGTCTACAGGCGATTGCCGAGGATTTCCTCGCATCAGCCCAGAATTTCGTTCAGAACGTGTCCGTGGACGTTCGTCAAACGCCGATGGATGCCGTTGTGGTAGAACGTGAGTCGCTCGTGGTCGATCCCCAGCAGATGCAAAATTGTGGCATGCATGTCGTAGGTGGTGACTGGATTTTCAATCGATGAATAACCAATGGCGTCGGTGGCACCATAAGCGAATCCTGCCTTCAAGCCTCCGCCGACAAGCACGTTTGTAAATCCATCAGGATGATGATCGCGACCTTTGCTGAGCTTACCAGAACCGGCCTGAGCGTACGGGGTGCGCCCAAATTCGGTCGTGATCATGACCACAGTCGAATCCAGCAGATTTCTTTGCCGCAGATCGCGAATCAATCCGGCGACGGGCCGGTCGATCCGCCGCGCTTCGCCGGTGTGACTCTTGTATCCGTTGCCTGTGATGTCTTCGTGGGCGTCCCACGAAATGCCGTCGCCCGTCCACAGTTGGACTGTTCGTACGCCGCGTTCGATCAGTCGTCTGGCCGCCAGACAGTTGCGGGCGGTGCCACGGCATTCGTCTCGATCCAGTCCGTACAGTTCCTGAATGTGTTGTGGTTCTAAACTGAAATCCATGGCTTCCGGAATCGCATTCTGCATTCGGGCGGCCAGTTCATAACTGTGAATCCGAGCGGCCAGCGGTTCGGTGTGGGCCTGCGTCTCCATGTGCATTTCGTTCAACTGTGCGAGCAATTTGAATCGCTCCTGCTGAGCATCTGCGTTCAGCCCACTGGCAGGCTGAAGATCAGGAATCGGCGGGCCGCCTTTGGTATTGAGCGGCACACCCTGATGCTGCGGTGGCAGAAATCCGCTCGACCAACTGAATGAACCGCCAACCGGATTTGGATTGCCGCGTTCATCCGGAAGCACGATAAAGCTGGGCAGGTTGTCGTTTTCATTTCCCAGCCCATAGGACAGCCATGAGCCCATGGCAGGAAATCCCATCTGTCGAAAACCAGTGTTGGCCTGAAAACTGCCCGGCGTATGATTCGCCGTCTCCGCCACCATCGAATTAATGACCGTGAGTTCATCGGCCACGTCATTGAGACTCGGAAACAAATCGGACATCCACAGCCCACTCTCGCCGCGTTGCTTGAATGCATAGTGAGATCGATGCAGTCGCCCGGCCTTCCCCATGAACGGTTCCGCTTTGCCGAACTCCGCGGGCAGTTCCTTGTCGTGGTACTTATCCAGTTCCGGTTTGTAGTCGAACGAATCGACCTGACTTAAACCGCCGCCCAGAAAAATATGAATCACATGTTTGGCGCGAGCAGGGTGATGCAGGCCGGAAGTTCCCTTTGCATCAGCCTGCCCGGCTGCATCGCGTTGCAGCAACTGCAAAGCGGCCATACCGGCGACGCCGTATGCAGCGTGTGAAAGAAAATTGCGACGTTTCATTGGTGTACGTGAGGCTTTCCAGCCTGACCTAATAAGAGTCAAAAGTGTCAGGCCGGAAAGCCTGACGTACACTATTCCACAAACAAAAACTCATTGGTATTGAACATCACAACGCAGAACTGCAACAGCGATTGCTTTCCGATAAACTCGCGAGCCAGTTCCAGTTCACGCGGTTTGGGATCGCGGAACAACGCGAGTCGATAGGCCTCGTCAATTTGTGCGTCGATATCATCGCCCGCCTGCTTCCGGACTCGCTGAGCCAGGCGTTCCGCAGATTGTTCAACGAACCGATTGTTCAACAGAGACAGCGACTGCACGGGTGTAATTGTCTGCGAGCGACGCGCCAGCATGACTGAAGGATCAGGACAGTCCAGCGATTCCAGCAATGGATTGTTTCCGCAGCGAGCCCACAATCGGTACACGGTTCGGCGGTTCACATCGTCATTGAATTCACCGGTCGGATCGGCAAACGTGTGATCGTGTTCCAGTTTCGCCGTCATGTCGAAGTAGCTCGGTCCACCGAGTTTACGATTGAGTGCTCCGCTGATCGTCAGTATGGCGTCACGAGTCGATTCTCCGTCCAGCCGCCGTGAAGGCCCGTGCCACAGCAACCGATTTTCGGCGTCCTGCGCTTCGGCAGCCGCGTTGCGAACGTTGGACGCCTGGCGGTATGTGGCCGATGTCACCATCAGGCGATGCAGATCCTTCAACTTCCATCCACCATGAACGAAACGCCGCGACAGCCAGTCGAGCAATTCCGGATGGCTGGGCCGACCGCCGGAGTATCCAAGATCGCTGGGCGTGTCCACGATCCCCTGACCGAAGTGATAGTGCCACAGCCGGTTCACCATTACTCGAGGCGTCAGCGGATTTTGAGGATCGCTGATCCAGTTGGCCAGAGCCACTCGCCTCTCGGCCTCCGGAGCATCCGCCGCAAGACCAAAGTCTTCGGACACTCGGGCGGCGGACAACGCCTGAAGTCCACGCGGCGAAACAATGTCGCCTGGATTTCGAGAGTTGCCGCGAATGAGGACATGAAAGGTCGGCGGTTGCTTTGGAATGATGACATGCGCAATGCCCTCAAACGGCTGCTCGTTGGCAGGTTTCAGCGTGATGCCTTTTCTCTCATCGACACCCTGATTGACTCCGCCCAGCAGCGATGCAAATTCATAGTATTCTCGCTGAGAAATCGGATCGAACTTATGGTCGTGGCAGCGCGCGCAGTTGATCGTGAGTCCCAGCATCGATTGACCGACGGCTGCGACCATGTCTTCGAGTGCATCCTGTCTGACGGCCTTCTGCATTTCCGCCGAACCCATTTCGTAGCCGACCATGTCATAAGTGCCGCACACCAGGTAGCCCGTGGCGATCAGCGAATCGAAGTCGTCAGGCTTCAGCACATCGCCGGCAAGCTGCAGGCGGAGGAATTCGTCGTACGGCATGTCGCGATTGAGGGCGTCGATCACCCAGTCACGATATCGCCATACATTCGGCCGGACGCGGTTGCGTTCAAAGCCCTGACTTTCGCCAAACCGAATCACGTCCAGCCAGTGACGTCCCCAGCGTTCGCCGTAGTGGTTCGAGGTCAGCAGCGCATTGACGACTGCGTTGTACGACGCACCATAATATTGAAACGAACTCGGGTCGATTTCAATGCCCAGAGTTTCTTCTTGCCACTTGCCATTTTCAGTTTTCAACACCGGCGGTAACCCGATCAGATCAAAGTACAACCGTCGCAGCAAAGTCCTTGCATCCGCCTGTCCGGCCGGGGCCAACTCAGCAGCGTCCAGTTTCGACAACACGAATCGATCAATTTCGTTTTGAACCCAATCGGTGTTCGTCACCCAAGGCAGGTCCGGCTGAGCGATCGGCCGCAGCGACCACCAGTCGTATCCCGCTCGATCGGCTGACGAATAACGATACGGATCTATCGGATCCGTTCCCCATTCCGCACCGTCCGCAATCCATTGACGTATGACTTCCTTCTCCTCGTTGGAAAGTGGATGCTTCGGAGGCATCTCGTCTTCGGAGATTCGGCGCCACAGCAGACTTTGATCCGTTTCTCCAGGCGTTATCGCGGAGCCACTGTCGCCGCCCGTTCGCACAGTCGCCTGGCTCAACAAATTCAGCCCACCTTTTTTCTCGGCTGCGTTATGGCAACTCACACAGCGACTGGCCAGCAGTGGAGCAATTTCTCGATCGAACGCAATTTTCGCAGCCGGGTCAGCCGACGCTATTTCGCCTCCCGCCGAGACGATCAATGCAATGAGTGACCAAACGCAAAAGTGACGCTGCTGTTGTCGTGCTGGAATTGCCATGTCTAAATCTTAACACAAAGCGGCCGGTACGTCAGTCGTTGTTTCCCCTTCCTTTTTGATCGCCCAAAACAGTGAGTCCGCGAGGGCTTGCATCCCTTTGTCGCCGGGATGGCCGGCGACTCCGGCATGTTCAATGGGACCTTCAGAGCGAGCGTAGTCTTTGTCGCGAGTGCTTGCCGCCATACGCCTATCAACTGTGGTGAATGACGATGAATTCTAAAAGACAAATGCAGCGCCGCAGACCGAACGAACGCGATCGGCTGATTGTGGACCATGTCACCCGGTATCGACTGACCACTCAGGACGCCATCCGACGCGTTGTGCTGCAGTTCCTGACACTGGTGGCCGCAGGCGAATCAAAGTAGATCCCGCTTGCCGAGCGGGACTTTCGCCGCAAGGCGAACCGTGTGCGGGTTGCAATGTCGCGCAACCAAAAACCGTTTCCGTGATCTTCGTCCGCCTGACTCTGAAATGGCACCTTGCGATGTGCCATGTCCAAGATCAGCTCACCGGATCATTCGGGTTGGCACGGGTTTCCTTGGATTTCGCGTGATCATCGGGTTCGCATTGCGGCGAAAGTCCAGCCTGAGGTGCGCAACAAATAGCAATCTATCGAAAAGTTTTTCAGGCAACATTTGATCTCGCCCCGTGCCAGCTCGCCTGGCACGAGCGGAAGATTTGTAATTAGCCAGCGGGAACGAACACGAGGCCGCCCCGGTTGGCTTGTCCAACCGGAACGGAAAGTTTTGCACGATGAAATATGTGCAACGCTGCGAAACTTGGCTTCCTGTCAGGCAAGCTGGGCAGGGGAGTGGTCGTGTTGATGATGGCTGACTAATTTCAAATCTTGCGTTCCTGCCGGACAAGCCGGCAAGGGGCGGACGAACTGAGCAGCCGATTTCCCGCGCTGCATCGTCCGGGTATGCCGGGCACCTACTACCTCGAACCTGCGGAGTCAGGATGCATCGGCCTGACGCGCATCGATGCTGGCCACAGTGGTCGCTGGGATCGCATTGTGCAGTCGGTGCGGGATGACATCGCGCTGCATCGCAGGTTGCCCGGATTTCGGCAGCTGATCCAGTCGCGTCGCTTTGAAATCACCGTGCTGACCGTGCTGCCAGCCAAAGCCGAACGAATTGCCAGCGATCTTCAGTCACTTCCTGAAGTGAAGCATGTTCCCAATCATAATCAAAGAAATGAGGTTTGGTTCAATGTTACCGTTTCGCCACTCGACATTGACGGGATTCGCATGACACCAATACCACTTCAGATCCAACAACAACCATTCAGTCCAAAGCCCATGATGCTTGTCGGCGCAGGTCCACTGACGTCCGCAATCTGGAAGCTGGGAGACGAAGAGTCCGGCTTGCGATACCGCTTCAATGTGGTGCGGCAATCAGCCCCGAGTGGCTGCGTCGCTGATGCGTCTGGTCCTCGATGAAGCCCACAGCAAACAAATGGTGCTGCAGAGGCTGGGAATCTCACAGAAATTCTGGGATAAAATGCTGGCTGCCACCGAATCGGTCGTGGGACAGGGCTCGACAGAATCCTGGAAGTTGGCTTTGCGAGTTTTGTGGGAATCCGGATTTCGAATTGGTGATCTGATGGACTTTTCGTGGAATGATTCACGACACATTCATCCGATTTGGCCAACACAGAAAGGCCAGTTTCCTACGATCATGGTTCCGTCGTCCCAGAAGAATGGTCGAGTGCAGGAAATTCCGATGTTGCCTGGCCTGGCGGAATTGCTGGAGCAGGTACCAGTGAAGCTTCGAACCGGCTGGATTGTGAATCCGACAGGAATGGAGGTCGATTTGCAGGGCAGTGAACTCTCATTTCGGCCGTCAGTGGAGGACCCTCGCAAGCTGACTCAACGCTACAGCAATGTGGCCATTGCAGCGGCGTGCGGAGTCTCTGAAGCGGCGGTCCGAAAGTGGCTGAAACGACACAGAATTCAATCGTGTGGATCTCAGCAGGAGCACACTGTCATGACGGCAAATCAGATTGAACCGCTTCGTTCTCGTGCAGAACGTTGTCTGGGAAGTTCGATTCGCCGTACCGAGAACCGACTGACAAAGGAGTGTGTCGACCGGTGATCGGATTGATTGGTATGGAAGCCGGTATTGTGGTCCAGCTGGAAGATTCCCTAGTCCAGCGACGAAAGAAGTTTGCGAGCGCTCACGACATCCGTCGTGGTCTGGCTCAAAGACTGATCAACGCGGGAGTTTCTGCGGAGGCCTTGAAAGTGGTCATGCGTCACAAAGACTTCGCGACCACGGAACGCCACTACGGCGCACTGCGGTCCGCTCAAAGTGCTGCAGCAGAAATCTCAACCCGACTGGCCCCTTCCACAGAAAACAGCGCATTTGTGGGGGGA
>Ga0105046_10011901_pt1 | contig 13497 bp, 9 predicted proteins | sample MAT03_FD_78385 | JGI IMG/M metagenome (GOLD analysis project Ga0105046, IMG submission 78385) | Freshwater microbial communities from Lake Fryxell liftoff mats and glacier meltwater in Antarctica - MAT-03 (megahit assembly) | ecosystem: Environmental > Aquatic > Freshwater > Ice > Liftoff... | reverse complement strand
GCCGCTGGAGCGCATGATGTTTCTTCACAAGCGCTTGAAGGAGGGAAAGTTTCCGAACTGCCGTTCGCTGGCGGGCGATCTGGAGGTTTCGTCCAAGACGATCCAACGCGACATCGACTTCATGAGGGACCGGCTCAATTTGCCGATTGAGTATGATCAATTGCATTTCGGATTTCATTACACGGGCGAGGTGAGCGCGTTTCCGGCGGTCGAAATCACGGAGAAGGAACTGATGGCGCTGTGCATCGCGCACAAGGCGGTGGCGCAGTATCAGGGCACGCCGTTTGAAAAACCGCTGACTGCGGCGTTTCGCAAGCTCTCCGCGGGACTCGGCGATACATTTACTTTCACGTGGTCGGATTTGGAGTCTGCGTATTCATTCCGGGCCATTGGCGCAACGGACGCGGGATTGGAGCAATTTGATCTTCTCAGCGGGGCGGTGTTGCACGAGCGCGAGGTGGAGTTTGGCTATCGCAAACTCGGCGGTAAAAAGGAGGAGATGCGCAAGGTGCAGCCCTACCATCTCGGGTGCGTGGAAAATCTTTGGTACCTTTTCGGATGGGATCTTGATCGCAAGCAACTCCGGACGTTTGCGCTGACCCGGATTCACGGAGCGCGTGATACGCGGCGGCGTTTCAGGAGGCCCAGGGGCTTTTCAATTTCCAAATATCTTGCGGGCAGCTTTGGCGTTTTTAAAGGCAGTGGATCACACAAGGTGCGGCTGCGTTTTGATGCGTTTGCCGGTCAGCTTGTGGCGGAACGGCAGTGGCATGGGTCGCAGGCGATGCAATTGCGAACCGACGGCGGAGTCGATTTAACGCTCCAGCTTACGAGCTTGGAGGAAATCGAGCGTTGGGTGTTGAGTTGGGGGCGGCACGTGAAGGTTATCGGTCCGAGGAGCCTCGTGGAGAGCGTGCGGGAATCGGCACTGGCGCTGGCGAAAAATCACGAAACCGCCTGAGAGGACGGGGCGTCGCCGGCAGGGGAAGCTCGGTCTGCGACCATACAAGCGGTGGCTTGCGGTGGCTGAGGACGCGACAAACGAGTTGCATGGAGAGCAGGCGGAATTTCATGTAGCCAGCTTGGGCTGTGAGGTGGGACATTTGCTGTCCTACAAAACTTTTCCGCCTTCAGGCTTGCCATTCTGATGATGCGCCCTATTTTACGTCCGTGATCCAAACCAGTCACATTATCGGTTTCGCGAAGCGCCAGGCATGGTCCATGGCGCTTAGCCCTTCGTTTGTCGCGTATCGCGGCAGACCCGGTGATGTGGTGTTTTGATTGCACAGTGAAAAGAAAGTCAATCCAACCCACCGCCGGAAACGGAAGGTGGGTTTTTGTTTTTCCAAAAGTTCACAGTCCGGGTTCCAGCGGTGTTTACGAAAGAGAACATCATGAACCAAAAAATAGACAATCCACAGCAGGCACCCGAGCTCAGAGAGAGATTCGGGGCAAAACTGAATCTGCTTGCCGCCGCCTACCTGTTGGCCGGACTGCCCGCGTCCTTGGCGCAAAGGGCGGCTCTCGCCGATCTCGAGGCTTTTTACCCGGTGCAGCAACTTCAGGCGGCTTGAACTTGCGCAACAGGTTGGCTGCTTGCGTGGCTGGGTTTTTACGATCCGCCCATGTCTGACGCCATGCATTCAGACAAAGCTTCCAACTGGCACCTGACGCAGCGTCTGCTGGCCCTGACGTGGCAATACCGCACAGGCTGTATTCGCGTGCTTGGTGCCCAGCTCCTTGCGCTGATTCTCGGGCTGTCAGGCATTGGGTTTGCCGGACTGGGCATCGATATCATGCGTCATGCCACAAATCCCGCCGCTCCGGCTCCGCACTGGCCCTGGAATATTTCGCCGCCCGCCGAATGGTCGGCGATGCAAACGCTGTTCTTCGTTGCGGTGCTGGTGCTGGGTTTCGCCGCGCTTCGTGCTGTGTTGCAGCATCTGAACATATTGTGGGTCAACGACCTCGTTCAGGCGCGTCTCGTCGTGAATCTACGCGCGCAGGTGTATGGGAAATTGCAGCGGCTGAGCTTCCGCTTTTTTGACGCCAACGCGAGCAGTTCGCTCATCAACCGCGTGACGGGTGATGTGCAATCGGTCCGTATGTTTGTGGATCAGGTCGTGATCCAATCGATCGTCGTTGCCGCGTCGTTGCTCACGTTCGCGGTGTATATGATTAATATTCACCCGGGCCTTACGCTGGCCTGCCTTGCGCCGACGCCATTGATTTGGATTTTCTCGACGCAGTTTTCACACATCGTCGAACCGGCTTACGCGCGAAACCGTGATCTTAACGACACCATGATCCAGCGGTTGGTGGAAAACATTCGGGGCATGCGGGTGATCAAGTCGTTTGCTCAGGAACAAAATCAGATCGATAAATTTTACGAAGCGAACGCCGTGGTTCGTTCGCAACAGCATTGGATTTTCTGGCGAATCAGCATTTTCACACCGATCATTCACGGGATCAGCCTGCTGCCTCTGGTGATTTTGCTGGGATATGGAGGCTGGCTGGCTTCACACGGCCAAATCACGATCGGCACGGGGTTGGTGAGTTTTGCGGCGATTCTCCAGCAGTTCGCCAACCAGATTTCGTCCCTCGCGGGGATCACCAATAACATGCAGCAGGCGTTGCGCGGTGCGGCGCGTGTTTTCGAGGTGCTGGATGCAAAACTCGATATCGACACGCGGGCGGATGCAACGGCGTTGCCCCACGCCAAGGGACATTTGCGTTTCGAAAAAGTGTGGTTTGACCACGGGCGCGACCCCATTTTGCAGAACATCGACTTTGAGATAAAACCCGGCCAATGCGTGGCGATCGTGGGTCCGACGGGTGCGGGAAAAAGCGCGCTCATGAGTCTGCTCCCGAGGTTTTACGATCCAACGAACGGACGCATCCTGCTCGATGGTCATGATTTGCGAACGCTGCAACTGGACGATTTGAGGCGCAACATCGGGTTGGTGTTCCAGGAAAGTTTTCTCTTCAGCACCTCCGTGGCGGCCAATATTGCGTTCGGTCATCCCACGGCGTCGCGAGCGCAAATCGAGCGGGCCGCCCGGATCGCTGCGGCGCATGAGTTCATTATGGAGATGCCGCAGGGCTATGACACGGTGCTGGGGGAAAGCGGGGCGGGGTTGAGTGGCGGACAACGTCAGCGGTTGGCCATCGCACGGGCGCTGCTTTTGGAGCCGGCGATTCTGATGCTTGACGATCCCACAGCCAGCGTCGATCCGGGCACGGAACAGGATATTATCGATGCGATGGAAGGGGCGATGGAGGGACGAACGACGTTCATCGTTGCGCATCGTCCGGCCGCATTGAAACGTGCTGACCTGATCATCGTGCTTGATCGCGGTCGTATTGTCCAAGTGGGATCGCACGACGAACTGATGCTCCAACGCGGCTACTACCGCGACTCGGTGGATCAGCAAATGCGGGCGCTGCCATGAGAGTCGGCTGGCTTAGTGCCGTATGGTGACTGGAGTCCCCATCGCCAGATTATTGAAGAATTTCTCCGCCATGAACTCCGGCATACGAATGCAGCCGTGAGATGCTGCATAGCCCGGCAGAAAGCCAGCGTGCATGCCGGTGCCGCCGACGATACGCATGAAGTACGGCATTTTCGCGCCGTCAAAAATTGCCCCTGGCGGTTTGGGATGGGTTCTCACGCCGATATCCTTCTGTAGGACGTTGCCCGCTGCGTCCACGTAGTCGCCGTAAAGATTGGATTTATGATCCTTGTTCTTCTGGATAATTTTGAAGTTGCCGGTTGGTGTGCCGTAGCCCTCGCGCCCGGTGGAAACTGCAGAGACGCCCACGAGTTTTCCGCCTTTGTAAAAATAAGCACGCTGATCGCCGAGATCGATGATTGCGGAAGGCGAACCGGAGGCGCTTCCTCCGTCCCAGTAGGAAACCGTGTCGTGCGAGGCCGATTGGTTCACTCGTCCCCCGCCGCCAATATACTGCGTATTGCGTCCGTCCCTCGCGTCGTGGCCGCAAGCGGAAAGTAAGACTGCCATTGCCAAGCCCAGAAGTGCTTTGAAATTAATACCCATAGAAATGCCCATAATGATTTGCGCGCCGTGCCAATAAGATAGGAAAGGCGCTTGCGTCAAGCGATGATGCAGAAAATCTTGCGAGCCGGGACGCTTATTCCTTCACGCCACCCGCAGTCATGCCCGAGACCAGATACCGGCTCAGGTAGAGGAAAAGCCCCACGACGGGAATGGAAACGATGAGCGCTCCGGCCGCATACAACCCCCATTGTGTGGTCATGTTTCCCTGGAACATCTTGAGTCCGACCGGGAGGGTGAACAGCTTGCTATCCTGCAAAACCAGCGCGGCGACGATGTACTCGTTCCATGCGGTCATGAACGAAAAGAGCGCTGTGATTGCGATGCCGGGCGCCGCGAGCGGAAAAATCACGATGCGAAACGTCTGCCACGGCGTGCAGCCGTCGATGCTCGCGGCTTCCTCCAGGGAATTGGAAATCGTGTCGTAGTAGCCTTTGAGCTGCCAGATGCAAAAGGGCAGTGCGGTCGCGGTGTAAATCACGATGATCCCTGCGAACGAGTTGATGAGTTGGAGTTTGATAAGGAGCAGGTAGAGCGGCAGGAGCACCATCGTGGCCGGGAACATTTGTGTTACCAACAGGCTGCTGAGAACCGGGCCGCGCCCGGAAAAACGAAAACGCGAGAGCGCATAGCCCGCCGTGGAAGCCAAGGCAACTCCCGTGATGGTCACGATGATCGACACCAGCACGGAGTTCAGCATCCAACGCGGAAAATCCGTTTCGAAAAACAGCGTGCGGTAGTTTGCCAGCGTCGCGCCCTCCGGGATGAAGGCCAGCGACGAAGACAGCAGCTTGTTTCCCGGGCGCAGCGAGATCGTGATGATCTGCGTGATCGGATAAATGCTGTAGAGCGCAAACAGCGCGAGGATCGCGTAGCTGGCTAGTTTTTTGAGGGAGAACACAGGTTCGTTTTAGAAAAGGTGGGGGCTCATGGAAAGGCCGCGTTCCGGGAAAAAGATGAACCGTTTTCTTCGGGCTCAGGAAATGCCGTATTTTTCCCGAAGCTCGTGCTCAAGATCCTCGTGGCGGGTGTGATCGTAGTGGAAGGTCTGGAAACCAAACTCCCGGGCCGCGGTGATATTTGGTTCGAGGTCGTCGATGAAGAGTGTCTTTTCCGGTGCCACACCGAGCTTCTCGATGGTGTGTTGGTAGATCGCCGGGTCCGGCTTCATGCATCCTGCGATGTGCGAATACACCCCGTCGCGAAACAGTGAGAACACGGGATAATTTTCCACGATAAAATCCATGTGCAGATCGCTGGTGTTCGAAAGCAGGTAGAGCGGATAGCGGTCCGCAAGTTTTCCCACGAGATTGTGGAGCGGTTCGTTGGGGGTGAAAATGTCCAGCCACGCGTCCACAAACTCCTTTTCCTCACCCTCAAAGCCGATGAGTTTTATGGCACCGCTGACGAACTCGGCACGCGGGATTTTCCCCGTTTCGTAATGGTCTTTAAGCGGGAGCAGGCGGTTGAAAATCTCGCTGGGTTGCACGCGAACCTGATCTGCAACCCGTCGGATCGCTGTGCCGAAGTCGAAGGGGAGCAGGACGTTGCCGATGTCGAAAATGATGGCGGAGAGCATATTTAGGGAGTTGTGTTTTTCAGGTTTCTTTGTGCCACCTGTTCGTCCGTCTTGAAACTCCAAAGCGAATCAATTTAAGTGACCGTTCCATGACTGCTCCCACTTTGAAAACCACGCCGCTGCACGCTGAACACTTTCGTCTGGGGGCGCGCATGGTGGACTTCGGAGGCTGGCACATGCCGGTGCAATACAGCGGGATCATGGATGAACATCACGCCGTGCGAAAGGCCGCGGGGCTGTTCGATATTTCGCACATGGGGCAGTTTATTGCGGAAGGCGCGGGTGCCGCCTCATGGCTCGACTCGATGCTCACCAACCGCGTCGCGAAGCTCGGCGTGGGGCAGGGGCATTACACGTTTTTGCTCAATGCAGCGGGCGGAGTGATTGACGACCTGATCGTTTATCGCACGGGCGAGACGGAATTTCTGCTCATTGTGAATGCCTCGAAAATAGAGGAGGACTTTGCGTGGCTGGATGCGCATCGGGTGGAAAAGGCGAGTCTGTGGGACCGGTCGAAAGCGTTCGCCGGATTCGCGCTGCAAGGTCCCCAGGCCGAAGCCATCTTGCGCCAGGTGTATTGCGACAGCTTCGAACCGCCGGCTCGCAATGCGATCTGCGGGGCCGGTGCTGGAACGCTTGTTGCCCGCACGGGCTACACCGGGGAGGATGGATTCGAGATTTTTCCCAGAGCCGAGGATGCCGCCATGTGGTGGAACCGGATTTTGGAAATTGGTGCGCCGCTGGGTTTGAAACCGTGCGGACTTGGTTCGCGCGACACGCTGCGCATGGAGATGTGTTATCCGCTTAATGGCAACGATCTTTCCCCCGTGCGCACGCCGCTGGTGGCAGGGCTCGGGATGTTTGTCGATCTGACGAAAGAGAATTTCATCGGGCGCGACGTTTTGGTGGCGCAGAAGGAGCAAGGCCTCGGTGAGCGGCTTGCGGCCATTCGCACGTTGGAAAAAGGAGCGCCGCCGCGTGCGCACTACGGAGTTTGGAAAGACGGCGCGCAGATCGGCGAACTCTGCAGCGGCACCCTTTCACCATCGCTCGAACTGGGCATCGGTCTCGCCTATTTGCCTTTGGCGTTTGCAACTCCCGGCACGGCGGTGGAAATCGATGTGCGCGGCCGCCGACTCGCTGCCGTGGTGGAGAAAAAGCCACTTTATCGGAAATGAGTTTGAACTCTGAGTTGATGGGTTTTGGTTGATAGTTGATAGTTGGTCAACTGCGACACGCGGCGTTGGCCTGAATCAACCTGCAGTAAGTTTCCACATCGCCAGTTGCTGAAATTCATCGAGCAACAATCATCTATCACCTATAAACTCCGCGTTTAGAGTTTGAACGCCGTCGCCAATCCGCGCATAACACCCATTCTATGAACGTCCCCGCCGATCTTCTTTACGCCGAAAGTCACGAATGGCTCCGCCTGCAAGGAGCCGATGGCACCGTCGGCATCAGCGACCACGCCCAGGAGGAACTCACCGACATCGTGTTCGTCGAGTTGCCGGAAGTCGGACGGGTCGTCGCCGCGAAGGAAGCCGTGGCTGTGGTGGAATCCGTGAAAGCCGCGAGCGACATCTACGCTCCCGTCGGCGGCACGATCACGGAAGTCAATTCCGTGCTCACCACCGACCCCGGCCTCGTGAACCGCGATCCGCACGGCGAAGGCTGGCTTTTCAAACTGACCGTGGCCGACTCTGCGGAAACTGGCGCGCTCATGCCGCCCGCCGGATACGAAGCGCATCTCGGGGCGTAGCTTTTTTTGAAGGAATGGATCGGTCTGTGATTCTGGACCGCATCCATTCCAGAGGCGATTGACAGTCGGCCTGCGTGATGGTTTTTCCGTGCAACGGCAATAAAAGGTCTGCTCCTCTGTTCAATAAAACCGCCTATGTATGTTCCGATAGAATTAGCAATCTGGTTGTTTGGCCAGAGAGCGATACTCAATACGAACATCTCCCACATCTTCCTGTTAAAAAATGATGCCTGATCCCTTCGTATTGGCATCCTTCCAGCAGGTTGAACTCTGGACGGCGACGCAGATCTCTGCCGACCAGGCTGGCTACAACCTTCTGCGACTGCTGCATCTTCGCGGCCCTCTCGATGAAATCGCGCTGGCGACGGCGATTTCGCGAATCATCACGCGCCATGACGGGCTGCGCGCGGTTTTCGAGTTAACCGCCGCCGGATTGCGTCAACGTTTCCTCCCGGTGGAAACGGTGATTGTGGGTGAACTGGAAACCCACGAGTGCCGACCGGAGGATTTGGAAAACGTCGCCCGCGCCTTCGGGCGGATGCCCTTCGCCTTGGAACAAGGTCCGTTGTTCCGCTTTCGACTGGTCCACCTCCCCTCGGACCACCACGTTCTCCTCTGCGGATTCCATCACCTGATCATCGACGGCACCTCTTGGCGGATGTTCATCGAGGAGTTGATGAAACATCTTGCGGGAGACACCCTCCCGCCGCTGTCGGCAGCGTGTGCCGAGTACGGGACGTGGCAGGCGGAGCAGGTTGCCTCAGGCTGTTGGAACCGCTCACGCGACTACTGGCGTGGTGTTTACCATCAGGCACCAGCTCCGAAGGATATTCCGAGCGATCGAGCCCGCCCCCGCATCCCCGACCTTTCCATGGGCGTCCATGCTTTTAACATGCCGCCCGAGACCGCCTCCCGGTTGCGCGCTGCCGCTTCACGGTACGGCACCAGCCCGTTCCGCGTTGCTTTTGCCGGATTCCTCGCGTTCGTCCATCGCTTGACCGGACAGCCGGACCTTTTGGCCGCAACCACGCTCGTTGGGCGGTCCGACCCGCGGTTTGCAGGGCTGATCGGGTTCTTTGTGAACAATGGCGGCATTCGCGTACAAGTCGGCGGCAGCACGACCTTCTGTGACCTGGTCTCTGCTGTGCGCGCGGGCTTTGTGGCCGCAGTGGAGCATCAGGACTACCCGTATGATCTTGCCATTCGTGATGCGGCCCCTCGCCGTGAGCGCGGACGCGACCCTTTCTCCACGGTCGGATTCACCAAGATGCCGGCGTTGCGCATCCGGCATGCTGCGGGCCTCGAGGTGTGGGAAGAACGGATTTTCCTCGGCCAATACGGGCACGACATCTCGGTCTACATGCAGTCTGCCCCCGATAGAATCCGCTTTGAGTGGATTTATCGCGCAACCCTATTTGATGCTTCCACCATCGAGCGGTTTGCCGATCAATTTCTCCGGGTGCTCCACCGCCTGCTAGAGGAACCCGAAGCTGCTGTTTCGCAACTAAACGTCATTTCTACCGCTGAGCGCCGCCGCATTCTTGTTGAATGGAATGACAACGATATCGGGTGGTCTGGACCGCGCACCGTGCATTCTATGGTAGAAGAGCAGGTGGAGCGCACGCCGGAGCATATTGCCATTGTCGGCGAGACCCTGCAGATGACTTACCGCGAGGTTAATGCCGCTGCCAATCGCCTCGCGCAGCAACTCCAAGCACGAGGCATCGGCCCGGGAGACTTCGTTCCGCTCCTGCTGGATGTTTCACCCGCTCTGCTGGTCGCGGAGCTTGCCGTCATGAAGACGGGGGCCGCTTTCGCCCCGCTCGACCCGGGTTGGCCGCCCCAGCGGATTCTCGCGCTGGTGGACCGATTGCGGGCGCGGGTCTCGATCATTCGGTCATCCATCGCCGCGGACTTCGCCGCGCAGAACCTTGATTACCTGACTATCGATCTTGCGAGCGCCGCGACCACCGAGGCCAACCTTGGTGTGCAGGTTGGAGCGGAGCAACCCATCTACTGCCTGTTCACTTCGGGATCCACCGGGGAACCGAAAGGTGCCGTTAACCTCCACGGGGGCATTGTGAACCGCCTGTCTACGATGTGTTGGATGTTCGATCCGGCGGCGGCCGAGGCAGTCCTCGTAACCTCGCCACCGACTTTTGACTCGTCGGTCTGGCAGTTGTTTTGGCCGCTGGTTTGTGGCGGACGCAGCGTGATCCTGCCGACGGAGCAGACGACCAATCCGCTCATTTTCCCGGGCCTGATGAAGCGGCACGGGATCACAATCATGGATTCGGTTCCTTCGCTTTTCCAGCCGCTCGTCCGACACCTGAAGAAAGATGCCGGGGCACGCGGCGGCTTCGAGAAACTACGACGCATCATGATCGGCGGCGAAGCCATGGCGGCCGATCCCGTTTACGAGTTCAAGGCCATGTTTCCGCACGTTGCCATTACGAACAGCTACGGCCCGACCGAGACATCCATCGGGGTCATCTTTCATGAAGTTCCGGATTCCTACAGCAACCCGGTTCCCATCGGACGCCCCATCCCAAACGTCCGCGCCGTGATCCTCGACCCGAACCTTCAACTCGTGCCGGTTGGAACCGCAGGCGAACTCTGTCTTGGCGGAGTTTGCGTGGGGGCCGGATATCTCCACGACGCAGAATCAACCGCCGCCGTTTTTGTTCCTAATCCCTTTCCAGAACTCCGGTGCCCGATTCTCTATCGCACTGGCGACCTGGCGAAATTCCGCGCCGACGGGGTCATCGAATATCTCGGACGCAAGGATCAGCAGGTGAAAATCCGCGGGGTCAGGATCGAACCCGGCGAAATCGAAGCCTGCCTTGAGCGGCAGCCCGGGGTGCGTCAGGCGGCGGTGGTCGCCCGGAATGGTGCACACGGCACGACGCAATTGGCGGCCTATCTCGTTCCCGCCGATCCAGGCACCGCACCCGATGCGTCCGCCCTGCGGGACAGCTTGGAGGAGCATCTGCCTGCGGCCATGATCCCGTCCGTCTTTCTCCTTGTGGACTCGCTTCCGCTGACCACCAGCGGCAAGGTTGATCGCAAGACCTTGGCCGGCGTGCCGGGCCGCGCGCTGGAATCTGCGCGAATGTTTGAGCCGCCGAGCAACGATGCGGAGCGTCATATCGCCACGATCTGGTAGGAACTTTTGGGTGTGCAACGGGTCGGCATCCACGACCATTTTTTTGAGCTGGGCGGCGACTCACTTCTCGCCCTCCGCTTTGTCACCCTCTTCGCCGAACGAGCAGGTCAGCGCGCCGAAGTCCGCTGGTTGTTTGAATCCCCAACTCCGGCCAGACTCAGCCGACGCCTGGCGCAGGCGCAAACCGCCCCGGAGGACCAGCCCCACGCGGACACCACCTCCAGCCTCTTGGCAAAACAGCGTTCGCTCGTTTCAACTTGGAACGGCCGGCAAGCCGCGCTCGACTCATTTGTGTTCACGCTCAACGAGTCCGGACGGCAACGCGGGCTTTTCTGGTGCTTCCAAGGTTACCGCGAGTTGGAACAGATGGCCTCCAGCCTGGGCCCCGACCAGCCCGTTCACGGAATGCGCTCGGGCCACTTGATCATGGAATACACGGAGGAGAATATCTCGGTGCTGGCCGACCATTACGCCGCGGAGATCAACAAACTCCAACCGGCGGGAAGCATCGTCCTTGGCGGAAACTGTCAGGGTGCCGTCATTGCCCGCGCCACGGCCTTGTCCCTCGAACGCGCCGGGCGGGAGATCGCCCTGCTTGTTCTCATGGAGGAAAGTACCTTCCGCCCTTATGCCGGACATGTGGCACTGCTTTTCAGCCGCGAAAGCTCGCTCAACCCGTATCGTCCCGGGGCCGATCCCGAGGTGATTTTTCGCCGTGTTTACGCGGGAGGATTCAGCGTCCACTGGATGACCGGCCGCCACGGGGAGTTTTTCGGGGAGGACAACATCTGTAGCCTCGGCGAAACCTTGCGACCCCTTCTGGCCTCCGCTCAGGGTAGCGAGTAATACTCCGGGCTTTGGTACACGCCGGTCTTGAGCTTCACGATTTGCATGAGCATGTCGTTGAGCAGGGTGCTGGCGCCGAAGCGGAAGAGATCGGGGGTAAGCCAGTCGTCACCGAGTGTTTCCTAGACCATGAGCGGTCGCGTTGTCCCCTTCGACAAAGGTCCAAGTAAACCAGCTTAAAGCGGCAGGATCGATGCTGCTCTGCGAAGTGGTGAAAGGTGTGGAGACATAAGTGACGCCCTTGGAAACGACCACAAAACGGGCCTCACTATTGAGTCGGCTGGCGATGGTGAGTGTGAGGCGCGTGGCGGGAGTGAAGCGGTAGGTGTCTTGCGCAGGGTTGCCGAAAAGGAAGCCGGATTTCGGAAAACACACCACGCCGGAAACCCATTCGCCCGCCGTGTCGGAGCCGAGGCGGATGCGGTCATCAGTCGCGCTGTTGAGCACGCCGACTGTGCCGGCGGTGAAGGCCCCGACGCTTTGTTGCGAGCCGCCCGAGGCACCGTAACGCTCAGCGATCACGCCGTCGGTGAATGAGCCCGTGCGGCTTGCCGCAGCGGTGTAGCCGGAGGCAGGCTGGCGGGAGGCACTGGCGGAAAACGCGATCCAGCGGCGTTGGTCGAGGGCGGTGCCGTCGGTGTTCCAATCTCCGTTGGCGGTGGATTGCGTGTCCTGCAGGAGCTGGCTGGCGGTGACGTAGTCGTCGTCCCAGTTCACGATGCTGGCGGCGGTGAGCGGATAGCGGATGATAAAGAAAAATGCGGCAATCATCGATACCGCGGGAATGATGGCGTTCCAAATCCGCATGGAAAAGAGGGCATCGGGAAGCTGTGCAGCTCCGAGCTTGGCGTCAAATCCGGTGATTTCTAGCAGCGGACCAGAAAGGCCGTAACCGATGGCGATACCAGCCTTGATGATCCACGAGTAAACGGCTGGGTAGCCGCCTTCGCGCCGCTGGCCTGTTTGCAGTTCGTCCTGGTCAACGACGTCGGCAGTCACCGCCGGGATGGCCAGCCACATGCCCGTCATGCCAGGGGAGTTGAGCACGGCGTTGACCGGAAGTGAACCAGTCCGCTGGCCTCGCAGGGAACTCCTCCACCCGCTCGTCACCGAGATCGTGCAGATGTTTGAGCAACAAAAGCATGTAAGTGCAGCGAAAGTGTGCGTGTTTGGAAAGAGGGGATTTGTTATTCGGCAATCCGCCACGCCAACCGGTTTCAACGCATTGACTTGGAAAGCCATCGTCATGCCGGAGGCATTCGAATAGCGATGTTTTGATTTCTTCTGATGAATCTTACCCCGCTGGATCTGCTGATTTTGGTCGCCCCTGTTTTACTGATGGTGGGGGTGACGCTTTATCTGCGGAGGTTTATGCACGGGGTGGCGGATTTTCTGGCGGCGGGTCGCGGAGCAGGTCGGTATTTGATTGCGACGGCAAGCGGCGAAACCGCCGCCGGAGTGATGGGGTTAGTTGCGGCTATGGAAGTCTTTTCAAGAGCCGGTTTTTCCATGCAGCTCTGGAGCGGGCTTACCGGGCTTCTGTATTTATTCGTGGTGATCAGCGGGTTTGTGACCTACCGCCTTAGGGAGACCCGCGTCCTTACCCTCCAGCAGTTTCTCGAACTCCGCTACAGCAAGCGACTTCGCGTCTTTGCTAGCATTCTAACATTCGTCTCCGGAGCATTTTTCTTCGGCGTGGTGCCTGGGGTTTCGGCGCGGTTTTTTGTCTATTACCTTGGTATGCCGGAAGCCGTCGTGATTGCCGGGTTCGCGGTTCCGACATTCGGTCTGCTCATGGTGATCGCGCTTTCACTTGCGCTATTTTTTACGGTGTCGAGCGGGCAGATCGGGGTGATGGTCACCGACAGCCTGGAGTTCATTATCTCGCTCGTGATGTATTTGGTCGTCGCCGTCGTTCTGTTGGGGGTGTTTTCGACACCGGTTGTAACTTTGAAGGAGGTCGAGGAGGCATTACTGAGCGGCCCGGCGGGAGGCTGGTTCACCAATCCGCTCGATATCGGCGGGCGGCAGGATTTCAACGGATGGTATGTCCTCATCGGCTTTTTCCTCT
>Ga0105046_10011900_pt1 | contig 13497 bp, 13 predicted proteins | sample MAT03_FD_78385 | JGI IMG/M metagenome (GOLD analysis project Ga0105046, IMG submission 78385) | Freshwater microbial communities from Lake Fryxell liftoff mats and glacier meltwater in Antarctica - MAT-03 (megahit assembly) | ecosystem: Environmental > Aquatic > Freshwater > Ice > Liftoff... | reverse complement strand
TTTGCCATTCAAGGTCCAGTCTGACCCTTTATGTTCGATCACCGAAGTCTTGCCGGACGATTCAATCTGGATCCGCACGGGATCTTCGTAACCAAAGTCCATCAGCTTCTTGCTACGAAACTCGTCGAGGGTTTTGTCGAGAGCCTTGCCAAGATCTTCTGACACTTTGTAGATGCCATCTACCGTGCTGGACTTAGATAAAAACTCGTTGTCTTTTGTCTTGCGGATCTCAATCTGCCGGGCAAGCGTGCCCTCTGTAAACTTGAGCGTGGCCACAACAGGAGCAGCCGCAAAGCTGGTCATCTGCTTTTTGAGAATCTCTTCGCTGAGTGCCGGATCAAAATTCGCTTCTTTCACTTTGTTGAAGAGCTCGTCTACAGCAACCGCGTCGGTACGATAGGCCTGTGGCTTTGTAAGCTGCCAGATACTGCGGGTGTTTCTGCTGAATTCAAGACTGTCAGACTTGCGCAATAATTCAATGCGGGAGAGTTTGGATTCGTCCACAAGCAGCAATCGTTTGTCTCGCAGATCAGTTACGGTCTTATTGAAGTCTTCCCGATAATGCTGGGCAAATGCGTAGACCTTTTTCTCGTTGGGTTTGCGCACATAAAACTGACTTCCGACAGGGGCGGCATCTCCCACTAAGAGCTTCTGTATTTTGCCCGTCTTGTCCTTAAGTTCAAGGGTGATCTGCGCGGGCTCGAGACCGTACTGAATCAGGTCGGTGGCGTTTTCATCCACTAACACTTCAGTGGAAATGCCAGAAATCGCAGTCACAACGTTCATTGCCGCCTGAGAATTGGTGGGGAGCTTTGGCTCAAGCACCATGTCCCACATGCCTGCTGAATTTTTTCTTAGAGTAAGGGGCGCTTCGTCTTTACGGGCAACTGTAGCCTCGACGACATCAGCCTGAAGCAGCGTCATCAGCGGCACGGATTTCATGTTGCCCGTAGATTTCTTCTCGGGCTCGGCAGGGTTCTTGTTGGACCACCAGAGCGCTCCCGAAAGCAGCGCCAGTAGTCCAACCGCAATCAATAAACCACGAACTTGCATCGGCTCAAAATCTCCTTAGCGGCGCTTACGCCAGATCCATATGGCGGCACCGAGTGCAATCATGGGCAGCACAAACTGGCTCACCACGATCACTGTGTTCATCTGGCCCTGGTCGAGCTGAATGCGTCGATCTTCTGGATCTTTGGGACGAATCGAGATCAGATCTTCATCGGCGCTGAGCCATGCCAGCATGTTCAGAAACAGATCTGAGTTGCCGTAGAGCTGTATGTTGCCGTTATCGATGAAGCTGGAATTACCCACAACAACGAAGCGGCCGTCTTTGTTTTCTACACCTGTTTTGTAGGTTCCGGCGACGCTCATGGTGAAGGGCCCGCGTTTGTCTTTGTCTGGATTGGGATCAATCTCAGCCTTAGTCAGATCGGTAAGAGCAAAGCTCGAAGACAGTGACGAGAAGAGTTTCTCGACCGTAGTCTTTTCTGCGGACTTACCTTCAAGCGACCTAGGAAAACCCATCACGACCGGCTTGCCACCCATCTCACGTACGATCGGATGATTTTCAAATTTATTGGCCAGCACAGCGCCGCCCATCATCTGGCCTACGCGGCTTAGATCGACGACAAGATCTTTGTTCAGGGTTACGCCCCAGCCAGCGAGCACATCGACGAGAGCCTTATTTTCACTCACTTTGAGCTTGTCAACGTTAAAGGGAGGATCAAGCATAAAGAGAGCCTTGCCACCACCTTCGACATGCTTCTTCAGGGCTTCGACCGAAGCGGCCGGGTAGTCGAACTTGGGCCCGGGTACGACAAGCACGGTGCACTTGGCGGGGATCTCTGAGGTCTCAAGCAGGTTGAGCCGATCGACTTTGTAATTGTCGCGTTCGACCATGTCTTTGACGGTCGTGTAGCCGTCACGAGCATTCTTGTCGAGCTCTTTCTCACCACCACCCTGCACAAAGCAGACCGTGCGTTCTGTGCCTTTAAGCACACGCACGAGGGCGCTTGTGATTTGTTCTTCAGTAAGCCCTTTGGCTTCTTCGCGCTTCTTGTCGGCTTCGACAATGAGAGTGCCAAGATTAGTGATTCCAGCTGCGCGGGCCAAAGCCGGTTTTTTTACAGCATCGACATACTCCACCTTCAGCTTTGAAGAGAGATTCGTGAACTGACCGAGGATATCCTTGGCTTGCGTGAAGCCTTCCTGGTTGTCCCAGTATGTGATTTGAACAGGTTTCGTTAGGCCTTTGACGATCTTGATCGTCTGGTCGGACAAGCTGTAACGTTTGTTCGAGGTCGTATCGTAGGTCTTATTATTTTTGTTGGCCAGATAGTTGCCGATGCCGAGCACCGACACGATCACCACGATATATGCGGTGGAATAGAGACTGTATTTTTGTTGACGTGCATTCATGGCAGATTCAATGCTCCCCTTAACCCCGATACCGCAGCGACTCAAGGGACCGAGCCGTTAAGAACAATCCGAAGAAGCTGACGCTCAGATAGTAAATGACGTCCTTCAGATCCAGAACTCCCTTGATGAATGATTCGTTATGCCGCAACAACGACATGTAGGTAAGCACTTCAGTGAGCATGTTCTGATCCATGTTCGACATCCATTCAAAGACCCACAACATAAGCAGCAGCACAAAGGTGCTAAACGCAGCTGCAATCTGGTTTTGTGTTATGGACGAGAGAAACATACCAAGGGCCAACATCGCCGCGCCTTGCAGCAGAAGGCCCAGATAACCCACTGCGATCGGCTTCCAGTCTGGTTTGCCATAGGCGAACAGAAAGATCAGATTGAGACTTGAGAAAAAGAGCAGACTGGAATACATGCCCACCGCACCCGCCCATTTGCCCAACAGAATTTCCCAATCTTTGAGTGGCGAGGTGAGCAGGAGTTCCATCGTGCCGCGGTTTTTTTCTTCGGCAAACAACCGCATCGTTAGCATCGGGATCATGAACAGGCACAACACACCGCAGTTGCCCAGCAGATTGCGAATCACAAGTTCGTTCAGATTCATTGGCATGCTGCGGCCCTGCATCTGGGCCTGCATGCTGGCACGCACAAAGAAGTAAACCAGCGACCAGAAGAAATATCCAAACATTGCCGCGTAGGCACCAATCAACACATACGCGATCGGCGATTGAAAATATGAATTCAATTCCTTGCGAGCGATCGTCAATACGTTTCTCATTGCTGCACTTCCTCCACCACGTTGGTCAAGCTCAAGAACAGTTCGTCCAAGCTGACAGATGCCGAATCCAGGCGATACAAATTCCAGCCATGGGCCAGAACAATCTGCGCTAGTTTTGGCCGTAGATCTTCATTGGTTTGCGTGTCGACATCGATACGCCACAAGCCACCTTCGTCAGTGGCGGTAACACCACTCACGCCGTCGATTGAGACAAAGGGTGCTCGCAGATCGTCAACGGAAATCGCTCCGGTGGGAATAGAAAGTTCCAGCACCGCACCGTTACGCCGGGTAAGATCTTCCATCGTGCCCGAAGTGGCGATGCGGCCTTTGTTGATGATCACAAGGCTTTCGCACATGGCTTTTACTTCCTGCAGGATGTGGGTGCTTAGTACGATCGTGTGGTCGCCAGCGAGGCTTTTGATCAGATCGCGCGTTTCTAAAATCTGCTTGGGGTCAAAGCCACTGGTGGGCTCGTCAAGAATCAGCACATCTGGATTATGAATAATGGCCTGCGCCAGACCCACACGCTGCCGGTAGCCTTTAGATAGCTTGCCGATCAATCGTGACCACATGTCTTTAACAAAGCAGCGCGCGGCAGCTTCTTCGCTGCGTCTCAGCACTTCTTTCTCAGGCACACCCTTCAGCCGGGCCACAAACTGCAGATATTCGCCCACTTCCATATCTGGATAAACCGGCGGTGTTTCGGGCAGATACCCGATCCGCTTTTTCACTTCGAGCGGCTGCTTGATGACATCGAAACCGGCAATGGTTGCCGTGCCTTCTGACGGCGGCATAAAGCAGGTGAGCATACGCATCGTGGTGGTTTTACCCGCGCCGTTAGGCCCGAGAAAACCGACGATTTGTCCCTTCGCCACCGAGAAGGAGACATGATCAACCGCGACGTTGCGCGCATAACGCTTCGTCAATCCTTCGACCTGGATCATAAAATGAATTGCCTTCTAAATATTGGGGTTGAACTTACATCATAACCGCAGAGGGGTGTACTTTTGCGCCAGTTTCCGGCATTTGCGAAAACGGCGGATAGAGCCCGGGGAACCAGGCTTCAACCACATCAATGGGACAATGCAGGCGCAATGGCGCACGTGGCCCTTCCGGCTTTAAGACGCGCAAGTCCACTAAACGTGAGACGATTTCTCGCGCTTGCCGTTCTTTCACATTGGCGATTTCCGGTATTCGCCCGCGTTCTAGCCGACCCATAAACCATGCCTCGCGCAACACCGTAAAACTACCGCGCTCCAGCCTCTTGGCCGCCACTTGGACAGCGCACCAGGCTTCGATGCGATTCAGCAACCCGGCTGGGTCTATCAGACGTGCCATGAAGCGAACCTGATCCAGCGAGGTTTCCAGAAAATAGACACAGAAATCTACTAAAGCTTTTTCGCTCAAAACGCCCCGGCCATCGTAATCGTTGTAGCGCGGCTGATCTGCCGCCGCCAGCAATTGCTTGTAGCGCTCAACGGTCCGCGCAAGGCCTCGTGTCACGCTCCACATGCCGCTGCCCAGACCGGAGCGTAGCAACATCGCATGCGACATCAACCGCACCACGCGGCCATTCCCGTCGTAGAAGGGATGAATCCAGGCAAAGCGATGATGGGCCGCCCCGAGTGCCGCTATGTATCGCGTGCCGGGTAGCTTTTTTGAGTCATACGCTTCGTCAAAACGCTTCAGGTAAGCCGCCAGCTCAGCTGCCTGAGGTGGTATGTGAGCACCAACAGCAACACCGCCATCACGAAACTCACCCGTATCCGGGTTGGAAACGATTGAAAGCTTCGGTGGCAAATGTCGGCAAAGACCTGCAAATGAAGGTGGGCCGCTGCTTCCAGTGGCAGGTTTCGCTTTTCGGGGTGCAGGGCATAGTCGCCCGTTAGGGCCGAATCTATAGCGCGTGGGTGTGTATGATGTCTTTCGATGAGGTTGGAGCAATTGCAATTTATCGACCGTACGAGGTCGCTCAACATCAGTTGATTGTCGGGATGAACCTGACCGGCAAAAGCGCTGGCCTTACATGTGAGCTCAAAGGCTTTGTTTTCGATTAGCGGTTTATCTTCGGGCGGCAAGATCGGAGTGATGCTGTCGCCGGACAGAAGGTCTGGGTTTTTCGGCTTAGTCCGTGCCGACTTTCGTGCCGCTTTCATTTGCCACGTAAGACATTATTAAACAATGGCTTAGGTAGCGAGCTAATTCGATCTGTGCCGCTTTTTGTACCTCTATTCTGGAGCCGCCAAACCCATCACTTGAAAGCCGGCATCGACGTACACGACATTGCCTGTAACTCCGCGGCCCAGATTACTGCCCAGAAAAACCGCCGTGTCGCCCACCTCGGCCGGATCTGTATTGCGCTTGAGTGGCGAAACAGCGGCGACACCTTCGAGCACATTCGAAAAATCCTTGATGCCGCGCGCACTAGCCGTCTTGATTGGTCCGGCAGAAATTGCATTCACACGAATATTGCGGCTACCAAGATCACTGGCGAGATACCGCACGCAAGCCTCAAGGGCGGCCTTGGCAACGCCCATCACGTTGTAGTTCGGAATTACGCGCATCGCCCCCAGATAGGTGAGCGTCATGATCGAGCCGCCTTCGGTCATCAGCGGTGCCAGTGCCTTGGCTACGCTTACCAGTGAGTAGCTGCTGACTTCCATTGCCAGCAAAAAGCCATCGCGTGAAGTCTCAAGAAAGGGCCGGCTCAGGTCTTCGCGGTTGGCAAAAGCAATCGAATGCACCACAACATCCAAACGTTCTCCAGCGAGCGATTCCACCAATGCCGCCAGCTCATCGGCCTTGGTCACGTCGCAATTGAGTACCAGAGAGGCACCCAAATCCTTGCCCAGATCTTCGACGGCGGTCTTGAGGCGTTCACCCTGGTAGGTCAAGATGATGCGCGCGCCTTCGCGGCGGTAGGCTTCGGCAATCGCGTAAGCAATGCTCCACTTATTGGCAACACCGAGGATGATTGCCGTTTTCCCGGCAAGAAGTTGAGACATAAGTTCTATTGTGTCATCTAAACTGGGTGAAGGAAGAACCTGAAACGAATGTCATTCTCACTCCCCGCACTCCCCTATGCTCATGACGCACTTGAGCCACATATCGACAAAGCCACGATGGAAATCCATCACGGCAAACATCACAACGCCTATGTCACTAATCTGAACAAAGCACTTGAGTCTGCTCCGGAACTGGCCGGCAAGTCCATCGAAGAACTGCTCGCCAATGACCTGGCGATTGTTCCCGATGCCATCAAGGGCGCAGTACGCAACAACGGTGGTGGCCACTACAACCACTCTTTGTTCTTTACGATCCTTGGACCCGGCGCCGGGGGCACGCCCACCGGCAAACTCGCCGAAGCCATTGACTCGACTTTTGGCAGCTTTGACGCATTCAAAGAAAAGTTCGGTGCCGCCGCCACCACGCGCTTTGGCTCCGGCTGGGCCTGGCTCAGCAAGACTGCCGATGGCAAGCTTGAAATTTCGTCAACCCCCAACCAGGACAACCCATTCATGGAAGGCAAGCACCCCGTTATCGGTCTCGACGTTTGGGAACACGCCTACTACCTGCACTATCAGAACCGCCGCCCCGATTACATCGCTGCCTGGTGGAATCTGGTCAATTGGGTTGAAGCCGATACACGCTTTAGCGCATAGACGCATCTCTGTTGAGTGACAAAAGGCCCGCCCCGCGCGGGCCTTTTGCGTTACGATTCGATTCAATGGCTGATGTCCTCACGCTTACAGGCGTGTCCAAAGTCTTCCCGACACACCGGGCCGTCGATCAAGTTCACCTCAGCTTGCCCACTGGTGAATTTCATGCCCTCGTTGGCCCATCCGGTTGTGGTAAAACTACAACGCTTCGCATGGTTGCCGGTTTTGAAATTCCATCTGAAGGTACTATTTTGCTTGAAGGCAAGAACGTCGCCGCACTCCCGCCTTACGAGCGCAACGTCTCAACTGTCTTTCAAAACTACGCCCTGTTTCCGCACCTGAGCGTGCGTGACAATATCGCCTTTGGCCTAAAGCGTAAGGTAACAGCCAACATTAACGAAAAGATCGGCGAAGTGCTTGAACTGGTCCGGCTGACCGGTAAAGAAGACCGTCTCCCCACCCAGCTCTCTGGTGGTGAAAAGCAACGCGCTGCGCTGGCTCGTTCGCTCGCCCTTGCGCCTGCCGTGTTGCTTCTAGACGAGCCCTTGAGCGCTTTGGACCCCAACCTGCGCAAGCAGGTGCGTCTAGAGCTTAAAGCTTTGCAACGCCGCGTCGGCATTACGTTTCTGATGGTTACCCACGACCAGGAGGAAGCTCTCACCCTCGCTGACCGCATCACCGTAATGAACGCCGGCAAAGTGGAGCAGACAGGCACGCCGCATGAGATTTATCTCAAGCCCACTACACGATTTGTTGCGCAATTTCTGGGTGCGATGAACTGGCTTGACGGCTTCGGTTTGCGGCCCGAGGCAACACGGATCACCTCAAGCCAGCCGCCGGCAGAGGTTAGATCCATCCCCGCTGTCGTATTGCACTCTACCTTTTTGGGTAACTGCATTCACGTCATGGCTGAGATGCCAAATGGGGAACCCATCACGATCGAAGTGTCGCGCTTTGAAGGCAGCTACAATCCGGGGGACCGGGTGCAGGTTTGGTGGAATCCAATTGACGAGTTGCACTTCCGATGAGCCTACGCAAGATCTTTCTCGCCCCTGCTGCGCTGGTTACCATCGGGCTCTTTCTGGTGCCGATGTTGATCGTGGTTGCCTATAGCCTGATGACTCGGGGCCCTTATGGGGGCCAGGGCTTGCCGCTCACCCTTGAAAGTTACCAGCGTTTTTTCGATCCCCTCTATGGCGAGATCCTGTTGCGTTCTTTCTGGATCGCAGGTGAGACGACTGTCTTGTGTTTAGTGCTTGGTTTTCCGTTGGCCTGGTTTATTGCCCGCAGCGGGACCCGGCGCGACCTCTACCTGCAACTGGTGATGCTCCCTTTCTGGACCAGCTTTCTCGTTCGCACTTATGCCTGGGTCTTTCTGCTACGGGACACCGGTTTGTTCAACACGATCCTGCTTGCTTTAGGCCTGATCAGCGAACCTTTACCGCTTCTCTACAACCACGGTGCTGTGCTGGTGGGCCTGGTTTACTGCAGCTTGCCACTGGCGATCCTGCCCATCTATTCCACACTCGAACGTCTCGACTATTCACTCGTTGAAGCAGCAGCAGATCTGGGGGCTCGCCCAGCAGAGACCTTTCGTAAGATCGTAATCCCGATTGCCGCACCGGGGCTGCGCGCCGCGGCGTTTCTCGTCTTTGTTCCTTCTCTGGGCACTTATCTGACGAGCGACCTGCTTGGCGGTGGCAGCACGATCCTGATTGGCAATCTCGTTCAAAACCAGTTCACTACCGCACGAGACTGGCCTTTTGGTGCCGCCGCTTCGCTCATCCTGATGGCCATCGTCTTGATTGGTCTTAACGCGGTTACGCGCAACAACGAGGACATTCTATGAGGCCTACCGCTCTTGGCCTTTACGCGACCGCTGTATACGCTTTTCTACATCTGCCACTGATTGTTTTGGCGATCTTCAGCTTCAACAGCGGTAGACTCACACACTGGGAAGGCGCTTCGCTCCGCTGGTATCAAGCCGCATTTTCTGACGTGGCAATGATCGAGGCCACAGCCAATAGCCTTGTCATAGCCACCTTCTCGACGATCCTGTCCACGGTAATCGGTACGCTCGCCGCCTATGCGCTTTGGAAGCGTAAGGCCCGCTGGATTACGGCATCGCTTTCTGTTTCGCTGGTTACGCCAGAGATTGTGACGGCGGTGTCGCTACTGGCGCTTTTTCAGATCATATTTCGTGTGCTGCGTTTGCAGCTTGGCATGCATACCGTGGTGGTGGCGCACGTCAGCTTTTGTCTTGTTTATGTGGTGATGGTGGTGCTGGCCCGCTTGCGAACGATGGATTTAAGCTATGAAGAAGCGGCGCAAGACCTGGGTGCCACGCCCTGGCAGGCCTTCTATGAGGTTACGCTGCCTTTGCTCAAGCCCGGCATTATCGCCGCAGCATTGCTCGCCTTCACTACCTCACTCGACGACTATGTGACTACCAGCCTGGTTGCTGGCGTCGATTCAGAGACACTGCCCATGATTATTTACGGCATGGCCCGGCGAGGGGTGAATCCGGCAGTCAACGCGATCTCAACGGTGATCGTTGTTGGGCTGGGTGTGTTGATCGTCATTTCGCAACGGCTGGAGCAAAAGACGTGAATCGCAGAGTCTTTTTTATGGGTCTGTCGGGGCTTGCGGGCTGCACTCGCTCCGGGCGACCGCGCTTGAACGTAATCAATTATTCCGATTACATGGCCAAAGATACAATCAAAAATTTTGAACGTGAATTTAACGTGCAAGTGCGTTACTCAGCCGTAATTGAAGGTTCAGAGGAAACCATCGCCAAGACCATGTCAGGCAATTCCGGCTGGGACATTGTCTTTCCTGAAAACCGGCTTGTGAACCCAATGCGTGAAATGGGCCTGCTCGCCACAATCGATCACAGCCAGCTACCCCACATTGCAAACCTGGCTCCACGTTTTCAGAAGCCCGCCTGGGACCCAAATCTTTCTTCGTCTCTGCCTTATCTGTGGTCCTGCTGCGGTATTCTCTGCCACAAGAATTTAGTACCCGGCATTGAAGGCTGGCAAGACCTCTGGAACCCTCGCCTTAAGGGCAAGATTACGATGCTCGATGAGCCAAGCGAAGTCTTCGCGGCTTGCCTCAAAATCCAGGGCCGCTCGATCAATACAGAATCGCCTGAAGAACTACGCAAAGCGCAACAACTCGCTATCGAGCAGAAGCGGGTACTCCGTGCTTATCTCAATACCGAGGTGCGCGATCAGGTAGAGTCCGGCGATGTTCTGGCCGCGCAGCTCTGGCAAGGCAGCTCACAGCTCACGATTGATACGGCCTCACACCTGCGCTTCTGCCACCCCCGCGAAGGCTATTCACTCTATTGCGACTGCGTGGCGATTCTAGCTGAATCCCGCCGTAAAGATCTTGCCCACGCGTTTGTCAATTACCTCTACCGACCTGCCGTAGCTGCGGCTAACTCACAAGCCAGCCGCGCTTCTTCGCCTTGTTCGACAGCGAATGAAGAAGTGCTCGCTCGCGGGGAATGGTTTCAGACTTCAAACGCCTCGACGCAGCGTTTGCGCGACAGACTTTGGACTGAAGTGAAATCTGCCTAGCGCAGTTCAGAAATCTTAGCCCCACACTGCATCCGTTTCGATTTTCGAAACGTTTTTAATAGTGCCTGCATCCAAAAAGACAGGTAACAAGAAAGGCCAAAAACATGAAAAACATCATTTTCACAGCAGTATTTGCTAGTTTTCTGGCCACCACTCCTCTCGTTAGCGCCAGTCTACCCACGACGCAAACGGACGAACAGCGGCTGGTCAATAAGATTCGTCATGAGCTGGTTACGCTTCCCTTTTACGGTGTCTTCGATAACATGAGTTTCTCGCTCGACGGTCGTAAAGTTATTCTGCACGGTCAGGTGACCCGACCTGTGTTATCCAGTTCTGCCGCAAACGTTGTCAAGCGTATCGTTGGTGTTGAAGAAGTGGATAACCAGATCGAAGTGCTGCCCCTTTCGCCCAACGACGACCGCTTGCGCATCGCCGTTTATCGCACGATCTTCAGTCAGGCCTCGCTAGGCCGCTATACCCTGGGCGCCATCCCACCGGTACGCATCCTCGTTAAGAATGGCGATGTCACACTAGCTGGCGTGGTCATCAACGAGATGGACAAAAATCTGGCCGGGCTCTTCGCCAATCAAGTGGCTGGTGTCTTCAGCGTCACCAACCAGTTGACGGTGGAAAAGTAAAATCCTGACATCCCGTAAGGGCTATGAGATCAGGTAATTCTTTCACTCCTTGTTGTCCCTTAGGGCCCGCGCTCACCCTCCTGCGCGGGCTCTTCTTTGCGTTACCACTCATCGCCCAAGACTCTACCCTGGTCTTGGGTATTGCTGGTGGTTGGGAGCCAGCCGAAGCTCCATGGACGATCACACGCCGGATCGCGATGCAACTGGAGCTTCAACAGTTTGCCAACACTCAGTTTGAGTCTGTCGGCAACCACCACCTCTCGCAGGCCAAAGACATCATCCGGGAGTCGGTCGACACCAACCACGACGGCACCCTCAGCGAGACTGAACGTAAACAAGCGCGGATCATTCTTTATGGACAATCTCTCGGTGGCGCAGCAACAATCGACCTTTGCCGCTGGCTCAAGAAAGAACACATTCCAGTTCGCCTCAACGTTCAGATCGATAGCGTTGGATTGCGCGACGGCAAGGTGCCGTCTAACGTCAAAGAGGCAGCCAACCTATACCAGCGTGACCTGGGCCCGATCCGTGGTCAATCGAAAATCAGGCCGGAAGACCCCAGGCAAACGCGCATTCTGGGAAACTGGCGATACCGCTACCCCAAAAACAAATTGGTAGATACCAGCGAAATGCCGCTAGCCCATCGGCTTATTATCAATTCACATCTAAAGATGGAATTTGATCCTGAAGTGCAAAACAAAGTAGCAAGGTTAATTGCTGAGGCGTTGCGCAATTGGTAACTAGACCGTGACGCGTTTCCAGCGGCCACTGCGAAAGGCAAGAATGCCACAAATCGCGATCATGCTCTCTGTTAGCGTCACCGCCGTGAAAACTCCATTCGGTCCCATTTGCCCCGCCAGATAATTCGCGAGCGGCAATTGAAAAATCCAGTAGCAAAAGACGTTGATCAGTGTCGGTGTTACCGTATCGCCCGCGCCATTGAAGGCTTGCACGAGCACGAGCCCATAGGCATAAAGCACGTAGCCATAAGAAATAAGTCTCAGCGCATTTTTGCCAACCTCCACCACGGGTGGGTCCTGGGTAAAGATGCGGATCAGTGATTCAGAAAAGAAAATAAAGGCAAGGCTCACCAGCCCAAGAAAAATCATGTTGTAGAACCCGCATAGCCATGCGGCGCGCTCACTGCGCTCTGGCTTGCCCGCACCAAGATTTTGCCCCATCAGAGTGGCGGCCGCTGCGCCCAAACCCCAACTCGGCAGAATCGTAAAAATGATGATGCGAATGGCAATTGTGTAGCCCGCGGTAGCTACGCTGCCAAACTGCGCCACGATACGGCTCAGCATTAACCAGCTTGCCATGCCGATCAGATACTGCGCCATGCCCGGCACGCTCACCTTCAACAGTTCCCACATCAGTTTCGGATTCGGAACCAGATGCGCTGCCCTTACCTCCAGGCGTTCGCCTGGCTGAAAGAGTCGGTAGAGCTGGTAGCCAACGCCCACTGTACGGCCGATTGTAGTGGCGATTGCGCTGCCCGCAACACCCATCTGCGGAAACGGCCCCCAACCAAAAATCAGACAGGGATCAAGCACAAGATTGATTGCGTTAGCGATCCACAATACTCGCATCGCAATGGCCGCATCACCCGCACCGCGAAAAATTGCATTGATCAAGAAGATCAACAGGATCGAATAGGTGCCGGCAAACATGATGGTGGTGTAGCCGTAGCCGCTTTCGACAATGACGGTGTCAGGGGTCATCCACCCCAGCATGCTCTTTGCAAAAAATGCCGCTGGCAAACCAAGAAGCACGCTAAAAACAAGACCAATCAGGATGGCCTGGCCGGCTGAGGCGCTCGCGCCTTCGCGGTCTTTTTCGCCAATGCGACGAGCCACAAAGGCGGTAGCACCAGCGCACAAACCCATCGCAATACCAAAGACAATGGTCTCCATCGCCTCAGTCAATCCAACCGTGGCAATGGCAGCCGGCCCCAGGCCCGCCACCCAAAATAAATTCACGACGACGAAGAGACTTTCCATGGAAAGCTCGAGCACCATCGGGATCGCAAGTAATGCAATGGCCCGCTTAAGACTGCCTTCGGTAAAATCCTGATCGCTACCGCGAAGGGCTTCCTTCAAGGTCTCAAACACATTGACCCAACTAGCGCTGATTGGCCTTGAGGAGTTTCTTACGCAAGCGAATCGACTTGGGCGTGATCTCGACAAACTCGTCGATCTCGATAAATTCGATCGCCAGTTCCAGGGTCATCAACCTTGGCGGGACCAGGCGAATGGCATCGTCGGCCGAAGAGCTACGCATGTTCGTAAGTTTCTTTTCGCGAACAATGTTTACCGTCAAATCGGAATCGCGAGAATTCTCGCCAACGATCATGCCTTCGTAAACATCCTGGCCTGGGGACACAAAAATCTCACCACGCTCTTGCATAC
>Ga0105046_10011899_pt1 | contig 13498 bp, 11 predicted proteins | sample MAT03_FD_78385 | JGI IMG/M metagenome (GOLD analysis project Ga0105046, IMG submission 78385) | Freshwater microbial communities from Lake Fryxell liftoff mats and glacier meltwater in Antarctica - MAT-03 (megahit assembly) | ecosystem: Environmental > Aquatic > Freshwater > Ice > Liftoff... | reverse complement strand
TGTTACCCGAATGCAGGTCGAAGAAGACCAGCGGGTTTTCCTCGTTTTCATCACCGAATGAATCGAATTGACCGTGGAAACCCGCAGCGTATCCACCGCCGAAGGGCGCCGGGAATGACTCCGGAATTTGTACGAGAGCTGCGATCCCTTCACTTTCTGATCCATCGACGGAATTGAATGTAACGACCGGGAGCACTCCATCGGAGCCAATCGACTCGCCCGATTCATAGGCTGTATATGTGTCCGGGAACCCAAAGTCGTACTCGACGATACCAATGTCGTCCGCGGGAACGACATTGATCTCGTCGGCAGAAAACGAGACGATTTCATTGCCAGGAGTGTCCATGCCATTTTCGCCAATGATCAGATCACCGGAATCGCGGTCGAAGACGAACGCGGATGCATTTCGAAGCTGTCCCGCGACCTTCACCGGCTCGGAGAAAGTGACGTCGCTGCCGAGGTCGGTGACGGTCAGCATGTAAATCGACGCATCTTCCAGGAAGCCAGATGCGAGACCACCAAGGGTTACCCGGTTTCCACCCGCGTCCACGTTGCCATAGGCGCCGGCATTGAAGAGCAGATCGTATGAACCTGGGATTCCCGGAGTTCTGCGGACCGCGAGACCGTACGTCTGATGTTCTGAACCGGGGGAGATGACATCGATTTTGCCAAGCAACATCATCGGTGACTTCCAACGATCACCGCGACGAAGCACGTAAATTCCTTCTTCCCGGTATGCAGCGGTGGTGACAAACACGAGATCGCCGGCCCGTTGAATCGCAACCAGCGGACCGGTCAATCCAGTCGCAACCACCGAACCGCTGTCGTCGGCGATTCCATCGCTATCGGTATCCGTCAGGCGCAGGAGTTCACCCGTTGATCGAAAAAATGAGCCGCCGGTTGGATTGCTGGTGGCGACAAGTATCGAGTTGTCCGGGAGTCCAATCATCCCCATCGGGAAATTCAGCCCGTCAGCGAAAACACTGATTTGCAAACCTGCCGCACGTATTTGCTGATCGTTCCCTGGGGACGGTGTTTGTATTTGGGCGACAACGAACGAACCACCAGCCAACACCATTGCAACGCTGATCGCAAAAATGGGAGATGTGAATCGTGCGACGCGAACCATGGTGGTACTCCTATTCAATTTCCGAGAGTGGAACCGCCCGCGATTCCGCAGCCGATCAGTACGATGCGAAAACCGTTTTCAGTGTACCCAGATTGTCGCGGCCGGATGTGATCGGTTCGCCACCGGTTTGAATTGCCTCCATGAGCGATGCCATTGGACCGAGGAAGGCATCGGGAATCCACCAGGTCGAGAGATTCGCTTCATGCCATGACCTGGGCTCGGAGTTCGATGAATGGCGTAGGGAATCGACGCGGTCCGTCGGATAGTCGTAGAGCAATCCGATTGTGCCTTCAATGATTCCCGCATCCCCCAGGAATCGAAACCGTGCGTAGAGATCGTCGCTCCAGTTGTGATGATTGACATCGATCAGCGCGCTGAACTCCTCGGAATACTTAAAAACCGTGATCGTCCTGGTTTCACCTGTTTCAGCCGTTCTGCCCGTAACCGGAGCGATTTATCAGAGACGCATTTGAGGAGATCTCTCGGTTTCCAATGATGGGAACGGGCATCGATCAGCTTCGCCCTGGCCATCGACGAAAGCATGTCCAGCAATTCAGCATTTACTACTTGCTGAGTGAAGAGCTTGTTCTGGTAGTTCGGGTTTTGCACTCGAGATGAGATGTAGGTGGGCCCTTTGGATGGAACCGGATCGGGAGAATACGCCACATTTCATCACCTCCGATATTCACTTCGAGCGCAAACAACCGCCGGCAGGTTTTTTGCCGGCGGTTGCCATTTGATTCCGACGAGCTGCTCGCTATCCGCCCCCAGATCGTCTCAGCTGACGTGTGTCATCGGGCGAGTGACCAGGCCTTCCTGGAAGGCGTAGAGCACGGCCTGAGTGCGGTCGCGAACGCCGATCTTCTGGAACAGCGCCGAGAGGTTGTTCTTCACGGTACTCTCGGCAAGCGAGAGTTCGATTGCAATCTGTTTGTTGTTGTATCCGGCCGCCAGCAACCGCAGCAGCGTGTGATCACGCTGGTTGAGGGCTCCCTCGCGTTGCCCATCCTCAGGCGTCCGGGTCAACATGCGATGGTATTCCCGTAACAGAACGGGAGCGAGGGACGGATCGATGGCCGACCCACCAGCTGCGGCAAGTCTCACCGCGCGAACGACTTCGTCCGAGCGAGCGTTCTTGAGGAGATACCCCTTGGCGCCGGCCCGAACCGCCTGAATCGCATAGTCATCCTCCCAGAACATGGTAAGGACAATGACGCTGGTGCGCGGGCAGAAGCGGCTGACCGCTTCGGTCGCGCGAATACCATCGACTACCGGCATATTGATATCCATCAGGATGACCCGTGGATCGAGCGCGCGGGCAAGTCGAATCGCCTCTTCGCCGTTCGCTGCCTCACCGACGACTTCGATCTCGTCGGTGGCTTCAAGCAACTGGCGCAGACCCTCTCGAAAGAGATGATGGTCGTCCGCCAGCAGCACGGTAAGTCGCTCATTGCCGCCGTTCGCAGAGGGTTTCCCGGATCCGGCTCCGGCGGGAGCCGACCCTTCGCCATTGTTGGAGGGGCCAACGTGATCCACCAGGTGCGTTTGCTCGTTCAATGAACTACCTCCGGCAATGCCGCCATCTGCGATTTTTCGTGCTGCTGGCGACGTTCCAGCGTTGAAGCGATTTCGATCTGGATCTGTCATCACGTTGCCTTCTTCGACGATGGTTTCACCGCACCATTAAAATCACCTTGCAGCGAGCCAGGAAGCGGAATCCACGCGCGAACCGAAGTTCCGGTACCGCTGCCCGCATTTGGAGCGATCTCGATTCGTCCACCGGTCTCTTCCGCAAGTTCCCGAATCTGTTCGAGGCCAAAGTGACCCGCGGGAGCGTGTCCCTGAATTCCGATACCGTCATCAGTGACCGCGATTTCAACGGCGTCATTGACCCGCCGAACTTCGAGGTGAACGCTGTCGGCATTGGCATGTTTGCGAACGTTGTGCAACGCCTCCCGGACGATCCCGATCATTGCGCGCTCTACTTCCGGAGCGAGGCGAACCCCGCTAACCTCCTTGAAGTCGACCTGGAAATCCGGGGCACCCGGTTCCATCTCCGCCAGAAGCTCGCGGAGCGGTCCGGTGATGCTCGGTGCTGGTGGTTGCGTTGTGCGAAGGCGGCCGATCGCCTTTCTCATTCCGAGCACTGCCCGGTCGATGAGGTCGCGTGCCTGACGCGCATCGGCCGAGATTGGCTGATCAGCGCCCAGTTGATTGACGAGCCGATCTAGCGTGAGCCCGGCCAATGCCAGGTCCTGGGTCGGTCCATCGTGTAACTCACGGCTGATCGATTTTCTGGCCGTCGTCAGTTCCAGTTCATGATCTGCCCGGGTGATCGAGCCATCCATGCGTTGGCGAAGACTGGCGAGTTCGATCGCCTGCGCCGTAACCGCGCCGATCGCGCTCGCGCTGATTCGTTCCGCGGGTGATTTGGCAATGACGGTTCCCCGTTTCCCGGCAAGCAACAGACCGCCTAGCAGGCTGTCATTGCTCACGAGAGGAACGACCAGGAGTTCCGGACGATCATCGACGGGATAGGGTCCAAGTGCCTGGGAGTGGGCGCCGGGCGCGTGCGACCCGATCCAACGTTGATGAAGCGATGCCGATGCTGTCGACGCCAGTTCCGCTGGAATGCCGGTTGGTATTGCGAACACCGCCACCAGCAGACCACGATCATCAGGGCGAAGCACCGCGACACCTGAGACATCCGGAAGCCGGGATGCGAGCGCACAGGCAGCGCGGTAGATCCCGGACGACGTGCGTTCGGAAGAAATTGAAGCCAACCCTCCGGAAATTTGTTCCGCGGGTCGTGTCCCATTGGTCGCTCCGCGCACTGGTGCAGGTTGCGCGTGCGCTGAAGGCGAGAGCTGGTCCCGAGTTGCGGCCACAGCTTCCTTCGGGATCGTTCGCATCGGGTATACCTCGACCTCAGTGATCGCACAGGATCAGCACGTGAAAGACGCTCGTCAGCATTGCGAAGCCATCGCGTTGACCGCGAGGGCGCCAAACTCACGTTTCAGTTGTCTTCATGCTAGTGACCATGGGGGGGAGTTGGAAGAGCGGCGCTCACCACTTTGGTCCCAAAGGAGAATAGACCGGTCTGCAGCAGTACAACTGAACCGGGGACCTGGAGAAGTCGGGCTATACTCCCGTCGAGCCGTTTCGCGACGGCGAATATCAGAGAAATGCGCTGCCCGAATGCACCCCGAGGATCGATCGCGGACCTTATGGTTGAACTGACTTTTCTTGGTACAGGAACGTCGAATGGAATCCCGGTCATTGGATGCACGTGCGATGTCTGCCGTTCAAATGACTCTCGGGACGAGCGGGGGCGAACCTCCGCTGTCGTTCGAATCGGCGAGCACACGATCCTGATCGATGCCTCAACCGAGCTGCGTTTGCAGGCATTGGCAAATGGAATCGATCACGTTGATGCCGTGCTCTTCACCCATGCGCACGCGGACCATACCGGTGGGTTCGATGATCTGCGTCGGTTCAACGAACTATCGGCCGCCCACCTCCCGATCTATGCCGGACCGGAAACGGCAGAAATGCTGCGCGAGCGGTTCGCGTATGCATTCATCGACCTTTTTCCGTTTTACGGTGGGAAGCCAGACCTCATCCTGAATGTCGTAGAGGGTCCATTCGATCTCTTCGGGCGTGAGATCGTGCCAATTCCGGTTCTGCACGGGCGGACACATGTGCTTGGGTATCGATTCGGCAATCTCGCCTATGTGACTGATTCAAAGGTAATCTCGGCAGAGTCACGCGAGTTAATCAAGGGACTGGACATCCTTGTGCTGAACGCCCTGCGCGAGCGGCCCCACCCGACCCACCTGAGTATTGGAGAGGCCTTGGAGATTATTGAAGAAGTAGCGCCGCGTGAGGCGTATCTGATTCACCTCAGCCATGAGATCAGTCACCAGCAGGCGACTGCGATGTTGCCACCGAACGTGCACATCGCACATGACGGGTTGACCGTAACAACCAGCTAGTCAGAGCGAACAGATTCATGAGAGTAGGGACTTGGCCAGTGCTTTGATGCCCTGATCAATATCCGCTTCATTCATCACTGCGTATCCGAGAAGTGCCCCGGTTCTTGCCGGCGGTGAGAGATAGCATGGGCTGGCCGGCTCGATCAGGATGCTGGCCAGGGTTGCTCGGCGCATCATTTCCGCCTCATCGTAGTCGACGTCGAAATTGACCAGCATGTGCAGTCCGGCGGCGGTGGAGGCGGCGTCCCGATGGGCACTTCCACCGAAATAGCGATCGAGCGCGGTCAACATCGCGATCTGGCGTGAGGCGTAGATGCGTCGCATCCGGGCCATGTGACGCTCGAAATGACCCGCCTGGATAAACTTCGCAACGGTTGCTTGCTCGATCGTGGGCGGGTGACGATCGGTCAACGCCTTCGCGGCCAGAAAGCGATCGACCAGATCAGGTGGCAGGACGACGTAGCCCAGTCGGACGGCCGGGAAGAGCACCTTCGAAAAGGTGCCCAGGTAGATGACGGAACCGGGGCCTGGCAACGATTCATCAAGGGCCGCAAGTGCTTCGATCGGGCGCTGACCATAGCGGAACTCGCTGTCATAGTCATCTTCGACGATGAGTGTCCCGGTGGAGCGCGCCCATTCGAGCAGCAATCGCCGGCGGTTCAGCGGTAGCACCCCTCCCGTTGGAAACTGATGCGATGGAGTCACATAAATGAGTTTCGCCGGCTCCCGGACTTGCGTTAGTTCATCTGACTTCAGTCCGTCACCGTCGACGCCAATCGGAATCAACCGTGCACCTGCAGCAGTCATCAAATTGCGAGCTGCCGGGTAAGAGGGCTCCTCGATGACGATGGCGTCGCCGGGATCGACGAAGAGTCGGAAGACGACATCGAGTGCCTGCTGTGCGCCAGACGTAATGACGATCTGATCCACGGATGTTCGGAGCATGCGGGAACGCGCGAGATACGTTTGAATCGCCTGGCGAAGAGGTTGGTACCCGCGCGCGGAACCGTAGCCATAGAGATCCGGGGTCAGTTCCTGTCCAGCATGTGCCTGACAGCGTCTCCAAAGCGCGAATGGAAAGGGATCGAGCGCGGGCACCCCCTGCGTGAAGGAATAGCGAAAATGCGAGGGCGTGGTTGCCCTCGTTGCAGCAGTTACCCGGTCAGACCATTTCGACCAACCGCGGTTTGAGTCGCGATCAGGGTCAGATTGAGATTCCCGACCTGACTCGGGGTTCGATTGATGTGCGAAAGCGACGAAGGTGCCGGAGCCGTGGCGAGTGAAGAGGTAGCCATCGCCGATCAACCGCGTATACGCATCATCGACCGTGAAGCGCGAAATTCCCAGCGTGACTGCGAGTGTGCGTGACGCGGGCAGGCGTGATCCGGTTGTGAGACGACCGTCCAGAATCGCGAGACGCAATCCCGAGTAGAGCTGGTCGCGCAGTGGTGCGGATAGCGCGCGATCCAGTGGAATCAGCAGATCCACGCCGATTCTCCTCATCTGCCTGAAGTGGACTGGTCAACAGTTCCTAAGAATAGATCATCGACGTGACACGCCTGCGAGTGTGGACGGCGAGGCGTGAACGGGATAGGATCGCTGGTCGAACTGGACGGGGGATTGGGTGGCGACGAACCAAACGAATGAAGAAGTTCCGGGATCGAGCGCCCGCGAGCGGTTTGGACCGGAGATCGCGCTCTGGGCGGTTGTCCTCATCTGGTCGTCTACCTTCATTGCGATGAAGGATGCGTTCACGTTCATCGATCCGCTCCAGTACACGTTGTTCCGGTTCATTTGGATCAATGTTCTGGCGATCGCCGTTTTACTTTTCCAACATCGACGAGATTCGAGCATCTTGCTCACCATTCGGCGCAAGGACTTGCCACGGTTCCTGCTCGCAAGTATTCCCGGGTACACGCTGTATCAGATTTGTTCGGTGATCGGGCTAGATCACTCCTCCGTCTTTACGCTTTCGTTGCTCGTCGCGATGGTGCCGCTCTTCACCATGTTGATGTTGGCCGGAATGGGCGAACAGATTCCGAGATTCGGATGGATCGGACTTGGGATCGCAGTTATCGGGGTCATTGTTTTTCTCTCGAACAAACGAAGTGGTGATGATTCGGTCGAGGGGGCGCTCTTCAGCCTCGGCGCAGCAATTGCATTTGCCTTTTATGGCGTCGTAAACCGGCCGCTCGTGAAGACGTATCCCCCCGCGACATACACGGCGTATTCGCTGGTTTTCGGCACGATTCCGCTGATCTTCATCGCGGGTCCTGGTCTGGTTGACCAGGAATGGAACGGGATCCCCCTGCGGTTCTGGCTCGGTACGATCTACGTGGTGATCTTTCCGGTCTACATTGCTTATCAATTGTGGAACTATGGAATTCAGAAGCGTGGAGCTGCCGCGGCTTCGAGTTATGGTTTGATCGTACCAATTCTCAGTGGGATTCTCTCGGCCATTGTCTTCAGCGAATCATTCGGTCTGCTCAAAATAATCGGAGCTACATTGGTAATGGCCGGAGTGCTGGTCTTGCGTTTGAAACCGGTGAGTTGACGAGCCGAAAGTGAACAGCAGACAGCAAGCAGCTGAAGGCGGACGAACCAAAAGGGCGCACGTCTGGTAATGGGCTACAAATCTGCCCACAGAAATGGCGCCAGGACGCCGCCAGTTGCAGAACGTGCTCAGTCTCGGAGAAGGTTTGCCCCCTCAGTCCCGGGGGGCAGCCCCGGATTGGCAGCCGGTTCGTGAGACGCGAAATCCGCGCTAGTTCAGTTCCGAGCGGATCTGACTTAGCGCGCGCAAGCTGTACAGCGCATGTTTGCGAGAAATCGCGGCCGACATGGCTTGCGGCACGACGTGGCGCATGCCTGCGGCTACGTACGGTCTAAGCTGATCGGCGATCTCTTTTGGAGTTCCCACGAGCGCGCCGGCGTTGGCCATTTCGGGTGGCACCTGTTCGATCGCAGATTGCAGGAATTCCCGGGTGTGCTCTTCGGGGAGAAAATCGATGTTGCCCCGAAAATCGTCACCGAATGGATGCTTGAATCCCTGCTGGCGCCAGATCTCCGCCGGGGCAAGCAGACCGAAAAACTTCACGGTCGGTGTCTTCAACATGTCGAGCGCTTCTTCATGGGTCGGCGCGACGACGATATAAGGCTGGAGTGACGGCGTGATCAAGTCCGCATTTCGCCCGGCGGTTTTCGCCACCGCTCGAATCGTTTCTAATCGCTCCCCATATTGGTCCGCGGTCAGTAGCCCCAGGGGATACCACCCGTCGCCGTACTTGCCAGTGAGTTCCAGCATTCGTGGTCCGAGCGCGCCAACCCAGACACGAGGTTTGCGGCCCTTTGGTGGTTTGAGATCGAAGATGGCGTTTTCAAGATTGAAATAGGTGCCTGTGAAATTGAGTGGTCCGCTCTTGTCCAGGCAGAGCCGAATCACCTTCAGTGCTTCATCCAGCCGCGAAACCGGGTTCGCGAAGGAGAGTCCGTATGGCTCGATGTTCTCTCGCTCTCCTGCGCCGATCCCGAGAATCGGGGCTCGTTTCGTCAGGTGTGAAAGTGTGACCATCGATTGCGCGATCACAACGGGGTGGCGCCGGATTGCTTCAGTGACCGCGACTCCGACCGCGACTCGACCGGCACGTGGTCCCAGGTAACCGAGCAGTGTCTGCTGATCATAGAACTCGTGCGGGCTGTCATTTTCGCCCGCGGTCCAGGTGAAGGATTTCTCCCAGAGCGACTTTGGGAAGATGTCCTGCAGGTGATCCCACAGCATCAGGCAGTCAAAACGGAAGAAACGGGAGGCCCAGATCACCTGCTTGAAAGCGCTTAGCGGTGGTTTCGGCGGTATTGCGAGACCTACGGCAACTTTCGGCATACCCATGTGAACTCCTCCTGGAATTCGATCTCAAGTGGCATTCATAGAGCGCAGCCACGATTCGACAAATCGGTGTCGATGGATGTGTTGGCTTAAGTTGTCAATGCGACACCGACGACCAGACACACAATAAGGAGCAGTGCCGCCCCCAGCAACAAAATCACCGAACATGAACGTGCCGCAGAGGCGACTTCTCCGGGGTCGGTAGGTGCTTCCGGGATACGCTCAACTTTTTCTGTCAACGGGAGATTTTCACTCACGGGGAGTTTATCTCATTGGCCGGGACCACATTTTCCCGCGCGGAGAGGCGCCAGACGTGAAGAATCCGGGTAATCGCTGTGAGGTGGGTCGCGACCGCGAGAATCCAGAGTGCGATCAACGGTTGTCCGAGGATGAGGAAGAGTGCGAGCAAAATGACCCGCTCCGGCCGGGCAAGTAATCCGACCGAAGCTTTATAGCCGGCTGCTTCGGCGCGAGCGCGTGCGTAGGAAATGAGCAGCGCCCCGACTGTCGACGCGAAGACGAGAATAGCGCCGAGTTTGGCGTCATCGGTGCCGAGCATGTAGACAAGCACGCCGCCGAAAACAAGGGCTTCCGAATAGCGATCCAACGTCGAATCCAGGAATCCTCCGAATTTTGAGGTCGAACCGGTGGCACGGGCAACAGCGCCATCCAGCATGTCGAAGGCGCTGGCGATCAGCAGCAGGAATCCACCGAGCCGTGCGTGATCCGTGGCAATCACGATCGCGACGACACCATTCAGAATGACGCCGATTACGGTCAGCATGTTTGCGGTCAGACCGATTCCTGCCAGGAACCGCCCGACCCCAAGAATTTGGCCCCGAACCAAATTCCCGATCCGCTCAGAGATCACGCCACAACCTGCTTTCCGGCCGGGGCCATAGTCCGACGCGCCACATTTCTGAAATCACGCTTAACCTCGTCGCCAGGATGCTTGTTTCGCTTCGATTGCCGCATTGTCGTATTCGGCGAGCAATCGTGCTGCCACTTTCGGCCAGGCATACTGCGCCGCGGTGATCGGTCCCTGTGCCGCCAATCGGCGCTGCAGATACTGGTCGGCAAGCACCCGCACGAGCGCCAATGCGAGCGCCTGCGGGTTCCGCGGATCGACCAACAACGCTTCCTCTTCATTGGTGAGCACGCTCGCGTACCCGGGAATGTTGGTAGCGACCACGGGCCGACCACTGGCTGCGGCCTCGAGAAGCACGATCCCGAAACTCTCACCGCTGATCGAAGGCGCACAAAAGACTTCCGAACTCGCGTAGTAGCGCGGAAGTTCCTCCCGCGAAACATACCCGATGAAGTCAACCCCGTGAACGCGCTCGCGTTCCATCAAACCATCGAAGCGCTCCGGGTCCCCGGTTCCGACGACCATCAGCCGTGCCTGGGGGAATTGTTGTTGGACAAGTGGCAATGCGCGGAGAAGGTATTTGAACCCTTTGCGTGTTTCATCGAACCGGCCAACAAAGAGTATGCGAGGAGTGCCGTCAAATGCCCACGGGAACGGTTCAACCTTCTTACTGTATTGCGAGACATCGATGCCATTTGGAATCACTTTGTATGGGCCGTCGAAGTGTGCCTCCACCATCTCTCGGGCCGGCTCTGAAACCGCGATCTTGGCATCCAACCGGCTGAGCACGAAAGACATGTACGGCTTGAAGGCTGCGTACCATGGATTGGTCGCTCGGAAAGCATGGAAGGTCGCGATGTTCACCGCGCGGGAATTGAACAGCACCATGTATGGTAGAACCGGGGTAAGCGGTTCGTGCAGATGAACGATGTCGAACTGCTCTCGAGCCATCAGTTCCTTAACAGCGGCGTAGAGCGTGACATCGAATGTCAGCCTGACCTTGGATCCATTGCCAGGGATCGAGACTGTTCGCCCAACCCCGTAAAACTTGTCGCCAACTTCCAGCCCACCCTGTTTCGAGCGTGGAGCGAGAACCACCACGTCGTGACCGAGACGGGTGAACTCCTCACGAAGATGCCCAATGTGCTCGGAAACGCCTCCCGGTTGGGAAATGTCGTATGGCGTGACCTGGGCTATCTTCACGTTGCTCTCCCAATGGGTGCCGACCAGCAATCAGGCTGACAAACGATTGCGCGGTTGATCTTCGACGAACGCCGTTGGCATGCCCTTGCCAGCATCGAAGCGATGATAGCAAAGCACCCGGACATTCGGCGTGAACTTGTCCGCTTTCGGTCATGACCTGACGAGATCGAGACCAACTTCGCCCGCAAAGTGACACGCCACGAAATGATCTGGTTCGATGGCACGCAGCGGAGGCGTTTCTGCCGCGCACAATTCGGTGGCATGCTGGCAGCGTGTACGAAATCGGCATCCGGAGGGCGGGTTGACCGGGCTCGGTGGATCGCCGGGCAATATCAACCGCTTTCGACGCAGCTTTGGATTGGCGACCGGCGCGGCCGAGAGGAGTGCCTGCGTGTAGGGATGCAACGGTTGCGAGTAGAGAACGGCCGTTGGGGCACGCTCGACGATGATACCGAGGTACATGACCGCAACTTCATCCGAGATATGCCGAACAACTCCGAGATCGTGACTGATAAAGAGATAAGAAAGACCGCGATCTTCCTTCAGTTTTGTGAGTAGCTGCAGAATCTGCGCCTGCACCGAGACATCGAGCGCGCTGACCGGTTCGTCTGCCACGATCAAACTCGGGTTCACCGCAAGCGCACGCGCGATTCCGATACGCTGTCGTTGACCGCCCGAAAGTTCGTTGGGATAACGATTGCGATGCTGACCCCCCAGTCCAACGGTCTCGAGTAGATCGTTGACCGCCCCGGCGCGATCACCGCGTGGTGCAATTTTGTGAAACGCAATCGCCTCTTCCAACGTCTGCCCGATCGTCATCCGTGGATTCAATGAGGAGTTGGGATCCTGAAAGACGATTTGCATTTGGCTTCGGCGACGTCTGAGTTCAAGTTCATCATGGGAGTTGATGATTTCGCCATTGAAACGCACCTCGCCGCCAGTCGGTTCCTGCAAAAAGAGCACACACCGGCCGGTGGTTGTCTTGCCGCAACCGCTCTCCCCCACCAGGGCGAGGGTATTGCCGCGTGCAATCGTGAAGTCGACACCATCGACCGCACGGACGGCACTCGCGTTCTTGCCCCGCAAGGTGTCAATGAAGCCCCGTTTGAGAGGGAAGTGTTTGACGAGACCACGTACATCGAGCAGCGGCGTCGCAACTGGTTCACTCACAACGACACCCGCTCTTCTGACCTGGTTGCAAGCACCGGTTGTTCGAACCGTCCCTGTCCGGCGAAGTGGCAGGCAGAGAAGTGAACCGGTGAGAGTTGAATCTGCGGGGGATCAACCTGACTGCAAATCGGCTGCCGGTATGGACAGCGCGGGCTGAAGCGGCAACCGATGGGCGGATTGATGAGATCTGGTGGAGAGCCTTCGATTGGCTTCGGGGCAGCCCCGGCCACATCCGAACGCGGAATCGCGTTCATCAAACCGATGGTATAGGGGTGTTCCGGATCTTCAAACAAGGCTTCGACCGGCGCCTGCTCGACGATCTGGCCACCGTACATGACCGCAACAGAATCGCACATCTCCGCCACGACCCCGAGATCGTGTGTGATCAGCAGAATGCTCATTCCGAAACTCTTCTGGAGATCGCGCAACAAATCGAGGATTTGAGCCTGAATCGTGACATCGAGCGCGGTTGTCGGTTCGTCCGCAATCAGCAATTCCGGTCGTGATGAGAGTGCAATCGCAATCATCACCCGCTGCCGCATGCCTCCGGAGAGTTGGTGGGGATAGGCATCGTAACGCGCTTCCGGGTTCGGGATCCCGACCGTGCGGAAGAGTTCGATTGTGAGTTTTCGTGCCTCTGATTTGTTTTTGCCCTGATGGCGCCGTATCGCCTCGGCGACCTGCTCGCCCGCGGTGAAAACCGGATTCAGGAAGGTCATGGGATCCTGGAAGATCATGCTGATCCTTCCTCCGCGAAGATCGCTCATCTCCTTTTCAGAAAAATCGAGCAGATTTTCGCCCTTGAAGAGGATCTTGCCGCCCGCATACCTGGCAGGTGGCGTTGCAAGAAGTTGCATGATTGATCGGGCGGTCACACTCTTGCCGGAACCCGATTCACCAACCAACCCAACCGTCTCTCCGGCTCCGATCACAAGATCGACCCCATCGACGGCTCGTACATCACCGACCCGCGTCTGGAAATAAGTCTTCAACTGCTGAAGGTGTAGCAAGGCTTCACGAGCCACAGGCTTCAAGTTCCAGGGCGCATGCTTTCAATTGCGATCCACCGCCCCCTGTAACCGAAGCGAATAAGGATGATACGAACATGGCTCCGTGTTCCTTGCACCTCGTCATCGCTTCGCCTGCCGGGGATCGAGCACGTCGCGGAGTCCGTCGCCGAGGAGGTTGAAGCCAAGCACTGCGATCAGAATCATCACTCCAGCAGCGATGGCGATGTGGGGCGCGGTCAG
>Ga0105046_10011898_pt1 | contig 13499 bp, 12 predicted proteins | sample MAT03_FD_78385 | JGI IMG/M metagenome (GOLD analysis project Ga0105046, IMG submission 78385) | Freshwater microbial communities from Lake Fryxell liftoff mats and glacier meltwater in Antarctica - MAT-03 (megahit assembly) | ecosystem: Environmental > Aquatic > Freshwater > Ice > Liftoff... | reverse complement strand
TTCGACAGCTTCGACAGCTTCGATAGCATCGATCGCAGCGCCGACTTCGGCCACGCTGACTCCAGCCTCTGCGCCAGGTTCGTCAGCGCCAGAGACAGCGTCAACCTCAGCGGCGCTTTCCGCGTCAGGTGTCGTGATGGCTTCAGGCTCGGCGTGTGCCGCGGTCTCCAGTCCGGGATCGATGGCGGGCTCGGCGGAGGGGGCCGGTGCGGTGGGCTCGCCGGGCGGCAGCAATGGGTCAGACATGTTCAGGCGGAATCGGGCAGCATGGGGAGCGGGCCCGCATTGTCGCTGCTGACGGCGCGGATCGGTATGCGCCTTGCCGGCGCCGCCGACTCACGGGCGCGAAGCTGGCCGCAGCCGCCGTCGATGTCCTGCCCGGCGGAGCGGCGCATCTTGGTCAGTACGCCGCGCTGATGCAGGGCGCGCGCCATCGCCACCGCACGTTCCCAGCCCGGCCGCTTGAACGGCAGGCCGTCCACGGTGTTGTACGGAATCAGGTTCATCAGGGCGTAGCGGCCGGCCAGCAGCCGCACGATGCCTTCGACCTCGTCGTCGCCGTCGTTGATGCCTTCGAGCAGCGTCCATTGGTACTGGATCGGGTAGCCGGTGGCGCGCGCGTAACTCTCGCCCAGCGCCACCAGCTCGGCCGGGTCCAGGCGCGGCGCGTTCGGCAGCAGCTGCACGCGCAGCGCGGCTTTCGTGGTGTGCAGCGAGAGCGCCAGCGCGGGCTTCACGCGGCCTTCCAGCAGCCGGTCGAACAGCCGCTCGTCGCCGACCGTCGAGAACACCAGCGACTTGTGGCCGATGCCACCGGCTGTGCCGAGCAGCTCGATGGCCTGCATCACGTTGTCGAGGTTGTGCGAGGGCTCGCCCATGCCCATGAACACCACCTTGCTGACAGACCGCAGGCCGCGCGCCAGCACCACCTGGGCGACGATCTCGGCGCCGCCCAGCTGGCGCTGCAGGCCTCCCTGGCCCGTCATGCAGAACACGCAGCCCACGGCGCAGCCGACCTGGCTCGATACGCAGAGGCCGCCACGCGGCAGCAGCACGCTTTCCACGGTCTGGCCGTCGGCCAGCGCCACCAGCAGGCGCACCGAGCCGTCTTCGCTGGGATGCTGCGAACGCAGGCGCGCCAGGTTAGCCCAGCTCGCGGCCAGCGCGGGCAGCGCCTCGCGCAGCGTCAGCGGCAGGAAATGCTGGTGGGCGTGGTCCTCGCTCGCGGGCGCCAGCGCCTGCGCCCACAGGCGCAGCAGGCGCTGCTCATGGGCCGGTTTGGCGCCCAGGGCAAGCAGCTCTTGGCGGATGGTGTCGATGCGCATGAAATTCGGCGGGAGGCGCGGGCGGTGCGCGGATGTACGTTCCACCGCGCAGTGTAGGGAAGTGGCGAGCCGCCGGTCACCAGCCGGCCGGCGCCGCCCTTATCCTCGCGGCCATGTACGAGCCATTCTTCGGGTTGCAGCGGGAGCCGTTTTCGGTGGCGCCCGACTCGCGCTTCCTGTTCATGAGCGCCAAGCACCGCGAGGCGCTGGCCCACCTGCAGTACGGCCTGCGCGGCGGCGGCGGCTTCGTGCTGCTGACGGGCGAGATCGGCGCCGGCAAGACGACGGTGTGGCGCACCTTTCTCGAACAGCTGCCGTCGAACTTCGACGTCTCCTACGTCGTCAACCCGAAGGTCGGTGTCAACGGCCTGCTGACCCGCGTCTGCGAAGACCTGCACGTGGAGCTCCCCGGCGGTGTGGTCGTCACCGACCCGATCGACGCGATCCACGGCCACCTGCTGTTGACGCATGCCAGCGGCCGGCGCACGCTGATCGTGGTCGACGAGGCGCAGGCGCTGTCGGTCGAGGTGCTGGAGCAGCTGCGCCTGCTGACCAACCTCGTCACGGCGGACCGCAAGCTCGTGCAGGTGCTGCTGATCGGCCAGCCCGAGCTGCGCACGCTGCTGGAACAACCCGTGCTGGAACCCACCGCGCAGCGCGTGGTAGCGCGTTTCCATCTGCCGGCGCTGTCGGAAGAAGAGACCACCGGCTACATCCGTCACCGGCTCACGGTGGCCGGGCTGACCGGCGCGCTGCCCTTCGACGCCGACGCGCTGGCGCGAATCCACCAGCTCTGCGGTGGCGTGCCCAGGCGCATCAACGTGCTGTGCGACCGCGCCCTGCTCGGCGCCCACACGCTGAACCAGCGCCGGGTCGACCGTGCGCTGGTCGACCGCGCAGCCGGCGAGGTATTCGGCCGCCGGCCGAAGAGCCCGCCGTCGGCGCCTGCCGGCCTGCCTGGCTGGGCGGCAGTGGCCGGCGTGGCCGCTGCGGCGCTGGCGCTCGGTGTGCTGCTGGCGCCGGGTTTGACGGCGATGTGGCGGCCGGGCAGCGGCGCGGCGCTGCCGCCTGCTGTTCCTGCTGACCCTGCCGTGCCCGCCGTGGCGGCGACGGGTGCAGCGCCGCAGCCTGTCCCGCAAACGATCGCTCAAGCCGTTCCGCAAACCGCACCCGCACTGGTCGCGCCCGCACCCGCGCCAGCCGCCGTCACCACCACCCCGGCGCCGCCTCCGACAGCGCTCGACGCCCTCTTCGCCGCGCCGTTGTCCGACGAGCCGCGTGCCTGGCGCGCGCTGGCCGGCCAGTGGGGCGTGGTGCTGGCGGCGGGCGAGCCGTGTGTTGCGGCGCTGCCGCAAGGCCTGCACTGTTACCGCGGGCGTGGCGGGTTGGCGCCGATCCGTCAGGTCGACCGCCCGGTCGTCGTCACCCTGGCCGATGAACGTGGACGGCTGGCGCACGCGCTGCTGGTCGGCTTGTCGGACGACACGGCCACACTGCGCATCGGCAATTTCGATCACAGCGTGCCGCTGGCGCAACTGGCGCGGGCCTGGCGCGGCGAGTTCGCCACGTTATGGCGCGCGCCGCCCGGCTACCGCGAAGGTGAACTGGCGGGCGCCGGCGGGCCGCTGGCAGCCTGGCTGGCGCAGCGGCTGGCCGCCGCCGACGGCCAGCCGGCGCCGGTCGGCGCCGAGGCGCTGGCCGCGCGCGTCTTCGCGTTCCAGCTCGCCAACGGCCTGGCGCCCGACGGCCTGGCCGGCCCGCTGACGCTGATGAAAATGAACCGCGCCAGCGGCGTCGACGAACCCCGGCTGGCCGGCAAACGCTGAGCGGAGCCGGTAATCAGGCCGCCGGCCCAGCGCCTGGCTCGCCGGCGAGTGGCAGGAGACGGTCGCCTACCAGTCTGTGCGGCGGGTCTATGGCGCAAAAGAAGCGAAGCTCCAGGCTGCTGCGCGGCTGACTCATTTCGGCCGTCAGATGGGTGCGGTGCAGCACCTCGCCGCCGAACAGCAGCGTGTCGCCGGGTGCCATCGACGGGCGCCTGAGCAGGGCGGAGTGATGGCACGCGGCGACGGCGGCGTCGCTCAACTCGGCGGGCCGCAGCAACACGGGCTGCGGCGCGTCGACCCACTCCAGCCCGGGCGCAAATTCGCCGCAGGGCGTCAGCGCGATCCAGCAGGTGAGCATCTCCAGCATGGCGCCGGCAGGCAGCGGCTGGCCGGCGTGTGCGATGAAGTCGAAGCACAAGGCGCCGTCCTGGTGCCAGCTGTGCGGCGGCCGGCCGTGGCGCAGCCAGCTCTGGCTGGTGTCGCACAGTGGCGTCGGGCCGAGCACGTCTTCGATCGACGGACGCAGCGTGCTGGCGGCCACCGCGCGCAGCACCTCAGCCGCCGGCAGGCGGGTCAGCGCGAGCAGCGGCCGCGAGACGCCGTCACCCGGGCCGCAAAGGGATAGCCAGCGCGCGCACAGCGCGGCGGGCAGCGCGGACTTCAGCAGCCGCGTCGACATCGGGCCGGGGTTCCAGGGTTCAGCGGCACGGCTTGCCCCGGCGTCATGGAGAGCCTTCAGCCGCCCAGCAGATCGAGCGTGTCGGGGTGGCGGCGCATGTAGGTCGCGACATAGCTGCAGGAAGGCCGCACGCGCAGACCTTCGCTGCGCGCCCAGGCCAGCGTGCTGGCCACCAGCGCGGCGGCGATGCCCTGCCCTTCCAGCGCATGCGGGACCTCGGTGTGCGTGAGGTGCAGCACGTCGCCCACGCGGCGGTAGACACAGACCGCCAGCCTCCCGCCCACTTCGGCTTCGAAGCGCTGCGCGGCGGGGTTGTGGACGACGGACGGGGTCGGGTTCATGGGTCGGTGGGTGGGCGGCGCCAGGGACTCCAACGCCGTGCCCGTGCAGCTCTCTCCGTGATGACTCAACGCGCCGGGCCGCCGCTGCCGGCCTGATTCATGCCCGCCTTCACTGCGGCGGTCATGGCCGCCGCGAAGGCGCCATGGGCGAGCGTGGTGGGGTGCAGAACGTCCCAGAACAGCAATGGCGGCAGCGGCGCGGAAAGGTCGACGTCGCGGCAGGTGGTCGGGTCGGTGAACAGGCAGCTGGAGAGACCCGTGTTCGGCGAGAGCAATTCCAGCGCCGGTACACCGGCCACCACGACGCCATCGCTGATCAGCGTCTGCGCCACGCCGTAGATGTCGACCTGGATGATCCTTGACTTCTTCAGGCTCTTGGCCAGCGCGGTCATGGACTGGGCCATCAGGGCGTTGTGGCCCAGCGTGGCAAGGGTCAGCTGCGCGGCCGCGCCTTGTGCCTGGGCCAGCGGGGTAAGGCCGATGTCGGGCAGGTTCGGCACCAGGAAATCACGGGCACCCATCGCGTACAGCGAGCGGATCGCGCTGGTGATGTTGCCGACGACGACGTCCGGACCGCTGGCAAGGCCCAGGATGTAGTCGTTGGACCCGGTCCACACCACATAGAGCGCGTCGGGCTTGGCCTTCTTGTTTCCGAGCGCCGCCTTGAAGAGGTCGACCTGGCCCAGCAGCCCTGGAACGTCGAAACCTCCCGGCGTCGCATTGCCCAGGCCCGAACCCGAGCCGCCGAAGGCAAAGTTGACGGCTTCCTTCTTGTTGATGTCGGGCTGCGCCAACGAAGGCAGCACCGTGGCGCCGGTGTTGCCTGTCAGCGACCGCCACAGGTACTCCACCGCGACGGGGCCGTTGGAGAAGCGACCGGGTGCATAGGTGGCGTATGGGCTGATCGCCGGCGGGATCGCTGGCATGAGGCCCGAGGTGGCGATGGTGTCATTGCCGGTGTCCGACAGGCTGTCGCCGAAGACCAACAGCGTCTTGTACGTCGGCGGTCCGGCCCAGCCCGTGGACAGCATCAGCGTGGCCGCACAGAACAGGCCGGCGCGGGCAATGGTTCGGGAGATGTTTTTCATGGATGCGTTCCTCAGGTGGGTTGAATTGCCGTCTTCACGGGCTGGTGAATGTCTGGGGGGACCGCGCCACGCAACTTCGCGTCCAGGCTCGTTTCCTGGATGACCGCCGTGGGCCCGGCCTGGCACCGTGGCGCCGCTGGATGCTAAACAGTGTCGAATCGACTGGTCGTCCTCCACGTCTCGGTTTGATGGATGTCCATTCAGTGGCTGCCTCGACGGGAAGTGTCGACGCGCCCGTGGGCCGCCGGTGAATATGCCTGAGCCAACAGCAATGTCTGTGCGCAGGCGCACTCGGCGAGATTTTCGCTGCGCCTGGTCAAGCCAGGCGGCCCGGCGGCCCATAGGATGGCCAGCCAACCCCTGCCGCGCCCGCCATGCCCGACCTCTGGAACCAAGGCTCGATCACGCTCGAGGTGATGGCGGCCACGCGCCTGCCGACGCCTTGCATTGCCGAGCTGCGTCCAGCGGCTGGCGCAGCCGCTGGACGCAGCGACCTTGGGCTCGGCTTTCTGGCGCCACGTGCTGCGCGGGCACGACCCCGCCCGTGCGCGGCTGGCCGATCTGCCGGTGGTCGGCAAGGGCGAACTGATGCGCCACTTCGACGGCTGGGTGACCGACCCCCGGCTGACGCTGCCGGCGCTGCGCGCTTTCACCGCCGACTCGGCACGCATCGCCGAGCCGGGGCTCTTCGTGCAGGACGAGGCGGCACTCGCGGTCTACGACACGCGGGAGGCCGTGCGCCGCGACTCGCCTCGGCCGTGGTAGCGTCTGTTCGACCCGCTGCTGCTGAGCGAGCGCATCGCCTTCGTCGGCGCCACCAGCGGGCATTTCGCCAGCCATGTGTCCGTCATGCGGGCGCGGCGGCTCAACCCCTGGGGCACCCGGCAGTGGCACAGCCTGTCGATCCTGCAGCCGGTGGCCGATCTGGTCGAGGCGCTGAACGCCTGTGCGCCGACCATCATCGCCACCTACCCCACGGCCGCCGCGACGCTGGCCGACGAGGCCGAGCGCGGCGCGCTGCGGGTGCCGATCGAGGAGCTGTGGACGGGCGGCGAGACGCTGAGCCCGGCGGTGCGCGCGCGCGCCGAGCGCGTGTTCGGCTGCCCGCTGCGCAGCGGCTACGGCGCCTCGGAGTTCCTGCCGATCGCCTGGGAATGTGGCCACGGCCGGATGCACGTCAACGCCGACTGGTGATCCTGGAGCCGGTAGACGCGCTGTTTCGCGCGGTGCCGCCCGGCCAGCGCTCGTTCACCACGCTGCTGACCAACCTGGCCAACCACGTGCAGCCGCTGATCCGCTACGACCTGGGCGACCAGCTGACGGTGTCGCCCGAGCCCTGTGGCTGCGGCTGCACGCTGCCGGTGGTCGACGTGCTCGGCCGCCGCGGCGACGTCATCACGATGCCGGGCCGTGAAGGCCGGCCGGTCACGCTGCTGCCGCTGGCGCTGACCACCGTGCTGGAAGACGACGCCGACGTTTTCGACTTTCAGCTAGAGCAGGAGGACGCCCACACGCTGGTGCTGCGCCTGCACGGCATCGAGACCGGCAGCGGCCGGGCCGAGCGTTGCCGGCACGCGCTGCAGGCCTTTGCCGCGCGCCAGGGCCTGGCGCCGCTGCGCGTGCGTATGGTGGACGGTGCGCCGCACCGGCGTGGCCGTTCCGGCAAGGTGCTGCGGGTGATGGCGATGGCGGCACCTGGCTGAAGCGGTTCTAAGGTGCCGCCACGCGGCTGCGCCTGGCGGGCGCGTGTGACGCCACGGACGGCGCCTTCTTCGCCGCGACCCGGGTCGCGGCGCGCCGCTTCGGCGTGCCCGCCTGTTCCAGTTCGTCCAGCGCTTCGTGCAGGGCCAGAGCCAGTTCCTTCGCGTCGGGCACGGCGGCGTGCGCGGTGGTGAAGCCGAAGCCCATCGCGCCGGCGTAGCTCATCACAGTGATGTTGAGCCCCAGCCCATGCTCGACGATGGACAGCGGCCAGTAGGTCGCCATGCGCGCGCCCGCCGCATACAGCGGCACCTGCGGGCCGAGCACGTTCGACACCACCACGTTGGCCAGCGGCACCACTTTGCTGGCCAGTCCCGAGCGCCCGTACAGCGAGGCCAGGCCCTGCATCAGCCAGGGCATGCCGATGGTCGGGAAATCGGTCGGAAGCAGGCCCTTGCTGCGCCCCGCCAGAGCCTTCACGGCGCCCGCGCCATCGCGAATGGCGTGCAGGCGGCGCAGCGGGTCGGCGATGTCGGTGTGCAGGCTGACCAGCGGCATCGCGGCTTGCGTGGTGAATTCGGTGTTGCCGGCATCGCGCAGAGAGATCGGCATGGCGGCGATCAGCGGCTTCTTCGGCAGCCCGCCGTGGCCGGCCAGGTAACGCCGCAGCATGCCGCTGCACAGCGCCAGCACGACGTCGTTGAGCTTGGCGTCGTGCGCTGCGGCGATCGTCTTCAGCCTGTCCAGCGGCACCGACAGGCCGGCGAAGCCGCGCGCAGCGGTGATCGGCACGTTGAGCGCCGTCTTCGGGCCGAAGGTGAAGTTGGACGACAGCGGCACGGCCTGCTTCGGCCCGCCGAACAGCCCGGCCAGCGTGCGCAGCACCTCGGGCAGGTGGCGCAGCAGCTTGATGTACTGCCCGGCATCGTGCTTGAGCGCGGCGGCGGCCAGTTCGCCCATGCCCGGCACCGCGGCGGCCGGTTTGCGGCCCGCGCGCGGCACGGCGCGAGGATGGGCGCTGAGGTCGAACAGGGCCTGTGCGAGCAGCACGCCGGCCTGGCCGTCGAGCACGGCGTGGTGCACCTTGATGTAGTAGCCGACCTGGCCCGAGGCCAGGCCATCGATGACGGCCACCCGCCACAGCGGGCGCTGACGGTCGAGCAGTTCGCCGTGCAGGCGGGCCGCGCAGTCGTCGAACTGCGTCAGGTTGCCGGGCGGCGCCAGCGTGATGCGCTGCACATGGTGGTCGAGGTCGACATGGTCGTCGTGCACCCACACCGGGTTGGCGAACTGCAGCGGCATCGGCGCCAGCTTGCGCTGGAAGATCGGCGCCAGGTGCAAGCGGGCGGCCAGGTGCTTCTTGATGTCGGTATGAAAGTCGCCCCGATAACCGGCCGGCAGGTCGAACAGATGCAAAGACGCCACGTGCATCGGCGTTTCGGGGGTTTCGAGGTGAAGGAAGGTGCCGTCGAGGCCGCTGAGCGTCTTCATGTGATCTCCTGGAACACGCGCCGTTGGATATGCACTCAGTCTGTTTTGAGGAAGACGCCGCGCGAGTGACCTGCGTCAAGTGGGGTGTCTTCGGGGGTGTCTTTAGAGGTCGGGCCCTGCATCCGAGGGTGAAAATGAAGCCGGTATTCACAGCTTGGGCAACGACGCCGGCCGGCAATGGCTTTCGTTCGCTGCCGACCCGCACCGCAAGATGGCCACCCGACATTCGCACGAAGGCGAACCCCACCTCCTGCACTCGCTGACCGAATGGCGCGCGTTGCTGGAGATGGCCACGCTGCCCTATGCCCTGCCCTGGCTGCTGACGCTGCCCAAGGGCGACGGCCACCCGGTGCTGCTGCTGCCCGGTTTCATGGCCGACGAAGCCACGCTGGTGGCGCTGAAGCTCTTCCTGCACAACCGAGGCTACGACGTGCAGACCTGGGGATTCGGCCGCAACCTGGGTTTCCAGCGCCGCCATGCCGGGGCGCTGGAGCAGAAGATCCGTTACCTGCACCACCAGAGCGGCCGCAAGGTCAGCCTGGTCGGCTGGAGCCTGGGCGGCGTGTTCGCGCTCTACGGCGCCCACCAGGCGCCGGAGTGCGTGCGCACCGTCATCACGCTGGGCAGCCCGGTCAGCGTGTCCGCCGAAGGCAGCCAGTCACCTGCGGTGGTGAAGGCGCTGTACCGGCTGATCGCCCACCCGATGGGGCCGAGCGCCCACAGCATGCAGCCGCGCGCCAAGAAGATGCGTGAACGTGCGCTGCTGCCCGTGCCGATGACCTGCGTGTATTCGGTGTCTGACGGCGTGGTGCCGCCGCAGGAAGCCACGATCGACGGCAACCCGGCGATGCATGAAAACGTCCGCGTGCCGGGCAGCCACACGGGGCTGGGTTTCAACCCGCTGGTGCTCTACATCCTGGCCGACCGTCTGGCGCAGGAAGAAGGCGCCTGGGCGCCCTTCAAGCCGCAGGGCTGGGCCGGGGGCGTCTACCGCTGGATGGCGCCGTCGGCCGAACCGGCTTGACGGAAACAACAACCGCGACGGCCTTGCGCCGTGCCGCCGGCTTCTTACGGGCGGTGGCGGCGGCCAGGTACTCCTGGAAGCTGTCGCGCACGCACATCGCGAAGACTTCGGGGTCGGGCATCAGCTCGCGGCACGACGTGGGCGAAATGACCAGCCGGCCGTCGTAGCGGGTGATCGCGAAGACCAGGCCGCGGCCGTCGGATATCGGCATGATGGCCGAGAAGTAACTCATGCGCGCCCCGCACAGGAACAGCGGCGCCGATGGCCCCGGCACGTGGGTGACGGTGCAGTTGGCCAGCGGCGCGCGCCGGCCGAGGCCGAGCGCGGCGCGGCCCATCACCTTGCTGGCCAGCGCCAGCGTGGCGGCCGGGGCATGCTGGGCGACGTCGGTCAACTCGCGCGCGCCCTCGGCCAGCGCCGACAGTTCCGACGATGCTGTCTGGTCGCGGATCAGCGCCAGCCGGCGCACCGGGTCGGCGATGTCGGTGCCCAGTTGCACGTGCAGCAGCGTCAGGTCGGGTGGGTCGCCAGCGCCGCTGGCAGCGCCGCGGATGCAGACCGGCGCGGCCGCGCTCAGGCTGGCCGCCGGCAGTTCGCCCAGCGCGCCGAGGTAACGACGCAGCGCGCCGCCGCAAACCGCGAGCACGGCGTCGTTCAGGCTGGCTCGGCGCACCAGCTTGCGGATGGCGCTGAACTCGCTCTCCATGAAGCGCCGCGTCTCGAACACGCGGTGCGGCGAGACGATGGAGTTGAAGCGTGTCACCGGCAGGTTCTGTGGCCGCAGCAGCATGTCGCCGGCGGCTGCCAGCACGGCCGGCGCGGCGTTGCGCAGCGCGCGGGTCAGCGGCCCGGCGAGCCGGAGCGATGAAGTCACGCTGTGCGCCAGGCCGCGGCAGACGATGGGCAGCAGCCCCGGTGGCGGCTCGGGGAACCAGGGCGCCGGCGGCGTGCCGGCCTGCGGCGTGGCGCTCAGGTCATGCAGCAGCAGGGTGATCTCGCTGCCGTGTTCGACGTCGATGGCCGCGTGGTGAGTCTTGGTGAGCAGCGCGAAGCTGCCCTTGGGCAGGTCGAGAAAACCGTCCAGGCCCTCGATCACGTAGATCTCCCACAGCGGCCGGCTCATGTCGAGCGGGCGGGCGTGGATGCGCGCGGCCTGGATGCAGAACTGCCGCCAGTCGCCCGGCTTGGGCAGCGCGATGTGGCGCACGTGGTATTCGACGTCGAAGTTCTCGTCTTCCACCCAGTACGGGTTGTCGAGGTTCAGCGGCACGCGCAGCAGCTTGCGGCGGAACATCGGCGAGCCGGCCAGCCGGCTTTCGATGTGCGCCAGGATGCTCTTGAAGCGCACCTTTCCGCCGGGCGCCGTCGACTGGTCATAGATATGCAGCAGCGTCACGTTCGCGTTGGCGTGCGTGTTGTCGGCGTAGAGGAACGAGGCGTCGTGTCCGTTGAGTTGGCGCATGGGTGCAAACCGGGTTCAGCGTTCGGTCAATATAACCTTGGGAGTGGCCGCACGAAGTCGCTCAAGCGACCTGCCGACCCGGCTGTCCGTGCCATGCTGCCGGCTGGCTTGACGATGCCGATGGCGTGCAGCAGCGTGGCGGCCATCAGCCCGGCGCTCTCTGTTGTGATGAGCGGGCATGATCGAAAGACTTTCAGCTTCTCGGCCTCTCAGGTGGCGGCGTAGCCGTGCAGCCGGTCGCTGGCGCCGGCTGCGTGCACGCTGGCGTTGAAGGAGACGATCACGCGGTCCAGCGCGCCTTCGTAAGGCAGCGCCTGATGCGCCAGCCACGAGGGGAACAGCAGCAGCTGGCCGGGCAGCGGTGACACATCGACCGAAGGCGGCTGCAGATAGGCGTTGCCGAGGTCGGCATGGGCGCCGGCCAGGTGGGTGAAAGGCGGCCCATAGAGGCGCGTGACGCCGTTCGCCATGCCGAATACCGGGTGCGCCTGCCGCTGCTCCGGCGCATCGACCTGCACGACGTAGACGCCCGACCACGAGCAGTTGCCATGCGTGTGAACGTCGTGAAAGGCGCCGCGGTTGCTGCACTGGAACCACAGGCCTTCGATGGCCAGTTGCAGGCCGATGCCGTTCTTGCGCTGCGCCTCGGGCCAGGCATCGGCGTTCGCCTGCGTGACGGTGATGCGCAGGCTGTCGACGAGGAAGCGCACGAACGATTGCCATTCGGGCAGTTGCACGCGCTTCAGCAGGTCGTCGTCACTGGCGAAGAAGGCCGCGCCCGGCGCGCCGCCCCTGGCGTGCGTCTGCGTGGCCCGCAGCGCGCCGAAGACGCGCACCAGCAGCGGGTTCAGCGCCTCGGCGTCGGCATGGCGGTGCAGGCCCAGCGGTGTCGGCCACAAGCTGTGGAAACCGGGCTGCAGGCTCATTCGCTTCTTCGCGTCAAATTGGAATACCGGCCGGCCAGCGCAGCTGATGGCCTGTGTCGCGCGTAAAACGCTCCAGATCGTCCGGGGTGTCGATGTCGACGCGGTAACGCCGGTTGTCGGTGACGAAGGGCGCCACCGCGCCGGCGTGCGCGGCCTGCCACTGACGGCAGCCGACATTCGCCGCGCCGGCGAGAATCTGCTCGCGCACCTCGGCGCTGAAGATCACCGGGTTGCCGCGTTCACCGCCGACCAGCGGGTAGACCACGCAGACGCCATCGGCCCGTTTCTTGAAGGCGCCGATCAGTTCGGTGATGTCCTGCGCGTTGATCAGCGGCTGGTCGGCGAGTGCCACGACCACCGCATCGAGCTTGCCCGTCAGTGCGGCCAGGCCCAGGCGCTGCGACGAGACCTGGCCGTCGTCGGGGCTCATGTTGCGCACGATGGTGACCGGGAAGGTCTGCACCAGCGGCTCGATCAGCTCGGCATGGTGGCCGAGCACGACCACCACCTCGTCGATGCCGGCGCCCGAAAGGGCGATCAGCTGGCGGCGGATCAGCGGCACGCCGCCCAGTTCCAGCAGGCTCTTCGGCCGGTGGCCGATGCGCGAGCCCCTGCCGGCAGCCAGCAGCACCGCGCCTACCGCCACCCGGCTATAGAGGCCGCCGCCGCCTTTCAGGATGCATCCGATGATGGTGCTCCTTCAGCCGCCGCAGCAGCTCTTGGCCGGGATGGCGATGGCGGCGGGTTCGGGCGCGGCCGTTGTCTCACCACCGCCGCAGCAGGAACCGGCGATGGCGGGCAGTTCGGGCAGCGGCAGCGGCAGCGGCTTGCGTGTCACGGCACCTGCCCCTGCACCCGCACCTGTACTCATGGCGGCCGCCGGCCCAATCGCAGGCGTGCCGGAAGCCGTCGCCCCGCGCCTGGCTGCCACCACCGCCGCCAGCACCGACAGCGCGATCTCTTCCGGCGTCTGCGCCCCGATCAGCTGGCCGGCCGGCGCCACGATGGCGGCCACCGCCGCGGCGTCCTGCCCCGCTTCGGCCAGCGATTCCTTCAACACCATCGCCTTGCGCGCGCTGGCGACGAAGAACACCGTGCGTGCCTGCAGCGCAAGCGCGGCGCGCAAACCCTGCAGATCGCGCCGGCCCTGCGTGGCGACGACGACGAAGCTGCCGGGCGCGACGCCGACGGCGGCGGCCACGGGGTCGTCGCTGGTCAACACACGTTCGGCGTCGGGGAAACGTGCCGCGTCGGCGGCATGCGCCAGCACGGTGACCGGCAGGCCGACACGCGGCGCCAGCCCGGCGAGTGCCACGGCCAGCGGTGAATCGCCGATCACCGTGAGGCGGGCGCGCGGCAGCATCGGGTCGATGAAGAGCTCCAGCGTGCCGCCCGAATGGCAGGCCATGCCGAACTCCAGCACGTCGTCGAGCTCCCTCACTTCTCCCTGTTCGGAAGGTGCGATGCGGATCATGCGCGCGCGGCCGTCGGCCAGGGCCTGGCGCACCGTGCGAAGCACCGCCGGCTGCGCGCAACCGCCGCCGATCCAGCCCTGTTGTATGCCGTCGGCGGTGACCACGGCCTTGTCGCCCGGCCGCGCCGACGCCGGCGCGATGACGCGCAGCACCGTCACCAG
>Ga0105046_10011896_pt1 | contig 13502 bp, 9 predicted proteins | sample MAT03_FD_78385 | JGI IMG/M metagenome (GOLD analysis project Ga0105046, IMG submission 78385) | Freshwater microbial communities from Lake Fryxell liftoff mats and glacier meltwater in Antarctica - MAT-03 (megahit assembly) | ecosystem: Environmental > Aquatic > Freshwater > Ice > Liftoff... | reverse complement strand
CTTAACAACGCAAACCATTGATGGCAACGGTTCAAGTGTAGGCAACAACATGGTCTACAACTGGTCGGGTCCCGCGATCGTTTCCGGTGTAGGTACCCAAAGTATAGTCATCGACGGACCTGGAACCTACACCCTTCTTATTACCAACACCGACAATGGTTGTACAACCGATGAAAGCGTCGTCGTGGCCGAAGATGTCCTGGCTCCACCAGTTGATGCCGGTCCGGATTTGTTGCTCGACTGCTACGAACCAACCCAACAAGTGGGAGGCCCAGGCAATCCAGTTGGCAATAACTATACTTTTGTTTGGACGGGAGTAGGCATTGTGAGCGGCGGCGATTTGTCCAATGCTGTGATCGACCAGGGCGGAAACTATGTTCTGCTTGTAACCAATACCAACAACGGTTGTACCTCAACCGATCAGGTGAATGTGACCACCAATTTTGTTACACCTCAGGCCAATGCAGGACCAACGTTTGAACTTACCTGTGTAAACAACCAGTACGCCATGCAGTCCACAGGGAGCACAGGAGCAAATTTCGCTTATGGCTGGACCACCAATACGGGAAGTTTCCTGTCGCCGACAACCATCCTAAATCCGATCGTCAACGGCGCCGGTTTTTATTTCCTTACCGTAACCAATACGACTAACGGGTGTACTTCTACTTCGAGTGTGCAAATCACCCAATCGGCTGATGTACCTATTGCGGTTGCAGGGTTGGCCCAATTGCTTACCTGCGCCGACACACTGGCTACCTTGAACGGTATCAATTCAAGCACAGGAACCAATTTCATTTATGAATGGTATCCCGATCCCATCGGCAACATCGTGGGCGGCATCAACGCCCTCATTGCAGTAGTGAACGAGCCGGGCAATTACACCCTCGCCGTAACAGACACCACGAACAATTGCACTTCCTATTCCAGTGTAATTGTCAGTCAGAATGTCAATCTTCCTGTTGTTGATGCTGGCTTGCCACCAACCCTTACCTGCAATTTACCAACCACCACACTAATCGGTTCGGTAGGCAGCAGCGGCAACTTCCTGTACAACTGGCAGGTGCAAAGCGGCGGCAACATCGTGAGCGGCGCCAACACGCTTACCGCCGTGGTGAATGCTGTAGGCATCTATGAGTTTATCGTGACAAACACCAACAACGGCTGTTCCAACAGCGACGTTGTTGCGGTGCTTGCCGATCAGAACAATCCGGTGGCAGCCATTCAACAGCCGGGGTTGCTCACCTGTACCAACAATACCCTTGCACTGAATGCCACAGGATCATCCATAGGCAACGTCAGTTACATCTGGACAACAGCCAACGGCAACATTGTTGACCAAACCGATCCACTGCTCGTAGTGGTGGATGAAACAGGAATTTACCAACTTCAGGTAACCAATCCGTCCAACGGGTGTACCGCTACGGCAACTGTTCAGGTAAACAATGATGTTCTGGCTCCGAATGCAGAAGCGGGTACTGCAGGCCTTATAACCTGCGCCAACACGACCCAGACGCTCAACGGTGCAGGATCAAGCCTTGGTAATAATTTTGTATACATCTGGAATACCATCGATGGATCGCTGCTCACGGGCATAACCACACTCACTCCGGTGGTTACAACAGGCGGCACGTATTCGTTGTTGGTAACCAACACCAGCAACGGTTGTACCAATTCCGACCAGATAACGGTTAATGTAAATACCCAGGCCCCATTGGCAGTTGTTGTAACACCCGACATACTTACCTGTACCGAACCAGAGGTGACCCTCAGCGGTACGGGCTCGCAAACAGGCGCAGGCATCAGCTATGCCTGGGCAACCACAGGTGGTGGCAACCTTGTTGGCAATACCAATGCACTACAGGTGGTGGCCAACCAGTCGGGCACCTACATCCTAACCGTACTCAACAGTGCAAACGGTTGTACTGCGACAGCTACTACAGCCGTAACGGAAAACATCATGTTGCCCGTTGCTGAAGCAGGCTCTCCTTTCACCTTGACGTGTTCGGTTGACGAGATCACTCTTCAAGGCAGCGGATCAATGGGGGCCAACTTCATATATACCTGGTCTACCAATGGCGGGCAAATTCTTTCCGGAGCCAACAGCCCGAACCCTGTGGTGAATGCCGACGGTCTTTACCTGCTGCTCGTGACGAACCAAGCCACCGGATGTACCCAAACCGACCAGACGCAGGTGTTCCTCGAACCCAATGTGCCTACCAATTTCTTGTTTACCCTGACGCCTCCGGGCTGTAAGGACAACGACGGCGTTATTGTGTTTGATGAAGTGGTGGGTGGCGTTGAACCCTACACGTATTCGATCAACGGCGGCAATACTTACCTGCCTGCTTCACAGTTTTCGAGCATACAGCCGGGCACTTACGACCTATGGATACAGGATGCCAACGGCTGCGAATTCAACCTGCCGCTTCTGGTTCCTATGGCTCCCGATCCCGGCATCACCGTTGATCCGCAGATTCAGCTTGAGTTTGGCAGTACCACGGAAATTCTGGCACAACTTCCGCCCGGATACCCGCTGTCGCTTATAGATACCATCGTATGGACACCTTTAGAGGGGCTTATTTTTGCCAACTACACCATCCCCGGCCTGCTCAATCCAACCATTGCTTCCGTACGGCCTACGCAGTACACCGTTACCCTCTACAGTGTTGACGGATGCAATGCCCAGGACCGCATATTGGTACGGGTGGATAATGAACCCAATATTTACATTCCCAACGTGTTCTCGCCAGATCAAAACGGCGAAAATGACATCGTGTACATTTTTGCCAAAGACTCGCAGGTGCGCCAGATCAAGTCGTTCGCCATCTTCGACAGGTGGGGGGAAAGGGTTTTTGAGGACTTCAATTTCCAGCCCAACGATCCGGCACACGGATGGGACGGTAATTTCCGCGGTGATCTCCTCAACCCGGCTGTGTTTGTCTATGTGGCTGAAATTGAACTTATCGACGGACGATTGCTGCTGTACAAAGGCGATGTTACGTTGGTTAGATGATCGGTTTTTGAACTTTGTCATGATAAAAGATGAGTCATCCCGAAATTTTTTGGGATGACTCATCTTTTTTTGAAGCCATACGTTAACACAATCAACAGTAAATCTATATTTGAAGATGAAAGCCCGAGCGGAGCGGTCACGTCTGTAGCAACAGTTGCGACCCCATGATCGGAGCCCCAGCGGGGCGGCAATGTGAAAATGTCACCATGATCATCGAATGGAAAGGCATAAATACCATCATAATTGCCTCTGTATAGATCGCTGGTTTGACTCTTTTACATTGCCGCCCCGTTGGGGCTCCGATCATGTATGGGCTTGCATCCTTTTACAGGCATTGCCGCCCCGGTGGGGCTATTTTTCTTAAGATATTGATTTTCTGTTATTTAGAAAAAAAATGTTTTAAATTAAATGCTCCTAACCGAAAAAAAATTCGGGGTGAATCCTGTTGTTTCAATTAGTACATTTCTACTATCTTCGAATACGGGATACCCGACTTACCTTTGCACCAGAAAATACGACACATGTCGCCACTTCGTTTGGCTATTTTTGACGATAACCGTGATTTCAGGGAAAGCCTTCGTCAATTGTTTCACTTCACATCCAATGTGGCAGTGGTAGGTGTTTTCCCCGATTGCTCCACCGTTCGTAGCGCGGTTGCTGAACTGAAACCCGATGTTGTGTTGATGGATGTCGACATGCCAGGGATCAACGGTATCGAAGCTACGGCCATTGTTAAAGAAGTATCGCCGTCCACGCAAGTAGTTATGTTGACGGTGAGTGAAGAGAAAGACCGCATATTTCAAGCCCTGCGCAACGGCGCAACGGGTTATTTGCTGAAAAAAGCCAGTCCAGATGAGCTCATTGAAAGTGTTCACGCCGTATTCCAGGGCGGTTCACCCATGAGCCCGGCCATAGCCCGCAAAGTTCTGCAGTTTTTTCATTTGAATACACCGACGGGCGCCTCCAACCATGTCGTTGTTTCGCCTCAAGTAGCAGGCACCGACAATGCTCATTCGCTTACACCGCGCGAACAAGAGATTTTGGAAGGGTTGGTCGATGGACTTTCCTACAAAATGATCGCCGCGCGTTTTTTCATAAGTGCTGATACGGTTAAAAACCATATTCAGGGAATTTATAAAAAATTGCATGTGCACTCTAAAGGCGAAGCCATCAGCTATGCCTTGAAAAAAGGCATCGCAGGTCAGAACCGACCGTGAGAAAAAACACTGCATAACCCTTTAATCCACCAAATGAAGCATACTCCTCGGAATACCAAGATAATGAACAATTTGAAGATATTTTTTTCGGAACGGGCCTTGCGCCAAACCACATGAAAACGGATTGCGGATGTCGATGTAAATTAGCATTCAATCATTGGACTTAAAGGCCTCAAAGCCTTTTGGTTTTACCTCAAAGGCCAACAAAACAAACGACGCCTGCTCATCCCAAATGACAGGAAATTACCCACAGTGAGGTCCGTTCCTTTTTTTATTTCTCAGTGTTATGAGAAGCCCCGAAAAGTGCTTAGGCGTTTTTCGGGGTTCTTTTTTGGCTACCTTTGCACCATTCAATCGCTGAAAGAAATTCAAAAAATGGACACTTTATCCCAACAACCCAAACTCGATGCTTTCGCACGCCTGCTGACCATCATGGACGAGCTTCGGGAACAGTGTCCGTGGGACCGCAAACAAACCATCGCTTCGCTGCGCATACTCACCATCGAGGAAATGTACGAGCTTGCCGATGCCATCCTCGAAAACAACCTGCCGGATGTTTGTGAAGAAATAGGCGACATCATGTTACACATGGTTTTTTATGCCAAAATCGCCAGCGAACACGGAGCGTTCGACATCGCCGATGCGCTGAATGGTGTGTGCGAGAAACTCATCAACCGACATCCACACATTTATGGCGATGTGGTGGTAAACGACGAGGAAGATGTGAAACGCAATTGGGAACAACTGAAACTGAAGGAAGGGAAAAAATCGATGCTATCGGGAGTGCCCAAGGGGCTTCCAGCCATCGTCAAAGCTTACCGCATGCAGGAAAAAACGGCACAGGTAGGTTTTGAATGGGACAACACCGACCAAGTGTGGGCCAAAGTGCAGGAAGAACTGGGAGAGTTGCAGTACAACGTTCAGAACCAGGCGCCCCACGCGGACTTGGAGGACGAGTTTGGCGATGTGCTTTTTGCCCTGGTGAATTATGCGCGTTTCATCGGTGTGGATCCGGAAACGGCCCTCGAACGTTCCAATAAAAAATTCAAATCGCGATTTGAATACATTGAAACCCATGCGCCCAAACCTTTAAGCGATATGAGTCTTGAAGACATGGATGCGCTGTGGAACGAGGCGAAAAAGATCGAAAAAGTCTGATGAGCTTTCCCATCCGTGTGTAAAACCTTCATTTTCTCAATTTTACATTCGCTTGTTTGTAAAAACAAACAATTGACTTACCTTTGCACCCGCTAAACCTGGATGGATGGGTCAACCTGCCGTTGGCCCGATGAAATTTAGGATTGGTTGTTTTTTCACTTTTTTAAAAACATAAAACATGGCAGAGTATTATCACATTGACAAAGTTGTGGAAATTGTTTCCAAGTACGGCAACAATGACAAAGACACAGGCAACGTTGAGGTTCAGGTTGCTTTGTTGACTTACCGCATCGAAAGCCTTTCGGCCCACTTGCGGATCAACAAAAAAGACCACTCCACACGCCGCGCATTGTTGACCATGGTAGGCCAGCGTAAGCGCCTCCTCAAGTACTACATGAAAAAAGACATTTTCAAATACCGCGTCCTGATCGAAAAACTCGGTCTGCGTAAGTAAATCCAAAAAACCCGGCATTGCCCTTCCAGGGGATTGCCGGGTTTTTTTCATTTAATCCATTGCATCGCCTGTTATCAGGTTTAAAAACAACGATTACCATATCCGTCCTGCGCTATTTCTTCAATAAAGTGTTCGACGGAAAACTCAGTTAACCCGCATCGCCCGTTCCCGGCATCTTTTGGGCCAGGCATCCGGCTACCGGATCTGCAGGCAAACGCAAAAACGGGGAACTCGTATTTTTCCCCCACACAAAGACGTTGCCGGGCCGCCAAAAAAAATGGCCCGTGATAAAGGCAACACCTTTGTGTGATTTATCGGTTTTTGCCCACCTGCTGTAATTCCACCGGTACCGCCCGATTCCCTTGGCCCATCCTGCCTCAGCGGTCGTTGTAAAAACATTTTAACTTATGGGAAAGCAAATCCCAATACGTACCTCGTTCAACCTGCCGGATGGACGGGAAATTGTACTTGAAACCGGCAAACTCGCAACGCAAGCCGACGGCAGCGTGTTGTTGCGTATGGGCGACACCATGTTGCTTTGTACCATCGTCAGCGCCCGCAAAGCCAAAGAAGGTCAGCCTTTTTTTCCGCTTTCGGTAGACTACCAGGAGAAATTCGCCGCCGCTGGCCGTATCCCCGGTAACTTTTTTCGCCGTGAAGCGCGTATTTCGGACTACGAAATTCTCATTTGCCGCCTCGTCGACCGCGCCCTGCGTCCCTTGTTCCCCAGTGGGTACATGAACGATACCCAGGTGATTATCAACCTGATTTCGGCCGACAAAGACGTGATGCCCGACGCCCTCGCCGGTTTGGTATGCTCGGCCGCAGTGGCCGTAAGCGACATCCCGGTTGAAGCGCTCTTCTCCGAAGTCCGTGTTGCACGCATCGACGGTAAGTTCGTGATCAATCCAGGACGCAAAGCCCTAGAAAATGCCGACATGGACTTCATCGTAGCCGCCACCAAACACGACATCACCATGGTGGAAGGCGAAGCCGACGAATGCCAGGAGCACGAGCTTATTGAGGCTATGAAACTGGCACACGAAGTCATCAAAGTGCAAATCGCCGCCCAGGAACGCCTCGCCGAAATGGTGGGTGAAAGCGCACTTGTGAAACGCACACTTCCAGAAGTTCTGGAAAATGAAGACCTGAAAAAAATGGTGGAAAGTCGTTGTTCCGACGCCATCTACGTGATGGCCCGCAGCGCTTCCGATAAAAACACACGCAAGGAAACCCTCGACAAAATCAAGGATGCCCTCATGGAAAACCTTTTGACCGAATTCGGCGAAGATTTTATGAGCGAGTGGAAATCTATGATCGAGCGCTACTACGACAAACTCAAAAAAACCATCATCCGCGATGTGGTGCTCACCGATGGCAAACGCCTCGACGGCCGCAAAAGTAACGAAGTGCGCGCGATCTGGTGCGAGGTTGATTACCTGCCTTCGACCCACGGTTCGGCCATCTTCAACCGCGGTGAAACCCAGTCGCTGACCTCCATGACCCTCGGTACCAAACAGGACCAGCAAATGATCGACAATGCCCTCGATCACCACGACGACGATTTTATCCTGCACTACAACTTCCCCCCCTATTCCACGGGTGAAGTGAAACCCATGCGCGGTCCCGGCCGCCGCGAAGTTGGTCACGCCAACCTCGCCGGTCGCTCCATCCGCAAACTGATGCCCAAGGATTATGCCTATACGGTGCGTATCGTATCAGACATCCTCGAGTCCAACGGCTCGTCATCCATGGCGACCGTTTGCGCAGGTTCACTGGCATTGATGGACGGAGGTGTGCCCCTCAAAGCTCCCATCGCAGGTATTGCCATGGGCGCCATCGCCGATGAAAAAGGCCGCATTGCCATCCTTTCCGACATCCTCGGCGACGAAGATGCACTCGGCGATATGGACTTCAAAGTGACCGGTACCGACAAAGGTATTTGCGGCACCCAGATGGACATCAAAATCGATGGTATGCCTTATGAGATGCTTGAAAAAGCCCTCCTGCAAGCCCGCGAAGGACGAATCCACATCCTTTCAAAAATGGCCCTTGCCCTCAGCGAACCACGTGCCGACCTCAAACCGCACGCACCGCGTGTGATTGAGTTCCGCATCAGCCGCGAGTACATCGGCGGCGTTATCGGACCAGGCGGTAAGATCATTCAGGAAATGCAACGCTCCACCGGCACCACGATCTCGATCACCGAAGACGAACAAGGCGGTATCGTATCCATCTTTGGTCCGGACAAAACGGCCCTAGACGCAGCTTATGCACGCATACAGGACATCGTGTTCACACCAACAGTAGGCGATGTCTTTGAAGGTGTGGTGGAAGAACTTGCCGAATACGGCGCTTTCATCAAATTTAAAGGCAAAACGGGCCTGATGCACGTTTCTGAAATCAGCCATACCCGTGTTGAAAACGTGGGCGATGTATTAAAAGTAGGCGAAACCATCAAGTTCAAACTGCTCGACATAGATCCGAAATCGGGCAAAATGAAACTGTCCATGCGCGCCATACTGCCCAAAGCAGACGGTACCATGCCCACCGAAGAAGAAAACGCAGCCCGCGCACAACGCGGCAGCGGCGGCGGTGATCGCGGAAGCCGTGATGGCGGACGCGACGGTGGCCGCGGTGGTCGCGACGACCGCAGAGGCGGCGGTGATGATCGACGTGGAGGTGGCGGCGGACGCCGTTGAGCCCAACACACTTAGGCTAAAGTACCAACTAAATAGCAATGCAGGGTCGCTCGGGTTCGCCGGAGCGACCCTCTTTTTTGGGTGCCGGTGGCACTCTTTACAAAGTGGGCGACCATCTTACCTTTTTCGGTGGATTAGGGGTAGAACCCGCCAAAGAACAGAACCTCACGATGACCCGTCTTGGTGCGGAATACGGTTGGCACCTTACTCAAAACTGGGAGGTAGGTATTGATGTGCTTTGGGACGGGAGATGGGGTACAATTGGTGGGCGATGGCTTGTGCGCGGTATACGACAGCAGCGACGCTGTAAGCAAAGAATACGAAACAAAACAAACAAATAACAAGCACCGAGACGTATCGGAAATGGTAAGAAACAGGTTGTGTAGTGCTTCCTCAATTTCTTACCATTCCGAATATGCTCGGTGCTTTTTGGGTCTAAATAATATAGATTTCCTCTAAATAAACAACGCAAGCCCCTCATTTTTAAACGAAAATTTGGGGCTTGCGTTTTATGCTTAGTTTTGTATCGAGAAAACTATATATGATTTATGCTGATTTCAGCGCAGGAATCTGTTTCTTTGCGAAACAAGTACTCTCGGAACATTACGAAAAAGATTTACCCACTTTTATGAGCTGGTTTACCAAATTTCTTGTTTCTTCCATCGGTCAGAAGTTCATCATGTCTTTGACTGGTCTCTTTCTGATGCTTTTCCTCATCATTCACCTGTTGGGCAACCTGCAGTTGTTGTACGATGACGGAGGTGATGCGTTCAATGCGTACTCGTATATGATGACGCACAACCCTATAATAAAAACCGTCTCTTACCTCCTTTATGTTTCCATTCTGCTGCATGCCTGGCAAGGGATCGTTTTGTGGCGTCAAAACCGTGTTGCAAGAGGTACCTCCCGTTACGCTGTTTCGCACGTTCGTACCAACGAGCGCGCATCGCGCAACATGGCCTGGCTCGGCATCATCATCCTTGTATTCATCCTGCTGCACATGTGGCAGTTTTGGTTCCAAGTGAAATTCGGAACGCTTCCCGCTGTTGACGTAACCGCCTACGACCACCCGGTGCAAGACCTTTACACCCCCGTGGCAGCCGCTTTTTCCAACCTGTATTACGTTGTTTTTTACGTCGTAAGTATGGTAGTCATCGGATTCCACCTCTGGCACGGCTTCTGGTCTTCGTTCCAAACCCTGGGCCTCGACCACCTCAAGTACACCCCTGTAATTAAAACAATCGGTATGGCTTATGCGTTGTTGGTTCCGGCAGCATTTGCTTTTATCCCTCTGGCTTTTTACTTCACCCGCGCCTGATTCGCACCCCAGACCAACCCATCCAACGACTTTAAAGACAGCATACTGACATGGCCAAAGCAATCGCCCTTGATACGAAACTGGATTCCAAAATCCCGCCCGGCGAGATGTCGGAAAAATGGACCAAATACAAAGGTTCGGTTCCTCTCGTAGCACCCCACAACAAACGCCGCATCGACGTCATCATCGTTGGTACAGGCCTTGCTGGCGCTTCCGCCGCAGCTTCGCTCGGCGAACTTGGCTACAACGTCAAAGCGTTTACTTTCCACGACAGCCCCCGACGCGCGCACTCCATCGCTGCACAAGGCGGCATCAACGCTGCGAAAAATTACCGCAACGACGGCGATTCGGTTTACCGCTTGTTTTACGATACCATCAAAGGCGGCGACTACCGCGCCCGCGAATCCAACGTACACCGCCTGGCGGAAGTCTCCAACCTCATCATCGACCAGTGCGTAGCTCAAGGCGTTCCATTCGCCCGCGATTACGGCGGCTTGCTCGACAACCGTTCGTTCGGCGGCACCCAGGTGTCGCGTACGTTTTATGCCCGCGGCCAAACGGGCCAGCAGTTGCTCATCGGTGCATACCAGGCCCTCAGCCGCCAGGTACACCTCGGCACCGTGAAACTTTACAACCGCCACGAAATGCTCGATGTGGTGGTGGTTGACGGCAAATGCCGCGGCGTCATCGTCCGCAACCTGCTCACCGGTGAAATCGAACGCCACGGCGCACATGCCGTAGTGCTCTGTACCGGTGGTTACGGCAACGTTTTCTACCTGAGTACCAACGCCATGATGTGCAACACCACCGCTACCTGGCGCGCACACCGCCGCGGTGCGTTCTTTGGTAACCCGTGCTATACTCAGATCCACCCAACCTGTATTCCGGTTTCGGGCGACTACCAATCCAAACTCACCCTCATGTCGGAAAGCCTCCGCAACGACGGTCGATGCTGGACTCCGAAAAAAGAAGAAGACTGCAACAAACATCCCAACGATATTCCGGAAGACGCCCGCGATTACTACCTCGAACGCCGCTATCCGGCTTTTGGAAACCTTGTACCGCGCGACATCGCCAGCCGCGCCGCCAAACAGGTTTGCGACGAAGGTAGAGGCGTAGGTGCCACCAAACTGGCCGTTTACCTCGATTTTGCCGACGCCATCAAACGTTACAGCCGCGACACAATTGAAGCGCGCTACGGCAACCTGTTCGAGATGTATGAAAAAATTACGGGCGAAAACCCTTACGAAAGGCCCATGCGCATCTACCCGGCGGTGCACTACACCATGGGTGGACTGTGGGTCGATTACGAACTCATGACCAGCATTCCAGGTCTGTACGCCGCCGGTGAAGCCAACTTCAGCGACCACGGCGCCAACCGCCTCGGCGCATCTGCACTCATGCAGGGTTTGGCCGACGGATACTTCGTTTTGCCTTACACCATCGGTTCTTACCTCAGCAACGAAATCAGCACCGGAGCCATTTCGAGCAACACGCCCGAGTTCGAAGCTGCTGAAAACGATGTGAAAGAACGTCTCGCCAAACTGCTGAACATCGGCGGCAAACAAAGCGTGGAAAGTTTCCATCGCCGTTTGGGGAAAATCATTTGGGACAAATGCGGCATGGCACGCAATGCCGAAGGACTTAAACAAGCCATCCAGGAAATCCGCGACCTGCGCAAGGAATTTTGGTCCGACGTATTAGTGCCCGGTACCAACAACGAATACAACCCAGAGCTCGAAAAAGCCTGGCGCGTTGCCGACTTCATCGAACTCGGCGAACTGATGTGTTTCGACGCTTTGAACCGCGACGAAAGCTGTGGCGGACACTTCCGCGAAGAATACCAGACCGCAGACGGTGAAGCCCAACGCGACGACATAAACATGAAATTCGTGTCTGCATGGGAATTCAAAGGCGACGGCACCGAGCCCGAACTGAACAAAGAAATACTCGAATACGAAGTGGTGAAAGTAAGCCAGCGTTCGTACAAATAATTTTTTACCCCTTAAATTCATTTATTCAAAATGAAGAAGCACTTTAACCTTTTGGTTCTGACGGCACTACTGCTCGGTACATTGTTTACCGCTTGCAAAAAAGATGATAACGACGATGACAATACCCCAAAAGCTGAGGTAATCACGCCCGGTGTAGGAACAGAAGCTCTGAAAATTGGCGACAAGGCTCAAGTAGCAATTGATTTGTACAGCACCGTTGCACCATCCTACGGCGGTAGTAACGGCGTTTACTCCCATTTTTTATTGTATTTCGATAAGGGTGTAATCGTGTATTGCAATGGTGAAAACACGAGCACTTTCAGTGATCAAATGATCATCGACGAAATCGTATTTGAAGCTCCATTTGCCGGCAAAACCGATAAAAACATTGGCATCGGAAGTACCAAAGATGAAGTGCTCGCAGCGTATGGCCCACCCGATGATTCAAGTTTTTTCGGTGAATCCTACGACATCGGCATCACTTTCGATTACGACGATGCTGGCGTTAAGGTAAAGTCAATCGAAGTCGAATAATAAAAAAATACCATTGAAACAAAGGCAAGGTGTGGTACTGATGTTCCTGTTTGGTTTGCCCTGTTTGGTACTCCAAGCTCAGGATCCCATCTATCTCAAAAATCCTTCTTTTGAGATGGACAGGCAGCAGCCTGGTGTCACACCATCGTATTGGATCAATCTGGGCAACGACCTCGAGTCGCCTCCCGACATACAGCCGGGATCTTTCGACGTGGTGCTTCGTGCCCATGAAGGTGAACGGTACGTGGGACTGGTGGTGCGCGACAACAACACGGCAGAAGGCATGGGCCAGGTACTGACCGAACCCATCCTGCGCGACTCGACCTACCGGTTCAGTGTACATCTGGCGCGATCGCCACGTTTTGCTTCGCTGTCCAGAACCACCGGAGAAATAGCAGCATACCAGACGGCCGTCGTGCTGCAGGTTTGGGGCTACAACACCCGGAATCAGCAGCGTGAGTTGCTGGCCGAAAGCACTCCGGTAAACCACAGTCAATGGTTGCCTTATGTGTTTGAGTTCAGTCCTGCAACGGCCGATTACAACCGCCTCGATTTGATGGCGGCTTTCGACCCGGCCGTTGAAAAACCTTACAATGGAAACCTCATGATTGATGCTTGTTCATCAATCGAGATGGTTCGAGAGTAAACCAGTGCAGCTTTTTTATAACGATTTACAATCTTTTTGATAATGAGCAACAACATGCGTCTCACGCTCAAAATCTGGCGCCAGGGTGGCAAATACAAGGGCGAGTTCGTCACTTACAAACTCGACACGGTGAACGAACACATGTCGTTCCTGGAAATGCTCGACGTGCTCAACGAACAGCTCATCACCAACCGTGAAGATCCTGTAGCGTTCGAGCACGATTGCCGTGAAGGCATCTGCGGCACCTGCTCACTGGTCATCGATGGTCGAGCCCACGGTCCGATGAAAGGAACCACCACCTGCCAGGTACACATGCGCCATTACAAAGATGGCGACACCATTGTGATCGAACCGTTCCGCGCTAAGGCTTTTCCGGTGATCCGCGACCTGGTGGTCGACCGTTCGTCGTTCGACCGCATCATACAGTCCGGTGGCTACGTAAACGTGAATACCGGCCAAGCTCAGG
>Ga0105046_10011893_pt1 | contig 13503 bp, 14 predicted proteins | sample MAT03_FD_78385 | JGI IMG/M metagenome (GOLD analysis project Ga0105046, IMG submission 78385) | Freshwater microbial communities from Lake Fryxell liftoff mats and glacier meltwater in Antarctica - MAT-03 (megahit assembly) | ecosystem: Environmental > Aquatic > Freshwater > Ice > Liftoff... | reverse complement strand
GGCACGTGTCCCGGCGGGACGGTGCCTTTGTACCGCGCCTACAACGACGGCGCGCGCGGCGATCCCAACCATCGCTATTCCAGCAACACCACGCTGCTCACGTCACTGGTCGGGTGGAGCTTCGAGGGTCTTGTGATGTGCGTGCCGGTGACCGCGGCAGTGCCTGCGCCGTTCGAGGTGCGCGGGGAAATCCGCGGCTGCGACAACGCGCAATGTGCGCCGCCGGTGTCCGCGGGCGCGGCAGTCGGCCTGGTGGACCTCGTGCTCGAGATTGGCAACAGCAGCGCAGCCCCGGTCACGGTCACCATTCCGTCGGGCTTCGTATTCGTGTCGTCGACGGCCACGTACCAGGATGGCCTGCTGCTCGACTCAACGATCGTGCAGGTGCCCGCCAATGGGTCGGTGCGCCTGTTGCTGAGTCTCTATTGCCTGCAGCAATCGCGCAGTACCGCCACGCCCACGGCAACCTATGTCACGGGTGCCGTCACGACCAATCCGGGCATTCTCGCCATCATCAACCTGCCGCGCCCCCTGGGCATCGCGAACGATTCGCTCAAGGCCTCGGCCACGCAGTTCGCGCTGTGGGAAGTGACCGACGGCACTGGCGCGTTGTCGGCATCGCAGTTGACGATGCTGCGCAATCTCTATGCGCTGCCCGAGACGGACGTCAGCTTTGAAACGGCATTCGCCGCATTCCTCGACACGCTGTCGGTGCTGAAGCCCAACTGACACCCTCGCGGCGCCACGCGCACCATACTGGGTGGCCAGATCGACGTGGAAGCGCTGGGGCCTGTGCCGCTCAAGGGCAAGACGGCAAACGTTGAGGTGTTTGCAGTCGTCGTGAAGGAATCCTTAACCGGCTGACGTTGCAATTGCCGCTGCAGGCACCGCGCGTGGTGGCGCGAACGCGGTTTCCATCGCCTTGCGCGCGGCAAAGGCCTCTGTCGTGGTATCCATCGTCACGTCATCCCAGCACAAGGTCTGGCCCTTGCGCACCGGCCGCAACACCTTGACGTCGTGTGCAAGGCCCAGCGGCAACCCGCCGATCTTCATGGACGTGGCTGCGGGTAGCAGCTTGCCCCACACGGTGTAGCCGCCCTCGCCGTCCAGCATGTCGCCTGCCGCCAGGTCACGCTTCGCGGTGGCCACGACGTCGGCGTTCCAGCAGGTGGCAACACCGGTGGCTTCGCCGCGCAACGCGACGCTGGCCACCGACATGCCGACTTCCAGTCCGATCAAATGCCAACGCTTGTAGAGCGTGAAGTAACGCCCGGACGGGTCCGTGTGTGCGTTGTACTCCTCGAAGCAGTTCCTGATGTAATCGGTCTCGCCCTCCACCGTCACCCACACGCCCATCCGGATGTCATACGGAATCTTGCGCCCGTTGGCCTCGAGAGAAGAAATCACCTCCACCATGCCCTTGCGCTCCAGTACGCCGCCCTCGCTGATCGGCCGCGACACGAACGGAATGTCTTCGACGCTGGCCGGTGGATACAGGAGCCCGTTGCTCGGCACCGTGAGGCCCGTAGCGTTGGCCACGGCTGTCGATTCGATCGATGGCTTCGAGCCATCGAGGAAGCTGTTGAACATCTTCGGGTTGAGTCCGCCACGCGCGGCCTGTTCCGGCGTCAGCCCGTAGTAGCCCCACACCGTTTCAGGCGTGGACTCGCAGAAGTGCGGTAGCCACTTGTGCCCGCGCCCCGCCGCCACGACCGGAAAGCCGCACGTGCGCGCCCAGTCGACGAGATCGCAGATCAATGCCGGCTGGTCGCCGAAGGCCAGCGAATAGATCACGCCCGCCTTCGCAGCCCTGTGCGCCAGCAGCGGCCCGCAGAAGGCGTCCGCTTCCACCGTGACGTTGACCACGTGCTTGCCGTGCGCAAAAGCTTCGAGGCAATGCTCGACGGCGGCAATCGGGTGTCCGGTGCACTCAACGACGATGTCAACCTGCGAATGCCTGACCAGCGCCTGCCAATCCTCCCCGATGTGGGTGGTCCCGGTCTTGATCGCGTGATCGATGCTGGACGCTGCCATCTGCGCGGCCGACCAGCCGACGCGCGCGAGGTTGGCGCGCGCGCCATCGGGCGACAGGTCCGCAATGGCCACCAGATGCACGCCCGGGGTACGCGGAATCTGCGCCAGGTACATCGAACCGAACTTGCCCGCGCCGATGAGACCGATGCGCACCGGGTTGCCGGCCGCGGCGCGCTGCTGCAACTTTGCATGCAGGCTCATCGTTCAGGCTGCTTCTGCAAGGGCGTCCATTGACGTGACCAGCGCGCTGGCCGGCACGCCGTCTCGCCACGGCAAGTCCACCGGGTAGTCGCGCACCAGGCAATCGTCGGGCAGGCAACTGATGGGCGTGAACTCGCGATGCGCAATGTACTCCGGGCGCTTGAAGCGGCGGATGTGGTTGCTGACCGCGCACAGGCTCAAGTACACGCTGACGCGATTCCACGGCGAGAGGTTCGATGTCGACGCATGGACCAGACATGAGTGAAACAGGATCATCGACCCGGCCGGACCTGTAGGCGACACAATCCCGCCGGGAACATAGCGGCCATCGGCGTCGAAATGGCCGGGCCCGCCGCCACGCGCCACCAATTGCCGGATCAGGTCGTGGTCCACGGTCCACAACGGGTAGCTGGTGGTGGTGACGTCGTGCTTCGCGTCGATCACTCCCCTCTTGTGGCTGCCCGGGATGAACATCAGCGGACCGTTGAACGGATTGACGTCGTCTAAGAAGATCGCGATGTTCATCGCGCGTTCGGTTGGCATCAGGTCGTCGTTTTTCCACGTGCCGAAGTCCTGATGCCATTGCCAGACATCGCCTTCGAAGGCCATCTTCCCGTTGATCTTGAACTGGTGCATGTACAGGGCCTCGCCCAGCAGATCCTGCACCGGTTCGATCATCCGCGGATGACGTCCCAGGCGCGCGAAGGGTTCGCTGTACATGTGCGCGGCAAAGTTGGTCCGGACCGCATCCGACCCCTTTTCGCGGACGTTGTAGACCTCGCGGCGCGCATATAGCCCCGGTACCGCGGCGTTGAGTCGCGTGGATTCTTCCGATGAAAAGAGTCCCGGGAAAAACAGGTAGCCGTGGCGGTCGAATGCCGCGTGCTGCTGCGGGGTGAGCTTCATGTCATGTCCTCCGTTGGGCGCAGGTGTCCGAAACGGCCGGCACCCGGCGCAACCGGGATTATGACGCGCTCCGTCCTTGCGCGCGACGGCGGTTCCCTGGTCAAGCGCCCGCAGGGTCCTCGACGATCGGCGGCTTCGGCGAAGGCGCCTTCGGCGCCGGATCGTCCACCTTCGGCTTCGGCGGAATGGGTTCCTGCACAGGGGGTTGCGGGGCGTTGGCATGCTCCCGCCCGGCGCGCTCGGCGTCCAGCAGCTCGCGGGCCTCGGCCTCGCTGCGCGGGGCTGCCGCCTGCGCGGCGGCCTCGACGCGTCCGCTCTCGACGAATTTCTTCGTCGCCTCGTTATAGGTGCGTGACGCCTCGTAATTGCCTTCGCCGAATTCGTTGGGCTTCGTCGACATGGTGCCTCCAGAAGTTGTGGAGCGAAAATTCGCTTGGTCGCGATGCCGATGATCTCCATCGGCAACCGATGCAAAGATTCTATCGCCGCCTCCCGCTCACGAGTATTCTTGCGGATCCGAATCCCGCGTAGGGATCGGCTTACGTCACCGCGCGCCCCATGCCGAGGCGCGACGAATGAGTGTTTGGCTGACATGCGAATGCTGCTTGCGCACAACCCCTCCTTGCCTTCGACGCTTCAGCATTGGGCGATGAACGCGAAATTTCGCACGCTTGGCTCATCCCGAATCTGTGGGCGCTAGATCCCGATGGAACTGACTTGGTGGTTCATCGGCATCGGCCTCCTGCTGATCCTGATGAACCTGGCGAGCGCGCTGATCGCGCGCCTGCCTTTGAGCCTCGCCATCCTGTACTTCGTCATCGGCATCGCCATCGGGCCGGCGGGAATGGGCTGGCTCTCCGTCGACCCGTTCCTGTATGCGAACGCGCTCGAGACGATCAGCGAAGTGGCGGTGCTCGTATCGCTGTTCGCTTGCGGGTCGAACGTCGGCAGCACCTTGCGAGGTCGCCATTGGAGCGTCCCTATCCGGCTCGCCTCGGTGGCCATGCTCTGCACGATCGTGCTGCTGACCGCCGTCGCCTATTGGGGACTGGGATTTTCTCTGGGCGCAGCCGTCCTGCTGGCTGCCATCATCGCGCCCACGGACCCGGTCCTGGCCGGCGATGTCCGACTACTCGATCATGGCGACCGCGATCGTTTGCGGTTCGGACTGACCGGCGAAGGTGGCCTCAACGACGGCGCGGCCTTTCCATTCGTGATGCTGGGATTGGGGCTTCTGGGACTACATCCGCTGGGCGAGTACGGCTGGCGTTGGTGGGCCATCGATCTCGCGTGGGCAGTTGTCGGCGGACTGCTGATCGGCAGCGTATTCGGCGTGGCGCTCGGGCGATGGCTGCTGGCGCGCAATGGCGACGCTGCGAGCGTCGGCGGGTCGGACGCGTTCCTCGGGCTCGGCCTCATGGCCATCGCCTGGGGCACCGCCCTCGCACTGCAAACTTACGGGTTCCTGGCCGTGTTCAGTGCGTCCGTTGCACTGCAGTGGACCGTGACAGCGGTCCGAAGTCCAAGCGGGGGTGTCGTGGACCCTTCGTCCGTCAAGCCTGCCGATTCACCCACCGCCGCGGCGAACACGCGACCCGCCGTCCCGTTGCAGCGGTTCAATGACCACCTCGCCAGCTTGTTCGAGTTCGGCGTCGTGGTCATTATCGGCATCATGTTTGCCGTCGTGCGCATTCCGCTCGACGCCGTAATAATCATTGTGGCGCTGTTCGTCGTCATTCGCCCTGCAGCGGTCATGCTGGCATTAAGGCACGATCCGCTTGCGCCTGGACAGACCGTGCTGGCGTCGTGGTTCGGCATTCGGGGCGTCGGCTCGCTCTACTATGTGATGTACGCGATCAACCACGGCGTGGACGATCAGGACGCGCAGCGGCTGCTCGGGATCACCGTTGCGGTGATCGTGGCCTCGATCGTGCTCCACGGCATCTCGGTGACGCCTCTGATGGCACTCTATGAACGGCGCAAGACACGACGCACTGCACGCTCCTGAATGGCGAGCGGAACCTTGAGTGATCTTGTCGTGCTTCGGCCGGAGGGCCTCTACTGTCCGCCAGGCGATTTTTTCATCGACCCCTGGGCTGCCGTGGATCATGCCGTGATCACGCACGCGCACGCGGATCACGCGCGCCGCGGCCATGCGCACTACCTTGCGGCCGAACCCGCAGCCGGCGTACTGCGGGCGCGGCTGGGCGCCGTCGACCTGCGGACCCTGCCTTACGGCGCCACGGTGGAACACGCTGGCGTACGGATCAGTTTCCATCCCGCCGGACACGTCCTCGGTTCAGCCCAGGTTCGCCTCGAGCACCGTGGCGAGGTCTGGGTGGCGTCCGGCGACTACTACGTTGCGGGGGACCACGACGATCCGCGTGAATACAACGCCACGTGCACGCCGTTCGAGCCGGTCCGCTGTCACTGCTTCATTACCGAGTCGACGTTCGGACTGCCGATCTATCGCTGGCAGCCTCAAGCTCTGGTCTTTGCGGACATCAATACCTGGTGGCGCGACAACGCGGCGAATGGTCGCGCCAGCCTGCTCATGGCGTACAGCTTCGGCAAGGCCCAGCGGATTTTGTTGGGGGTCGACCCGTCCATCGGTCCCATCGTGGTGCACGGCGCGGTCGAACCACTCAACCGCGCCTACCGGGACGCGGGAATCGCCCTTCCCTCCACGTCGATCGCGACCGGGATCGACGACAAATCGATGCTGCAGCGTGCCCTGATCGTAGCGCCCCCGTCAGTTCAAGGGTCACCGTGGACGCGACGATTCGGCGACTACAGCGATGCCTTTGCCAGTGGCTGGATGCAGTTACGGGGCGCCCGGCGCCGCCGCGCCGTGGATCGCGGTTTTGTCTTGAGCGATCATGCCGATTGGCCGGGCCTGCAGCGGGCCATCGCCGCCACTGGCGCGCATCGGGTCATCGTCACGCACGGTTACGAGGCGGTGATGGTGCGCTGGCTCGCTGAGCGCGGTCTTCAATCCGGATCATTCCAGACGGCCTATGGCGCGGAGGAAGTGGATGCCGAGGCACTTGCACCCGCGACTCCTGAAGGCGCATCCGAAATGACCGCTTCCGGCAATTCGTCGTGAAGCGTTTTGCGCAACTGTTCGCGTCGCTGGACGCGACAACCGCCACGCGCGCCAAGGTCGAGGCGTTGAAGCGCTACTTTGCAGAAGCCCCGCCGCGCGACGCCGCGTGGGCCGCCTACTTTCTCGCCGGCGGCAAGCCACGCCAGGTCGTCCCCACCCGCGTGCTGCGCGATCTGGCCTGCCAGCAGGCGGGCATCGAGGATTGGCTCTTCGAAGCCGCCTATCAAGCGGCAGGCGATCTCGCGGAGACCATTGCCTACGTCCTGCCATCCCCCGCTTTCGTGTCGGACTTGGGACTCGCTGACTGGATCGAAACCCGGCTGCAGCCGCTCCGTGGCATGGCGCCGGACCAGCAGACGACATTGATCGCCGAATGGTGGGACACGCTGGAGTCTCCCTCGCGATTCCTGCTGACCAAGTTGATTGGGGGTGGCTTTCGCGTCGGTGTCAGCAAGCTGCTCGTGCAACGCGCGTTGGCGGAAACGGCGGGAATCGATGCCAAGCTGGTCGCGCAGCGAATGATGGGCTACACCGACGCCCACACGCCGCCGACCGTCGAGCGTTATGCCTTCCTCACCGCCGCAACCGCCATGGCCGGCGGTGACCGGGGCCAGCCGTATCCCTTCTTCCTCGCACATCCACTCGCTGCCAGCGTGACCGATCTCGACGCTGCGCTCGGTCCACCTTCGGACTGGATCGTCGAATGGAAGTACGACGGCATCCGTGCCCAGGTCGTGCGGCGCGATGACCAGACCTGGATCTGGTCACGCGGCGAAGAGCTCGTGTCCGAGCAGTTCCCCGAGCTGGTCGCGGCTGCCGCGGCGTTACCTTCGGGAACGGTACTCGACGGCGAGATCGTGGTCTCCATCGATCAGGCCCTGGCGCCATTCACGCTGCTGCAAAGACGCCTCGGCCGGAAGACGTTGACACCGCGCATCCTGGCCGAGGCACCCGCTACGCTGATCGCCTACGACATCCTCGAGCGTGATGGCCTCGACGTGCGCGAGGCACCGCAGGCACAGCGTCGCGCGATGCTGGAGGTGCTGGCCGCGACGACGCCCGGCCTGCTCGTATCACCGGTCGTGACGGCGCCGGACTGGGAAGGCCTCGCGTTACTGCGCCGTGAATCGCGCGCCCGCGGGGTCGAAGGTTTCATGTTGAAGCATCGCGACGCACGCTATGGCATCGGCCGTCGCAAACCTGAAGGAAATGGGAGAGCCACGTGGTGGAAGTGGAAAGTGGAGCCGTTCACCGTCGACGCGGTCCTGATCTATGCACAGGCCGGTCACGGGCGCCGCGCCGGCCTCTACACCGACTACACGTTCGCCGTTTGGAATCGCGCACCGGTCGATGCGGCGGAAGCACAGGACGTTGTCGATGCCATTGCAAAGCGCCAGCCCGCGGCGCGATCAGGGCTGCAACTGGTACCGTTCGCGAAGGCCTATGGTGGCCTGACCGACGAAGAGTTCAAGTCGGTCGATCGGGTGATCCGCCGCAGCACGCTGGAGAAATTCGGCCCCGTACGCAGTGTGATCCCGAGCATGGTCTTCGAGTTGGGATTCGAGGGCATCAACCGCAGCGGCCGGCACAAGAGCGGATTGGCCGTGCGGTTCCCGCGCATGCTGCGCATTCGCGACGACAAGCCCCTGCATGAAGCCGACACGCTGCCGTCGCTGGAGGCCTTGCTGCCCCTTTAGCTCCGGGCTTCCGGTTGAGGCCCGTACCGAAGCGCGAACCGGAACGTAATACAGATTGCAGATTGCTCGAATGGCGCTTGAGTCGTTTTTCAACAGCCTGTCATGCGCTCACCGAACTCTTCGGGCAATGGTCGCATAGACAGAGCCAAGCACAACGCCATACATGACGTGCGCAAAAATTCCGATCCAACCTCTTGCCTTGGCAAACCACGGGAACACCGCCGTCATCCCGTAGAACATGACAAAATACAAGACGAGGCCGAAGGCGGCGCCTATCATAGTGGCCACACCAATGTCACGCCCGCGAGCGATAAACGCGAATATGAACGCGAGGATCACCGACAGCCCGAAGTGAATCAACATTGCGACCATCATGATGCCAGCATCAAACGTCGCCGGCGGAGGCAGCACGCCTTCGCCCATGCCTATTGCGGCGATCATGCGCGGGGGGCCCCAAGGACTCTGGCCCATAAAAACAGCCACCATGACCATTTCCAGCATCATGAAGACGATGCCGGCGACAATCGCGGCCCAGAGCGCGGCCTTCACATCGATTTGGGGAGCAACTGCAATCGAGTCATTCACGATTCCACTCCTTCAAAGCCGAACCCACTTCGTGGCTAGGCTTGGTTGAGACGCTTCATTCTTGAGCCGCATTTCAACAACCTGTCAGCGCGTCCCGGTTGGCCGGGGTTGTCCACCGATGTCGATGGTGCCGTGCTCACCAAGGTCTGTGGGCGGTGTACCCGTGAAGGCGGCCTTGGCCATCTTGAAGAACTGCACCATCTCGCTCTCGCGCACATTCCAGTACTCCGCCTGCGACGCCATGATCTCGATCAGCACCAGATCCTCGTCGTCCACGCCGCCAGGAAACCATGCCTTGGCCAGCGGCGACCATAGTTCCTTGATCAGCGCGCGATCGTTCGAAATCACCGCGCGGCCCTCGATCGAGACGTAGAAGTCATCGTGGGGATCCGCCACGCCGACATTGACGTCGGGACGCGCCTTCAGTCCCTGCACCAGCGGAGAAGACAGGGAGGCAAAGAACAGCACCGTACCTGGTTCGTCAATGCGCTGGATCGTCATCGGACGGCTCGTGAGCGAGCCATCCGCAGCCGCCGTCGTCAGCAAGACAAAACGGGTAGCCTGCACCTTGTTCCAAAGATCGGATGGTTCAACGATTTCAGGTGTGGCCATAGGTTGCCTCGGTTGAAGTTCGAAATGCAGCGGAAGTGCGGTGGCAATCAGGAACGTCGGCGCAGCGCCCGCCACAAGGAGGCGACCTGCGGCAACGTGATGATTCGGGCGACGGCAGTAGCCGCTGTCAACAGGGAAGCCCATCGGGCACGTGGCGAGCGCACGGTCGCGGCCAAGGGCATCCGGGTAAAAGTCCGCGCAGATGCGTCCCTCCGTAATGACCCTCTCCATAGCGACAGGAGCAGGACTGCGGCACCTACCACCCCAAGTGCCAACGGGACCCATGTCGTCTTGCGCGTCACTGCCGCGCCGAGTTCATTCCAATCGCTCTGAGTTCGAAGTCGACCAGCGACGAGCCGTTGCTCCACTCGGGCGACGTCCGCCTCATAGTCTTCGCGATTCACGATGGCGTATGCGCGTCGATGGCGCAGCGGAGTTGACGCAATGTCGCCGGAAATTGCAGCGATTTCAACCGCGGACGGATGGACACTGCGAGCGCCAAGCCCGCACCGAGCGAAACAAGGCCAGCCAATACGAGCACTACGGCAGGATGCATGCCGATTGCGATCAGGCCAACGACGCCTGCCGCGAGCAGCAGGAACCACGCTGACGCCAACAGGAGAATCGCCACACCTGCCACCACCGATATCTGCGCGACAGCGTTGCCCGCGTCCCGCGCCTCAATGCCGAGTAACTCCAGGTGCCCCAGGAACGCTGTCATCACGTCATCGACCACCCGCCGCACCAGGGTGGCCAATGGCGCGGACGGACGCGTGGTAGCGTCCTGAGCGGAAGGTGTCGAGGACATGATGACGTGGCGCCTCGGTCAGCGCTGGAAGCGACCGAACAGATACCCGACAAGCAGCGCGCCGGCGAGCGTGGCAATGGGCCGCTGCCGCACGGTGGCGACGCACGTATCCAGTGCCGAGTTGTACTTTTCGGTGACTTGTTTTCCACTTTCCAGGGCCCAGTCGGCCGCGGGTGCGGCAACGTCGGCCACGCGGTTGATCGTGCGGTGGGCCATTTCGGCAGCCTTGTCGACCACGGGCAGGGCCTTCGACGCGGCACTATCAACCGCGATGTGGGCCTTGGCGGCTGCGGGCTCGACGATGGTATTCAGCGAATTCATGGATGGTCTCCTGAGGAAGAAGCAGCGGGTGCTGCATGGGACAATCATCGCCAACTGGGATGCAACGCGTAGCCGGTCGAATGCCAGAACCCCTGTGGGACATACGGACTGCCGCATGTAGGACGCGCATGCACGCATCGCTGCGCGGTCGTGGCTTGCGCCTGAAAACCGCATGCCTCCGAAGCGCCGTCACTGCTTCCAGAACTCGCGCGACGCGATCCGCGCGCCCTCCGCCATCGCGGCCATCTTTGCCCAGACGACATCGGGGTCCACCGCTGCCTGCCCGACCCAGGTGCCGAAGCCGCAGTCACTGCCGGCGATCACGTTTTCCCGGCCGACCAGGTTGGCGTAGCGACCGATGCGTTGCGCGATCAGTTCCGGGTGCTCGATGAAGTTCGACTTCGACTCGATCACGCCGGGGATCAGCACCTTGCCTTCGGGAAGCTTCACCGTCTCGAAGAGTTTCCACTCGTGCGCATGCCGCGGATTCGCGGCTTCGAGCGCGATCGCCGAGGGCCGCGCGCTGAACACGATGTCGATCACGTCGGCCAGCGGAACATCGCAGTGATGCGGCCCTTCGTAGTTGCCCCAGCAGAGGTGCATGCGCAGTTGCTCGGGCGGGATGTTGGCCGTGGCGTGGTCGAGTGCTTCCACGTGCAGTTGCGCCTTCTTGCGCCATTCCGGCAACGAGAGGTCCGCGTGCTGGATGTGCCGCCCCATGCCGAGGTCCGGGCAGTCGATCTGCAGCACGAGCCCGGCCTTGGCGATCGTTTCGTATTCCTGGCGCATCGCGTCGGCAATCGCGAACAGATACGCCTCCTCGGACGGATAGTGTTCATTGCGGAAGAAGAGCGACACGATACCGGGAGACGCTGCCGTGAGGAACGCATCGCGCACTTGCACACCCGCGAGCGCTGCCTGCAGGTGATCGACGTCGGCCTGCGCTGCCCCCGGATCGCGCACCACGATCGCCGCGTTGCAAGCCGGCGTCTTGCGGCGCGACCGCCCGGGGTCGCCGAACACGCGCTTGGCGAGATTCGGGAAGCCGGCGAGATCCTGATAGACAAAAGTGTTGCCCGTTCCACCGAAACCCGCCAGCCGATCCTTGATGTAGGTGGCATAACTCGGCTTGCTCATCTCGCCGTCGTTGACGATGTCGACCCCCGACTCGGCCTGCTTCTTCACCAGCTCGTCGACGGCGGAGGCGACACGTTGCGCCAGTGCGGCGGGATCGACCGGAACGCCCTCCTCCTTCGCGACCATCATCTTGATGAGGTCCACGGGCCGCGGCAGGCTGCCCGTATGGGTCGTGAGGAACCGGTCGGTACTGCGCTTCATCGCAATCCTTTGGCGTGAGTCGGGTGCCGTAATCCTCCGCTGCCGGTGCCGTTTGTCAAGGCGCAGGCATACCATGCATGATTGCGAGTTAAGCGACTGGTTCGCGAGGATCCACTGCCAGCGAATGATCGACCGACACATCGACCGGCACATCGACCGGCAGGCTAGAATTAAGAATGGCCGGATCGATGCCGATTCGGCCGACGTGCTGCGCATCGCGGCCAGGTGAGCCGACCCGCGACATCGAGCCGGATCAGCGGACAGGCCCCGATCATTTCCATGAGTTCCATTTTTATTTTTTTGGTCATAAGATGCAATTTGTATGCATACCCAAAACGCCATTCCACCAGGAGACTTCCGATGACATCCACGTTCAGGATTGCCCGTCGCGCCACGATCGTGGCCACTGCTTCACTGCTGCTCGGCGGCGTGCCCGCAACGGCATGGGCGCAGGCTCCACTCGACCTCAAGATCATGGCCCCGGCGGGACCCGGCGGCGGCTGGGATACCGCGGCGCGATCCCTGCAGCAGGCGCTGACCGCGTCAGGTGCCGCGAAGAACGTGCAGGTCGTCAACGTCCCGGGCGCCGGCGGCACGGTGGGGTTGGCGCAATTCGTCAACAACGCGAAAGGTGATGGCACGCAGCTGATGGTCATGGGCATCACGATGGTCGGTGCCATCTTGACCAACAAGTCTCCCGTCGGCCTCGACGCCGTGACGCCGATTGCCCGCCTGACCGGCGATCCGCTCGTCATCGTGGTGCCGGCGAACTCGCCGCTGAAGTCGCTCAAGGATCTCGCCGCCGCCATCAAGGCCGACACCTCGAAGGTCGTGTGGGCCGGTGGTTCCGCCGGCGGCGCCGATCACATCCTCGCAGGCCTCGTGGCCAAGCAGGCCGGCGGCGATGCGGCGAAGCTCAACTACGTGCCGTTCTCCGGCGGTGGCGAAGCACTCGCTGAAATGCTCGGTGGTCGGGTCACGGCCGGTGTCTCCGGCTACAACGAATTCGAAAGCCAGATCAAGGCCGGCAAGCTGCGCGCCCTCGCCGTCTCGACCGGCAAGCGCATCGACGGCGTCGACGTGCCGACGATCAAGGAGCAGGGCCTCGACGTGGAACTCACGAACTGGCGCGGCGTGGTGGCCGGCCCCGGCATCACGGCCGCCCAGAAGGCGGCGCTCAGCGGCGCAGTATTCAAGGCGGTCAAGTCCCCCGAGTGGACCAAGATCCTCAAGGCCCGCGGCTGGGATGACGCCTACCTCGACGCGGACGCGTTCGCTGCATTCATCAAGGCCGACCAACAGCACGTAAAGGAAGTGCTGACGACGATCGGGCTCGTGAAGTGACCGAACCGGAGCCAAGCGGCCCCGGCTGGCATGCGCTTGCCGCGGTCGCTGTGCTGCTGTTCGGCCTGGCGGCGCTGATCGCGTTCGACGTGACGGGCATGGCGCCTTCGGCGGCCGTGGGCGTCGGGCCGACAGTCGCGATGAAAATGGTGTCGGGGTTGCTGGTCATCCTCGGCGTCGCGCACGTGGTGGTCGCAGTCCGCGCGCGCGCCGCTCACAAGGGACGGCAGGACCACGAACTGGAAGAGGTCCTGCAAAACCGCGGCGCGCTGGCCTGGGTGCTGGGCGGATTGATCGGCATGATTGCCATCCTGCAGTTCGGTGGCGGCTTCATCCTCGGCTCGACGTGGCTCTTCGTCGCAACGGCGCGCGCCTTCGGACAGCCGCTTGGAATCAAGTCGCCGCTGATCGGCTTTGTCCTCGCCGCAGTCGTGTATGCCTTCTTCACGCTGGCCCTGACCCTGACGTTGCCTACCGGACCCCTCGAGCGCCTGCTCGGCTGAAAGACCACCATGGAAGTGTTCACACTCCTGGGCCAGGGTCTGCTCGTC
>Ga0105046_10011892_pt1 | contig 13503 bp, 9 predicted proteins | sample MAT03_FD_78385 | JGI IMG/M metagenome (GOLD analysis project Ga0105046, IMG submission 78385) | Freshwater microbial communities from Lake Fryxell liftoff mats and glacier meltwater in Antarctica - MAT-03 (megahit assembly) | ecosystem: Environmental > Aquatic > Freshwater > Ice > Liftoff... | reverse complement strand
TATGGCACCTCAACCTGGCCGACACCTCCGCCCGCCATCAAAGGAACATAGATTGGCGTGCCGTTGAACGCATATTGGTGCACATTGACGGCGGACGGCGTCGAGGTATTGATATGGATAAAGTAACCGCGACCAAAACCGCAGCCGCCGGATGATTCCACCAGCAAATCAGGCAAGTTATCCGCGTTGAAATCTTTAAATCGAAGATTGTAAAAGCTTCCAATGCCAATCCCGGTTGGGATTGAGCAAAAAGGCGCAAGGAGTGCATCGGTAAAATTGGCAACGCTAAACGCTGAACAAGAGTTGGTTGTTTGACAGGTGTCCGCAGGTTTCCAATGTTTGATCGTTAATTGAAACTGATTGGCGATGGCTGGAATGGCCCAAAATTCTGATCGACCGTCGTTGTTAAAATCTACCGGCGCATTGTCTAGTGCACTAACAAAAGTTGCATCTACTGGGATAAAACCGCGCGGCTGACGATCGGCAGAGAAAGATGCAATGTAACTAGCGTTAGTGTAACTATCGTTAGTGTAACCAGCCGTGCCAGGAGTTAGCTGCACCACCGTTCGCAATAGCTCGGCAACGCCGTCACCATCTAAATCGCCAAGTGGACGAACCCAATCAAATTCAGGCCTTCCAGGGATAGTTGCTGGCCCTGGCATGCCCGGTGGCCATTGAATCTCCGATTCAACCAAATTAGGGGCTGTACCCGGCGTATCCTGCCAAGCCATTTCATTCGGTGCCAGACACTGCTCGCCGGCAGCACCAACACCGCATTCGGTCACAGTGTCCAGCAAACTGCGCTGCGAACTGTTGCTGAGTTTGTAAGCCAGCTTATAACGTCGAGTAAGGGCACCATTGGGCGCTTTCGATTCGATCATCGTTAACCGCTGCGTCTGTTCACTCAAACCGCCGCCCAAATAACTGCTCGAGCGATCTGGGCGCGGCGCGTAACTCATGACTACCCGTCGATCCCCCAGATTCGCGTGTAAACCGGTGTAGATGATTTCTTTGAGCAGATTTTCGCCGGAGCCTGCAATTTCGTAGCGATAGTTCACGTTATTTCCCGTACGATCTTCGCGGGTATCCAGTAACCAGCTCAACGTGGCTGAATTCGGCGCGCCTAAAGGCTCCACCTTGGCAAAGCGCGGGTTCACGCCCGTGCGATCGCCGCCGAAGTACATCACCTCGCCCGATTTGGTTTCGACTTTGAAATACGTGCCCGCATCGTTGGCCAATGAACCATTCAGCGCCGGGACGGACAGCTGTGTTACGCGGGTATCGCTTTCAATTTCGGTCGCGTAAGTGGTATCCGCCAAACCGTAGCCGCCCTTGATGCTCAGTAAGCGCTGGCCATCCAAACACAGCCGATCATTGACGTCATAGCGCACAGAACCGACGACATCATCCACCGCCAAGGTTTGCGGGCAGCGGCTGATCGCCATCGTGCCACTGAGGCTCATGCCCATCCCCGCCACGCCATTACCGGCGCGGCTGGAGTAATTCAGGCTTACGCTTGGCTGCATGCCGCGTCGGCCGGGTGGAATTTGAATGGGAATACTGACGCTGGCGGCGCCGCCGACGGTGCTGGCCTGAATCGGCGTTGCCCCGGCTAACTGGTTAGGTTGCGCGTATTCCTGTGCTGTTGCAGCGCGCGCATCATCGGGTACTACATCCGCCGGCAGTGCCCGCACTTCGCTGCTGAAATAAAGCGGAAACGGTGGATTAGCCGTAAAGTCCACGATGCCATATTGCCAGCGCGTACCGACTGGAATGCTTTGCATCATCGAGCCCTGAAACGCCGTTGACAGCTGTACCCAACTGCCTGAGCTAACGCTTCCATTCGCGCTGACCGCCACTGAGCGGCGCGCCGGAGTACCCGTGCGCCCTAACACCGCGCCCACCGCTTCCCAATCAATTTCCACTTGACACGTGGTTTGCCCAACCGCTGCCTGGCACGGCGAAGGGCTGGCAACAATCCCAAACGTCGACGTGATCTTTGCAAACGCCATCGGCGCGCTGGGCGTGCCACGATTAAAGCTGATACCCCGCTGCGCGCTGTTGGTCGGATTGGTGATGGTTTGATTCCAGGCCAAATGTACATTGCCGGAACTGGCATGGCTGTACTGGCGCCCAAAGCTAAGATTGGGAGTGGTTACATTTGTAGCAGGACCGGTCATTACCCGGCCATTGACGTTCGTCGCATTCTTCCACGTTAAGTAGCTAACAATTGGTTGACTGCTGGAAAACACCGTCATGGCACCATCAGGACGGTTTGGCGTCGATCTTGAAACACGGCCCCAGGCCGGTTGCCCGGTCGTGTCATACACAAGTAGCGTGTTTTCCTCGAACCACTGATTGTTGTTTTCTGTTGAAGGCGGCACCACCAAGGCGTTGTAGCCCCAACCCGAGTTGCTCGGCGGATACCAAAAGCCGCTGTAGGTGGCATTGATCGCGCGCCCGTTGGGAATGCTTGAGGTATCTTCCCCGGTGCGACGCACGATGCAATCGACCTTATCGTCATTGGCATCGGTCGGAGCTAAATTTGTTGCCGGCAAGAAATCCCAGCGCACCACCATCTTTTCCGGTGAATTGGCCGGAATACGCACATACACTTCGCCCACCGCTTCATTCAAAACCGGCGCGCCGTTCACCTGTGAAGTCCGATGCAGCCGCGACTGCCAGCGCTGACCGCCGCCGGTATCCGTTTGCAGCGGTTTGACTTCGGAGATGTACCAAACCGGGTGGCCTTGGGCATTAAAGCCATACCAAATCGCGACCAGATCGTTGTAGTCGTTAAAGAAAAAATCCCAGCTTGGGCCTAAGCGCTGCGGCGAATACCATCGCCCTGCATTAAACGCATAATTCCCGGAAGCGCCGGGCGCAGAGACATTGCAAGCAGTTAGCGGCGGTGCGCCTAGCGTGTAGCTTTGGGCGTGCAGGCCGAGGGCCGCAAACAATAAGACCAGCGCGGCAACGGCACGCCTGGTGGCGATACTTGCCAGGGCGAGCGGGAAGCGAAGACGCAGCCAAAGATAATTTTTCATGTATTGAACATTCCGTGTGTAGTACTTCGCGAAACGTTTTTTCGTCGCTTTTCGTATCAGGATTTTTTTACTGATCCCGAAATTATTTATTTTGAGTTCAGTAACCCAGTAAGGCTAGAGGGTTTATCGCGTAAACCGCCATGGTCGGCAGAGCTGACGATGTTCGCAGGGCTGGTTGTTGCAACCATTGTGGCTCTAATGTTCCCGTAAGACTCAAAACGCTACCTGAGCTAGCCTGAGCACCACTGATTATTGACGACCAGCGTTTAAGAAAACGCGGCCCTAAATCGTGCAATGCCACTAATCCCGTCGCGCACCGATCCAAAGTGCGGCAACTTGAGTAAGTGCCCATGCGGCAGCAAGCATGCGAACTGGCGCGCCGTCCAGCCCGCATCAGCGTGCTAGCCCCACAGACTGCCACAGGAAATCATAGGAAACTTTAGCGCGTCCAAGCTGTGCGGCCTGTTTTACTTCGTTCGCCTCGTAACTGCGTAACAGTTCTTTGACGCGCTCCAGACCGGCCGGCGACTGCATTGCCTCGCGCGGTGTTTTGTTACCCAACATAGGAAGAGGCTGATCGGCCCAATTGGCATAAGCGCGATGGGTGGCCTCTTCAATCGCTTGCGCCATCATTGCTGGATCCATGGCCGGATTGCTTTTGGGCGGTGTACTCGGGTTGTTGCTAGGGATTATGCCTTTTGGGTCCTGCACGTCGCGCAGCTCAAAGGCAACCGATTCCTGCGCCACGGCATCGAACCAGCTGCGCCCTTTGTCGGCGTAGCCCTGTGTCTTGTAGTGCACGACGATCTGATCGCCCTGTTTGCCTAACCCAATCTTGGCTATAGGACGTGTTTGCCCATCAGCACAATCGATCAGCCGGTCCCAGCCTTCCTCGCGGTCACCGAAGACATCTGTGCACGCCGCCAACGCGCTGGACAAAGCCTGCCAGTCAAGCACGCGGTAATAATCCGTAACCAGCAGGATCGCCTCGCCTGAATAGGCATCCATAAGAGTCGGCAAGAGTGCGGGAGCCACAAATTGCTTTAGCCACGCTTTCATCAGTATCCTGGCATTCAACTTTTCCAAGTCGTGCGGGTGCGCAAATTCCCTGCGCCCAAACTCCTTGTTCAAAGCCTGCAAAACACTGCCTATCACTTGGCCTGCCAGCATGGAAAAGTTGTAGGCCGCGCCGGATAACTCGAAATGATCCCCCGAACGGACTACTCGCGTTGCGATACGGCCACCCGGAAAAAGGGCTCTTGTAGCGGTTCGCTCACGCACCGTGATAGGGGCAAGTTCGTGATCTACGCTATCGCAAAGCGTCATTTGCACGCCCGCCACGACCTCGGTCACGTCATATAGCCTTAGTGGGCGTTGGGCCAACTGCCCCAGCCAGTCCCGTTGCGCGGCCGTCAGCGATGGCCCAGATGGCCCGAGCACATACTCCGATACGCGCCGTTTGTTACCGTGCACCAAAATGTCGCCTTCGGCGAGCAAACACTCTGTCAGATTGATCTGTAGACATATCCTGGCTTCACGTTCAAGTTCAGCATATCCATCGATGTCTTGCGGATCGAGAATTTCGTCCACAATCTCCTCGAATGCCGTGCTAACGGCCTTGCGATGGCGTGCCAAAAGCCAGTCAACGACTTTTTCGACGGTTCCAGAGTGGCCGATTTTTTCAACCGGAGGACTCACGTTTTGCTTGGCAAACAGACAACAATGCTTGTATTTCTTGCCACTGCCGCAGGGGCAAGGGGTGTTTCTGTTACTGGCCATGTAGTTACCTGAAGAAAAAAGAGTTCAATGTAGGTGCAATTGTTGCGCATTTATGGTCCAGCGTGGGCTGGTTGCCGCAATCTATGTGGCTGGAAAAGCCGCGTTATAAATTAAAAGTGTCCAAAAGAAATGAATTCGTACGCCGGTAACTGGTACCAATCATTTTGCTAAAAGTTCGTTTTGTGCCTGCGCCAGCCTGAGCAGCAGTGATACTTGACGACTGGCGTTTACGAAAAAGCGTCCGAAAATCGTGCAGTGCCACTAATCCCGTCGCGCGCCGATCCAAAGTGCGGCGATTAGCGTAAACACCCCCGCTAGGACGCTGATTGCGAGTCGTTTGGACGCTGATAGGTCGGCGAAAACGTCACTAGAGTTGCCCGCGCTGGGCTCGCCTGAACTGGGTTTGCCTGCGTTCGGCGTGTCTGTGCCTGGATTGCTCGCGCCGGGTTTGCCCGCGTCAGGTTTACCTTCAATCGGTTTGCCGACCTCGGTTAACGCTGGCATATTCGGTGTTGTAACCGTGGGATTCGCGGGTGGTGCCGTCACTGCGTTTGGCAACGGCGCTAAATCCGACTGCTTGATCACGGCATTGTTAGCTTTTGGGTTTAGGCGGTGAGCCTCGACGATCGGCGTCTGGCTAATCGCTTCGCTGCTCGCATGCGCTACAGCGGCGAAAAAAAAGGCCAGCAGCAGCGCAAAAGCTCGCCATTGGATTGCCTTAAACATAAAATCCTGAATGCATTTAAGAACTCGTCTAAAAATCTGCGTAAGTTTAGCCTGCTGACACGCCGCACGGCACATTGACGCAGTACGATGCGCTAGATTGATCTTTTTAGATTGGAATAATTCGATGCTTTATGTATTGCTTGGACGTGATGTGCCGAATAGTTTGGAGGCGCGTGTGGCGGCGCGTAGCGCGCATTTGGCGCGGCTGCAGGTATTGCAAGAAGCAGGTCGAGTGATCTTGGCAGGCCCGATGCCTGCGATCGATAGCGTAGAGCCGGGCAGTCATGGCTTTATTGGCAGCTTAATTGTGGCGGAGTTTGAAAATATGGCGGCGGCGCGCGCTTGGGCGGATAGCGATCCATACGTTGCAGCCAAGGTGTATCGTGAGGTGGAAATTTATCCATTTAAGAAGGTTTTACCATGACGCGCATCGAATTAATCCAACACGCCTTGGCCGTGCTTGAACCGACACTATTAGAAGTGGTTGACGACAGCGCCCGCCATGCGGGCCATGCGGGCGCAGCGACTGGCCTTGGGCATTTTAATGTCGTCATTGAAGCAAACGCTTTCACTGGACTCAGCCCGGTTGCGCGGCATCGATTGGTTTATCAGGCGCTGGGGAGTTTGCTGGAAACCGATATTCACGCGTTGGGAATTCAAGCACGGGTGCCGGTGCTTAGTTCTTGAACTTGGCATTTAAAGTTAAGTTATTAAAATGCTGGCGTGTGGAAAGTGCTGGCGTGTGGAAAGTGCTGGCGTGTGGAAAAATTTCGGCAAGTCTCACATCGTCATTGCGAGCGCAGCGAAGTAATCCATCTTGTCTTGTCTTTTAGGTATCAAATTGGATTGCCACGTCGCTTCGCGCCTCGCAATGACGAGTCACAACGTATGACCTTGGCAATTTGCACATGAAGTTTGGTTAAAATATTTTGCCGATGCAAAACAATTGGAGAAGTTCGTGAAAGCTACAAATTTAATTCGGATTGGGATGTCTGCTGCTGTTTTGGCGGGTTTCGGCTGCTCAAAAGAAAACGATAGCGCGCAAAATTCCCCCGCCCTTGCGCCCGCAAAATCCGCTGTGGCCGGAGTATTAACGTTTCCGGCCAAAGATGTGATTATGACTGTCAACGGTGAGCCAGTAGATCGGGCGCTAGTGACCGGCTATGCGAACGAAAAGGGTTTTGATCTTAACGACCCGACGCAGCTCAAAATCGCCAGCGAAAAAGTGGCAGAACTTGTCGCAATTGCGCAAGCGGGGCGGCTAGATTCTTATAGTTCAACGCCCGAATATGCCTTGGATCAGCTAAAAATTGCGGCGAGCGTGTATGTGCGGCATTTGTCCAGCACACCGGCATTCACGGATGCAGAAGTGCAGGCGAACTTTGATGCGCAAATCGCAGCGACTGGCGGCATGCAGTTGAACGTTCAGCAGATTGTGGTGAATCAGGTATTGGCGGCGCAAACGGTGCAGGCAGCGCTTGCGAGTGGCAAGGCTTTCAGCGCGGTTATGACTGAAATGCGCGGCACGCCCGGAGTACTTGAAGCAAAGGATTTAGGGTGGATTACCGTACTCTCATTGCCTCAAGCTTTGCGCGCGCCAACGCTGGCACTCGCCCCAGGCGGGTTTACGGCAACGCCGATCAACTTGGGTGAGGCGTCATATTTTCATAATGTGATTGAAACCAAGGCGCTCGCGGCCCCGAATTTTGCCGATGTAAAAGACGGTATGCGCAAAGCCATGGAGGAAACCCGCGCGGAACGATTGATTGACAAAATCAATGCACAGAGCAAGGTCGAAGTCCGCTAATCTTGACACTGGTTTGAACATGGGTAGGCGAATGCTTTGAACATATTAAACCGATTGGTCAAGTCGCATCTCGTCAGTGCGAGCGCAGCGAAGCGCTCGATCTTGCTTTTTCAGCGTCAAAAATGGCTTGCTACGTCGCTTTGCTGCGCGCAATGACGAGTTAAGGCGCTACATGCATGGATGAGTCAATCAACCCTACGCGTCTTGCACGATGTTTTGATGCCAGCACAGCAGGTGTAGCGGTCGTGCGCGCGCGTGATCTCACGGTAGTTGACGTCAATTTGGCATTCGAAGCCTGTTCGGGCATTGACCGAGCGGCAATTGTTGGGCACACAGCCGAAAAGTTTGATCTTTGGCAAAGCCCAGAACATCGACTACTGATCCTAGCCGCGCTAACCCAACATCAATGCTTGGTGAGTAAAGCAGTCAGTTTTAATGCCGCACGTCAGCAATTTGCCGATGGTGTTTTGAGCGTAGAGCCGTTTCACTTCGCTGGCGAAGCGTTCTATTTTTTTGTGGCTCAAGACATACGATTTTACGCGACGGCCGAGGAAGCATTAGTGCGTTCATTGGCAAACAGTCGCGATCGTTTTGAAAACGCAGCGGCATTGGATCTTGCGCGAATTGAGTCAGATCGTTTGAAAGAGCGCTATCGTATTGTGGTGGAGCATTCGCGCGAAGGCGTTTATCTCGTGCAAAACGGCGTCATTATTTTCGCTAATCCAGCCTTGGTGCGAGCCTTGGGCTATCCGGTCGATCAGCTTATTGGTCTTAATTACACCGACGTTTTGGTCGATCCTCGGGATCGCGCCTTCATGCGCGAGCGCATCGCGCTGCGCGCAGCTGGCGGTACCCCTGCGAGTGCTTATGAAATTCGCGTCGTTCGCAAAGATGGCGTTTCGAGATTATTTTCGGTGTGTGCAGACGCCTTGTTGTTGGGGGACGGCGTTGCAGTTACCGGCACCATGCGCGATATTACCGATGAGCGCGCAAACGACGAAAAGCTGGCGCGCGCTGAGGCGCGGTATCGCAAGCTTTTTGAAAATGCCGCAGTCGGTATGTTTCAGACTGATCGCCTTGGCAACTTGAACGAAGCCAATGCCGCGCTGCTGCGTATGTTTGGTTTTGCCTCTTTTGAGCTCATGCGCGCCAATTCTATTAATTTATTGCCCACCATTGCGGACGCCAGGGATCGCGAACTGATTCAAAGCGCAATGCAATCCGGGGTGGCATTAGAAAATATCGAAACGCGGTTAATCCACCGCGATGGACACGAGTTTTGGGTGTCTATGTCGATGCGCTCAGCGCAGCATGATGACAACGCGCAGGAGTCGATATCCATTGAGGGCAGCATGCAGGATATTTCTGCACGCCGCTTAGCAGAGCTGCAGCTCAAATTCCAAGCCAATCACGACAGCCTGACTAGGCTGCCAAATCGCTCAAGATTTGAGGCGATATTGGTCGAGTATTTCGAACGCTTGCGCCACCCTACCCAACGTCATATTAGCCATACCAACGAAGAGGCTTATTGGGTGTTGCTGATGGATTTGGACGGATTTAAAGTCGTCAACGATAGCCTTGGGCATGCGGCTGGGGACGAACTTTTGGTGATGATTTGCGATCGCATGATCAAGTCACTGCCACATGATTTGGTGCTGTCGCGTTACGGCGGGGACGAATTTGCGCTGGTTACACGATCACCAATGCCGCAAGTGGCATCAACCGAGATTGCGGAGGGCATACTTACGGCTTTGAGTCCGCCATTTCTGGTGCGTGGGCAACAAATTTTTGCCTCTGCCTCGATTGGGATTTCGCGTATGGATTCCAGCTACAAAGATGCGCAGCACGTGATGCGCGATGCCGATACCGCGATGTATCGCGCCAAAGCTCTGGGTAAAAGCCGCTATGAGCTTTTTGACGGCGCGATGCATCGTGCGGCGCAATCGCGTTTAAAGTTAGAGACAGATTTACGCTTCGCACTCGAACGTGGTGAATTTGTTACCTACTATCAACCTATCGTGGAATTGGCGAACGGTAAAGTAGTCGGTGCCGAGGCGCTCACGCGTTGGCAGCATCCCGTGCGCGGCTTGTTATTGCCGGGGGATTTTCTTGCGGTAGCGGAAGAATCTGGCCTGTTGATCGGCATTGATTGGTACGTGATTGATCAATCTTGTCGCCAGTTGGCGCTTTGGCAAAGCGAGTTTGGTATTAATGCACCCAGTTCCATAAGCGTGAATATTTCGGATCGCTTATTTGCCAGCAGGGGCTTCCCTGGAGCACTAGGGGATTTACTCCGCCGTACCGGGGTGCGCCCCAGCGCATTGCAGCTCGAGATTACCGAAACTGTATTTCGCGGAAATTATGCCGAAACGCTAGTCATCCTGCGCGAACTCAAAGCGCTGGGCGCGCGTTTACTTGTGGATGATTTCGGCACCGGTTATTCGTCGTTAGTCTCGTTCGCCCAAGCGGCATTTGATGGGCTAAAGATTGATCAAGGTTTCATCGAAGATATCGAGTCAAATGAACGTAACCACGCGCTAGTTAAAACCATGTGCCAATTTGCGCGCGACTTAAATATGAGTGTGGTGTGCGAGGGCGTTGAACGCGCAACTCAAATGCAGATTTTAATTGACCTAGGTTGTGTATTTGGCCAGGGGTTCCGCTATGCGCCGGCGTTACCGCCAGAGGCATTTGCGAGTCGTTTGCGACTCGCGCAATCGCTATAAACATTCGTACATTGTTTGCGCATCGACGCGCGGTTCCAAGCTAATATTCCCTTCTGAAATTCGGCGCAGATATCCTATGCTTTCTCGTTTAGCTTTAATTTTCGCATGCAATTTCGCGCTCACAAACGTGGTTTATGCTCAGGATGATCTCGATGCCTTGCCCAGCAGCAGCGAAACGGTGCAAATCGAAGTATTGGTGTTTCGCTTCCCCGGTAAAGGTGCTGGTTCGGAGCTAAAGCCAGGACAGGCGCCCGCGTCTAATATTGGACAGGCAATTTTGGGCACTAGTACGAGTGCTAACGATCTCTACAGCGAAGTTCAGCCTAGTCAACGACGGCTGAGTGGCGCGATGGCACGTATTCAAGCAAGTAGTGATCTTAAACCACTGCTTTTTACCGCGTGGCGACAAAATTTGTCGGATGCGCGCTGGGTGAGTTTGCAACCCGTAGGCGGGGCAATGTCGGGATCCGAAAAAATCAGTGGGCGCTTGCTGTTGACGCCGGGAAAACCATTGGGACTTAAGCTTGAACTACAGCTTGATGGCGCACAAATCAACAGCGTGGCCAGTGAATCCCTAAGCTCGGAAAGCGCTGCTGGCAATGCCATGGCGAGCCGCAGCTTTCGCATGCGGGCAAGTCGCCCGGCGCATTTTGAGGAAACGCTGTACTTTGATCACCCAGCGATCGGCGCGCTGGTGCGAGTCGATTTGAAAGCACAGTGAAAATCTAGGGCTTAGTGAAAATCTAGGGCTTAGCGAAAATCTAAGGCGTGAAAATCTAGGGCGTGAAAATCTAGGGCGTGAAAATCTAGGGCTTAGTAAAATCTAGGGCTTAGTGAAAAATAAGCGCGGCGCCACGCCCGGCCTTAATTTCTTTTACTACGCGCGGTAGCTCAGCTTTTACAGCTTGATATTGCGCAGCAGTTAAAAAGGTCGCCAACCATTCGTCATAGGATTGCGCGGCACACGTGCCCCGGATACAAAAATGGGTCATTAAGTTTGACTGCGCGCCGCAGGGCATACCCAACTCACACGCGGCAAGCTGAAAAACTGCCCGTAAACTATCAACTTCCTTGTCTGGCCAAGGGCTTTTGCTCAAGTTGCCCCAACCGAAACCGGCGAGGCTGATTGCCCGACCTGCCTCCCAAATTGCCTCTGGGTCAGCTGAGTTGAGCGCGATTTTTAGTTCGGACTCAAACCCTGCGATGGTTTGTTCGGTGGGGCTTGTGAGTTGACGCAACATCAGTTTAGCCACGATGTCGCCACCCGCATCAGCTTGCTTTAGCCAAGTCGCACGCACTTCATAAGGGTCGGGGTTTTCGATTAATAGCGCTTCGCAGCGGTGGTATCCCGCATTCGCCAGTGCTTTGCGCCGAGTATTAAAAGGGTCATCCACTTTTACCGAGGGTAGGAATAAATCCATCCATTCTTTGCGCGTTTTTGGGCCAGCAAAGAATCCGCAATACTCATAAATTTTGAGTAATTTCCGAGCGCTGAGCGGCGATACAGGTGCGCGTGCCAATTTTTTTGCAAGCGCGCTTAAATTGGCTTCTGTTTCCAATTCAAACCGCTGCGATTGGGGTGCAGGTGCCGATGTGGCTGAAATGCTTGGCGGCTTTGCGAAAACGCACGCGCTAAGCAGAAACAACGTGCAGCTGAGCGCACGAAAAAAAGCGTTTATTGGCATCGATATAAGAATATGGGTTGAACCGCTCGATTTTACGCGGTTAATGCCAGTGTTACCCACGGCGCAATTAATTCACGCCCTTCGGGAGAATACGAGCGAAATTCCATGAGTTTGAACGGTACGGTATCGAGTTCAAGCATCTCTTCATCGCGTGTGGTTGGGCCGTCAAATTTCACCGTTAGCGCACCCAGTTCGGAATTACCCAAGGCCTGGATGAAATGGCGCAGCTCAATACTGGTGGGCCATTCGCTGAGCGCGCACGAAGCAATCGCGATGGTCGTGCCATCTGGGGCCAGTGCGCGCACCTTCGCCAATGTAAGGCTATTCACTTGACGCAATTCGATGCCAAAAAGCCAATCACCGCGCATATCAATGCCGCGCAACACTTCAATCGGGCGTCGTCGCACGAGCGGCGCTAGCTCTGATTCAATCACCAGCACTGTTTTTGTGCGTTGCGCTGGATAGCTTTGGTACGGTTCGTTGTAGGACATGGCGTTTTCGCTGCTGTCAATGTTGCAAGTCTGTCACATTGCCTGCACGTGCGCGCAACAATTGCGGTCGAAGCAAGGATTTACCTATTAAATAGCGCAATAAATAGGGTGCATTTGACCCAAATCCGATAAACGCAGCGTTTTTGGTTACGAATGGCGCGCAGCTAAGGGCTGAAATAAAATTGGCCGAATGTTGTTTGCCGTAACAGGGTCTTAGCCATTAGCATCGGGGCACTCGAAATTTAAGCAAGGAAGCGCCATGCGCACGCATTATTGTGGCTCAGTGGATGAGCAAGTGATTGGTCAGACGGTAAGCTTGTGTGGTTGGGCCGATACTCGACGCGACCATGGTCAGGTAATTTTTATTGATTTGCGCGACCACGAGGGCATCGTGCAGGTGGTCGTTGAGCCGGATCAGGCGGCGGCGTTTAGATCGGCGGAAGCGGTAAAGTATGAATACTGCTTGCGCATCACCGGTCGTGTTCGCGCGCGCGATGCGGCCGCAATCAACGAGAAAATGCCGACCGGGCGCGTCGAAGTTTTTGCCACCGAAGTCGAGGTGCTCAATGCCGCTGCACCCTTGCCGTTCATGCTTGACGAAGTTCCGAACGAAGAAACACGGCTGCGCTATCGTTATTTAGACTTACGCCGTCCGGCAATGCAGCGCACCATGCGCATGCGCACCAAGTTGACGCAATCCATTCGCAAGTTTTTAGACGCGCGCGGTTTTCAAGACATTGAAACGCCGATTTTGACCAAGGCCACGCCGGAAGGCGCGCGCGACTATTTGGTGCCATCCCGCGTGAATGAAGGTGAGTTTTATGCCTTGCCACAAAGCCCGCAGTTGTTCAAGCAGCTGCTGATGATGGCGGGTATGGATCGCTACTATCAAATTGCGCGCTGCTTTCGCGATGAAGACTTGCGCGCGGATCGCCAGCCGGAATTTACCCAGCTCGATATTGAAATGGCGTTCGTCAAAGAGCGCGATGTGCAGGATTTGGTTGAAGGCATGGTGCGCCATGTGTTTAGCGAAGTGGCGCAAATTGACTTGCCGCAACCTTTTCCTCGGATGAGTTATAGCGAAGCGATGCGCCGCTATGGTTCGGACAAGCCAGATCTGCGCAACCCGATGGAGCTGGTAGATGTTGCAGAACATTTAAAGACCGTTGAATTTAAAGTGTTTTCTGGCCCGGCAAACGACCCAGCAGGGCGCGTATGCGTACTGAAAGCGCCCGGCGGTGC
>Ga0105046_10011891_pt1 | contig 13505 bp, 13 predicted proteins | sample MAT03_FD_78385 | JGI IMG/M metagenome (GOLD analysis project Ga0105046, IMG submission 78385) | Freshwater microbial communities from Lake Fryxell liftoff mats and glacier meltwater in Antarctica - MAT-03 (megahit assembly) | ecosystem: Environmental > Aquatic > Freshwater > Ice > Liftoff... | reverse complement strand
TACACCTTCCACATGCCGTGGCCGGGGATCACCCGCCACACCAGCAACCCCTCGGCCGGCAGGTTCGCGTCCCACCCCTTCTTGTTGCGGTTCTCCAGCAGCAGGTACTCGCTCCCGTCCGCCTTCAGCGGCACTTTGAAGCACTGGGTCGCGTCGTGTTCGACGGGCGACAGGATCAGTTTCTGCTTGACGCGGGGGTCCACCATCGTCGGCTTCAGCCAGCCGAGTTGCTCCTTGCTCCACGCGCTGAAGTGCTGCGGCCGGCCGTTCGGCAACTGGTTGCTCATGGCGCACCACACGCCCACCCCTTCCATGCCGGGCACCTCCGGGCGGGCGTACAGGTCGGGCAGGCCGAGCATGTGGCCGAACTCGTGGCAGAACACGCTGATGTCGGTCATGCGCGGGCCGCCCTCCTGGACGATGAAGTACGGCCACCGCTTGCCCTGGTGCGAGAAGCTGGCCCGGTGCGGCCAGTACAGGCTGCCGCGGGTGGTCTGCACACGTCCGCCGGCGAACAGGAAGAACACCCCGTCGTACCCTTTCAGGGCGTCCTTGTCTTTCTTCAGCAGCACGTCCATCGCCTCGCCGAGGAGGGCCGTCTTCTCCCGCTGGCTGGTGCCGCTGCCGCTGCTGTAATCCATCCGCTTCTTGGCCACCTCCGCCCAGCCGACGAACTTGCCCTCCACTTGGAGGTTCTTGTAGCTGATCTCGTCGAAGTAGTCCGTCATGCTGCCGTAGGCTTTCTGCCCGGTGGCCGACTTGTCGGTGTACTTGTCGCGGCTGAACAGGGACGCCTCCCAGTCGGCGTCCGTCACCTTGTCGTTGTGCTTCACGTCCGAGTACTCGATGCCGACGACGGCCAGCTTGTACACCGGCTTCCGCCACGCGCTGGGCAGGCGGTCGTCCCAACTGGGCGCGCGGCCCGCCCCGCCCCGGCCGCCCCGGCCACTGCCGTCGCCGGTCAGCAGCACCCGCAGTTCGAGTTCCTTCTTGTCCCGCAGCAGGGCCATCTTGACGATCTCCCCCGGCCGCTTGCCGGCGGTCAGGTCGCGGACGCCCACGTCGGCGTCGAGCTTCTTGCCGTCAATGCTGAGCAGCACGTCGCCCACTTTCACCCCGGCCTTCTCGGCCCCGCCGCCGGCCGTAATCGCCGTGATTTCGACCCCGCCGGTCTTCTTCGGGTCGCCGGACTGGATGCCGATGAGCGCCCGCTCGGCCGGGCCGCCGGTCGGCGTCATGGGCGAACTCAGCGGCTTCGGGGTGACGGCGATGTCGGTCGCCTTGTCGCCGCGCTTCACCGTGAGTTTGACGGACTCGTTCGCGGGCAGGCCGCGCAGCCGGTCCTTGGCGGCGGTCAGGCTCGTCACCTCCTCCCCGCCGATCTTCGTCAGCAGGTCGCCGACCTTCAGCCCGGCGAGTTCGGCCGGCGACCGTGGCGCGATGGCGTCGATGGCGAGGCCGGTCTTCAAGGCCGACAGTTGGATGCCGACGAACCCGGCCGTCACCGGGCGGACGGTGGTCAACGCCTTGAACGTCTTCGGGTCGGCCTTGGCGGCGGAGGCGGTCGTCTTGTACCCGGCCAGGTCGATGTCGAGGGCCTTGGTCTGGCTGACCGCGGCGAGGCGGGGCTTCGGCGCGACTTCGGGGTCGGCGGCGAACGCCCCGGCGAGCGGGACGAACAGGAAGGCGGGGATCAGCGCGCGGCGCGGCATGGTGGGAACCTGCGTGGAAGCGAAGAGGGCGAGTGACGGGAGTTTACGCGGGCGAATCTGAAGAAGCCGTGAGAGCGGGCATTCTTGGCGAGCCGCCCCAGTGATGGGGCGGGTTCTGGGCTACCCGCCCCATCACTGGGGCGGCTCGCCAAGAATGCCCGCTCGCCGTGAAGGGCGGCTCGCCAGATAGCCCATCACAGAATCCCCGGCGCGGCGACCTTGATGCCCTTGAAAGCCATCTTCAGTTGCTCCGGGTTGGGGGCGAACTCCAGCGCCGTCGCCTTGTCCACGTCCCCGCGGTTGACGAGTTGCAGCAGGTTCTCGGTGAAGTCCACCATCCCTTCCAGGAAGCCGATGCGGATGGCGTCCAGCAGTTTATCGTCTTTCGACTTGAGAATGAGGTCTTTGATGGTCGGGTTCACCATCATGATTTCGTTCGTCGGCACACGGGCGACGCCCGGCTTGATGCTGGGAATCAGCTTCTGCGCGACCACCGCCCGCAGGTTGAACGCGAGCGTCTGTCGGATGGCGTGGTGCTGGATGGGCGGGAACAGGTCCAAAATCCGGCTGATGGTGCTGGCGGCGGTACTCGCGTGGATGGTGCCGAACACGACGTGCCCGGTCTCGGCCGCGTGGACGCCGGCCTCGAACGTCTCCTGGTCCCGCATCTCGCCGACGAGGATGATGTCCGGGTCTTCCCGCACCGCGTGTTTCAGGGCGGTGTGCCAGTCGATTACGTCGAGGTACACTTCCCGTTGGTTGATGATGGACATCTTGTCTTCGAACACGAACTCGATCGGGTCTTCGATGGTCAGGATGTGCAGCGCCTCCCGCTGGTTCATGTACTCCAGCATGGACGCGATGGTCGTGGACTTTCCGGACCCGGTGACGCCGGCCAGGATGATGAGGCCTTGGTCGTAGTGGGTCAGCTTCTCGATGCTCGGCGGCAGGCCCAACTTCTCGAACGTCGGGATGCTGGTATTCACCCGCCGGGCGACCATGGCGTATTTGCCCCGCTGCTTCAGGATGTTCACCCGGAAGCGGCACTCGTCGTTGCCGACGACGTGGGCGAAGTCGGCCCCGCCGGTCTCCTCCAGCACCTTCACCTGCTTCGGGCCGAGGATGGCCATGAACAGCTTTTCCATGTCGTCTTGCGGGATCGGCTTGGTGGCCATCTTCTGGATGACCCCCCGCAATCGCATGCACCCCGGCAGCCCGGCCTTCAGGTGCAGGTCCGACCCGCTGTGCTTCATGACGGTACGGAACAGCACGTTCACCGGCGGCTCACCCGGCACCGCGTCCGCCAACTCCAGGCCCGGCGTGTCGCCGTTGATCGGGTGCGGGCTGCTGAACGCGCCGGTGGACGCGGCCATGGTGGACTTGGCCATCCCGCCGGCGGGCGGGGCGGCGGGGGCGTCCACGGACGCGGCCGGTTTCGCCGCCACCGGCGCGGCGACGGCCGCCCGAACGGGGGCCGGTGCGGCCGGGGCGGCGGCCGGCGGCGCGCCGAGCGGCTTGGCGACCACGGCGCGGATGGCCGGTTTCGGGTTGTCTTTGTTGTCGGACACGGGCGAACTCCGGGAAAAGTAGGTCGCGGCGGGGGTTTCACTGCTGAGCGACCAGGCGATCATACTCGGCGTGAGTGCCGATCCAGAACCAGACCAGATCGTCCGCGTCTTCGACGGCCAGCGCGCGGTAGTGAAGACCGACGCGAACCGACCGGAAACGGCCGACCGTCTTGAAATGCAGTGACGGGTGAGCCGGGTCATCGCGGAGCAATTCATACCCGCGATCGGCCGTCCGTTGCACGGCTTCCGGGAGGGCGTTGTAGCAGTCCCAGAAGCGCGGGGTGGCGCGACGGATCACAGGTCGGTACACCTCCCGGCCCGGTGGTCGGCGAGCGCTTCCTCCGCTAATCGCTCCAATCGCCCGGCGGCGACATCTTCATCGAATCGGCGGTCCCAGTCGTCGGCGTCGAAGCCCGTGAACCACGCGCGGAAGGCCGCGAGTTCGTTCGGCGGGAGTTCCCGAACGGCTTGCTCGATCTGAGTGGCGGTACTCATGCGACTCCTCGGCGATGTCGTTTGCGAATGGTTATCCTACCCGGCCGGGCGGGTGATCCGCACGGGAACTCCGTGCTCCGCTGATGGCGGCATTCATTCGCTCGTCATGGCGGCTCCGACCATCCCGAATGAGGGTACCATCCAGCGCGTGCCGGGAAACTGGCGCTGGAGTTCATCCGCAACTTGGATCGCCATCTGTTCGGTCGGGAAATGGAACTCGAACTTGTCATTCGGCTGTGAGAACCCACCCCACCGACGGGACACGGTGGCAACCTTGTCCTGGGGAACCGCCTTCAAGTCGCCGGAGAATAACTTGACGCGGTACGGCAACAAGCCCTGTTCCTTCGCTTCATCGAAGGTGACACCCAACACGAGGGCTGGCTCTTGTCCTTTCGTCTGGTAGGCTGCCTGCACGAGGTCATTTCGCACGCCCGCCGCAACATCGTGCCAAGCGTCCCATACCACAACAGCGTCAAACTTATCCCCTCTCCCGATGGGGATCTCGAAAATGGTCGGACCGGTGCCACGGCTCTCCCCGGCGAGTTCGCTTAAGATCTGCGAGAGGAGGTCGGCCCGGCGTTCCGTCGAGAGTACCGGCTGTTCGTTTCGGCCCCGAATGACTGGCATGACATCCTCCTCACAGTGATCCGATCTGTTGAATGAACCATCCCGTCGCACGGCGGACTTCGACGAGTTGCCTGTTCTCCACATCGCGGAGTTTGTACCGAAGTTCTGGTCGCCAGTGTCGGTATACCGTTGCCGCTTGTCTGATGGCTTCTTCGAGCCGATCCACATCTCCTTTCGGCGAAGCGTCCGACGTGCTCCGTAGCCAGCGGAGGTATCGCGCCCAACCGACTAACGGGTGCGGGTCGCTCGACATGACCTTGTCGCCGTCAATGTCATCCTGCTTTCGGGCCTGTACCATCCGGCGGTGCCTTGTGTCACGGTCAATGGGATCGTTGGCTTTCCAGTCTAACGCCCGAAAGACCGCCGCCGTCAAGCACATTTCCACCGCATAACCGTGAAAGTATATCGCGGAAAGGTGGCGATTCGACTCCGCCAACTCATTCGCATCCTCGTGCCGACTCATCGCGGCTCTTTCGAGCGTGCGAATACTATCCGGGGTCAAGTGTTCTGCGAGAGCGGTAACACGGCTCACGATAACGTCTCACCAAACACTTGGATATTTTCACCCGGCCGGGCGGGTGATCCGCACGGGGATTCCGTGCCGGGCCAGCGCTTCCTTCGTCACGGGGATGGGGTACTCGCCGTAGTGGAAGATGCTGGCCGCCAGCGCCGCCGACGCGCCCACCCGGAAGGCGTCCGCCAGGTGGTCCGGGTGGCCGGCCCCGCCGCTCGCCACCACCGGCACGTTCACCGCCGCGCACACCGCCTCCAACATGGGCAGGTCGTACCCGGCCTTGGTGCCGTCGGCGTCCATGCTGGTCAGCACGATCTCGCCGGCCCCCAGGCGGACCACCTCCTTCGCCCACGCCACCGCCTCCAACCCCGTCGGGGTGCGGCCGCCGTTGATGTGGACTTCCCACCATTCGTCTTTGCTGGTTCCCCCCTCCCCTGGCGGGAGGGGGGTTAGGGGGGAGGGGGATTCCGTTCCACAATTCCCCCTAACCCCTAACCCCCCTCCCGCCAGGGGAGGGGGGAACAAACCCCGAACCCGTCGCGGGTCGATGTTCACCACGGTGGCGCAGCGACCGAACTTGCCGGACACCTCGGCGATCAGTTGGGGCGTCTTCACCGCCGCCGAGTTCAGGCTGACCTTCTCCGCCCCGGCTTGAATCAGCCGCGTGGCGTCTTCCAACGTGCGAATCCCGCCGCCGACGGTCAGCGGCATGAAGCAGCACTCGGCCACCCGACGGACCACGTCCAGCAGAATGTCCCGCCCTTCGTGGCTGGCGGAGATGTCCAGGAAGACGAGTTCATCGGCCCCGTCGGCGTCGTAGGATTTGGCCACCTCCACCGGGTCGCCGGCGTCGCGGAGGCCGACGAAGTTGACCCCCTTCACGACCCGCCCGCGGTCGATGTCCAGGCATGGGATGATTCGCTTGAGCAGCATGAGTTCCCCGGCACCGGTCTTCCGAACCAGGGGTCATGATAGGTCTTCACCGCCCGCCCGCCGGCAGTTCGATGCCGCCGACGGTTTCCTTCTTCCCCTTGCGATAAAGAACCGCTTCGATCTTCTCTCCGCTCTTCAACTCCGCGACCAACTGTTGAAACTGGCTCAGTTCGCTCGGCGCGTCCTTGCCGCCCAACTTCACCACCACGTCGTTCGTCCGCAGGCCGGCCTTATCGGCGACGGAACCGGGCACCACCTCGACGACGACCACCCCGACATCGGCCGGCAGGTTCAAATGCTCGGTGAGGATGGCCGACGGCTTCTCGAACACCACGCCCAACCGCACCGGCCCTTTCGGGCGGGCCAGGTTCGGGCGGTCGAACAGGATCGGCACGTCGATGTTGATCGGCGCGACCCGACGGAACGGCGGCGGGAACGCCGGCTGTGGGGCCGGTCGGTCTTCGCGGGGCCGCTCCACGCCCTTCCGCATCCCTTCTTCCAGCGCCTTCTTGTACTCGTCGCGGGCCTTCCGCAACTCCGCCTGGGCTTCCGGATTGTCCTTCAACTTCTCGATTTGTTCGTCGAACTCCTTCAGCCGTTTGTCGGACACTTCGCCCGGCGGAAGGTCGGCGGCGGGACGAACGTCGCCCCGGTCGAACACGCGGGGGGGCGGAAATGGAACCAGGCCCATCCCCCCGAACCACGGAGCCGCTCGTCGAGGGACGGCGCGGAACGGTTCGAGTTCCTTGAACAGCAAGTCCGGCAAGGCGAACGGCTGCAACTCCGGGAACTGCTGTCCCATCAGCTTGCTCATCTCGCCGACCAACTGCCGCAGTTCGTCCGGCGTCGGGTTGCCGTTCAGCAGTTGTTGGAGCAGCTTCTTTTGGAGCGCTTCCAGGTCGTTCGGCTCGGCGGCCGGGGCGACGGTCGCGCATAGGACCAGTGCGGCGAGGAGTCGAAGGGGCCGGATCGACATGGCGGTTCTCCGGAACGGGACGGACGGGATACCGCATCATACCCAAGCCGGTCAACGGACGCGACCGACTTCGGGACGGAATGAGATTGTTACCGACCTCGTGCGACGGGTCGAAACACATGTACACTTTTCAAATGAACACACATCCGATTCCCGCCGTCACCCTGTCCACGTCCGCTGTGGCCGCCATCGCCCGCCGTCGCGCGGAAGGGGTGCCGTGGTCCGTCCTCGCCGACGAGTCGGCCCTGCCGCCGGAGTCGCGCCCGGACCTGGACCTGTTGCCCCTGTTCCACCCGGATTGGCGAGCCGCGTATGCGGCCGCCGCCCGGCAGTGCGAACGGGACACCTACGCCGAGGCGCAACTCGTCACCCGGCGGCTGCTGAAGGTCGGCACGGACGAAGCCCGCCTCGCGGCCCGCAAGCGTGTGGCTGTCCGCCCCACCCCTCGCGGTACCACTCCGGCAGCCGATGCCCCACTCGTGGTGATACCCGGCAACACGCTGGCGTTCCGCCTCGCGCGCGGCGAAACCGTGGCGAGCATCGTCGCCGCGTATCGGGCCGGGATCGCGGGCGCGGGGTGAAACGAATGGTCCGAGCCGGACGCGTGAGCGACGGTCTTCAACAAGAACCGTCGCTCACGCGTCCGGCTCGGACCATTCGGCACGAGGCGGTCTCAATGCACGGCGGGCGGGGCGTGGGCTTCGAGGATGTCACGCAGCGTGACCGGGTCGGACGTGCCGCCGTTCGGCACGGCGTAGAAGACGCTGGTCGATTCGGCTTTGACCGGAGCGGCGAACCGGTGCGTGCGGGGGATCGGCACCCCGGCCCGCTGGCCGCCGGTGCGGACCATCCACTGGGCCGGGACGCCGGGCACCTCGTACACGGTGAGGGTGAACGTGGTCGGGTCGTAGGACAGCCGCTTCGGGTCGGGCTTCGGCGTGCCGGTGCGAACGTCCGGGTGGCCGCGCGGCGGGGCGACGGCGGCGGGTCGGGCCGGCGGAGGGCGGTCGGTCGGGGTCGAATCGCAGCCGACGCTACCGACGACCGTTGTCAGCAGCAGGGCGAGGAGCGTCCGTGTTCGGGACATGGGCAATCCCTCCTGACCGTGGGTCGGCCGGGAAACCGGGAGAGTGGTTTCCCGCAGTCTACCCCACTCCCTCATCTTTAGTCGATCCCACCCGATTGCCCAAACACGGCCGGAAGAATCGCCGAGTTTGCCGTGCGCATCGGTTGCTTCCGTTAAGAAAGTTGGAGCGGTCGCACCGCAGCCGCCGATAACTCACATGACGTGGCACCCGGTCTTCGGGGCGCGTCTTTTCAGGGGGTAAACCGATGGCACGGACGCACCGCACACTCCGACGCATTTCGCTGGGGATGGCCGCGGTCACCGCGTGGACATCGGTCGGCGTCGGCTGTCACGGCCCGCGGCTGGCGGCGCACCGCCCGGACCCGCCCATCACCGTGCCGGAACCGGGCACCGTGCCGAACGAGTTGAACCCGGTGAACCTGCCGGAGTACGTCATCGAGCCGCCCGACGTGCTCATCGTTCAGGTGCGGTTGCGGGAAGCCATTACGGAGACGGTGAAGCAGAAGGACAAGCAAGGCCAGGAGATTCCGGGCACGGAAAAGGCGGTCCCGAAGAAAGACCCGAAGACCGGCCGCAAGTTGTACAACGGCGAGACACGGGCGCTACCCATCCAGGGGGTGGACGGGCAACACCGGGTGCGACCGGACGGCACCGTCTTCCTCGGCGTGTACGGGTCGGTGCCGGTGAACGGGCTGACGCTGAAGCAGGCGGCCGAGTCCGTCCGCGCCGCCCTCGCCCCGCAGATCGAGAAGGACTCCGGCGGCATCGCGGCCGACGACCTGCTCGTGGTCATGGACGTGAGCGAGTACAACAGCAAAGCGTACTGGATCATCACCGACGGCGGCGGCCAAGGCGAGCGGGTGATTGAACTGCCCATCACGGGAAAGGAAACCGTCCTCACCGCCGTCGCCCGCATCGGCGGCCTGTCGGAGGTGTCGTCGCGGCGGAACATCTGGGTGGCCCGCCGCACCCCGTTCGCCAACCAGACGCAGCAGATTCTGCCCGTGGATTGGGTGGGGTTGACGCAGTGGGGGCAGTCGGCCACGAACTGGCAGATCTTCCCCGGCGACCGCATCTACATCAAGGCGCAGCGGGCGGTGACGGTGACGAACACCCTCACCCGCGTGCTGGGGCCGGTCGAGAAGGTGCTAGGGGTGACGCTGTTGGGGGCGAACTCGTTCAACCAGATCAGCGGTCGCGGCCTCGGCTTCGGCAACAACTTCAACCGGTAAAGGGACGCCATGACACGCCTTACCATTGCCCTGCTGTTGTCGGCCGCGGGAACCGCGTTCGCGCAGTTCCCACCGCCGACCGGGTCGCCGTTTCCGCAGCCGCCGACGTTCGGTAACGGGGTGCAGCAGTCGCCGATCAGCCCGTACTTGAACCTGCTGAACAACAACGGGTCGAATCCGGCGGTGAACTACTACAACTTCGCCCGCCCGTTGTTGCAACAGCAGCAACAGGTGTCGCCGTTCGCGCCGCCGTTCGTCGGACAGCCGGGGGCGTTCCCGCAACAGATGGGGTATTTACCGCCGGGCGTGCCGTTCGTCGCCAGCGAACAGCCGTTCACGCCGACGGGGAACGGGTCGCTGCCGCCGACCGGCCACCCGGTGGTGTACGGCAACCGGTTCGGGCAGGCGTCGAGTGGGGGCGGGCGAACCGGCTACTTCCCGCCCGCTCCGGGGCAACAGCCGTCGGCCGCCCCGCAGTCGATCCCACGGTCGAAGTGAAGCGCCGGCCCGGTGCCGTCGGTCTCGAGTCCCACGAACGGAGTCGGAGTTCATCGCCATGCGTACAGGACGACGCTTCCGAGGTTGGGTGACGGCCGCCGCGCTCGGTGTCGGGGCCGTCCCCGCCCTGGCCCAGTCGCCGGCCGCCCGGCTGGTGCCCATCGACCCGAACACGGCCCCCGCGCCGCCGGTCGCCCGCTCCGCGTATCCGGACATCCCGGACGCGGACGTGTACCCGGTGCCGGTGCAGGGGTACGCCGGGCAGCCGACGATCACCCCGCCGACGGACCCGTCGCGGTCGTGGATCGGCGGCGCGTGGTCCGGGGTGAAGGAGTTCGTCGTCGGCAAGCCGGTGTCCGCCGAGACCCCCGCGCCGGCAACCCCGCCGTCGGTCGGCTTGCCGCAGCCGCGCCCGGTCCCGCCGACGGTGCCCATGCCTGTACCGCCGGCCGCGCAGCCGACCGCGCCGCAGGCGACGTATCCGCCGGCCGCCCCGCAGCCGGGCGTGTACGCCGGGCCGCCGGCGTACCGCTGGTACGGGTGGGGCACCACCACCCCCGGCGCGAACCAGTACGCGCCGCACGGCCTGTACCCGAAAGGGTCGGCCAACTGGCACGCGCACACCGGGGCCACCCCCGGCGCGTTCCCGGTGCCGATCCAGTACCCGGCCGCGCGGCCGGGCGTCGAGCCGCCCGCGTACACCGGCAACCCGCACACTTACGACGCGGCCTACGTCGCCCCGTCCGGCAGCGCTCTGCCGGAACCGGACCCGGAACCGGTCGCGCCCGCCCAGCCACGGCGAGCCGCGCTTTCGCAACCGACCGTCGAACCGCCGCCCGCGCCGCGCGAGTTCCCGCTGCCGTCGATGCCGCGCGTGGCCACGCCCGCCGCGCCGACCGTCGAACCGGATTGGCGAATGGCAACGCCATTACCCACCCAGGCACCCGCCGTCGCACCGGTGAAACGGCCACGCGCGCCGCTCCCGTCGCCGTCCGAGCCGATGTGGCTGCCGGCCGCGACCCACCCCGGCACGGTCGTCCCGGCGGCGGCCACGGCCCCACTGGCGCGCGGACAGCAGCAGCCGTCCGCCCCGGATGTCGCCACGCGGATTCGCGCCGCCTGCATCAGCCGGGTGAATCAGGTCCGCGTCACCCCGACGGGAGAGCGGGCGCTGACCGTGACGTTCATCACCACCACCGAGCAACTGGCGCGAGAAGCGGCCGACCTGGTGTCCAGGTTGCCGGCGGTCCGCCCCTACGCCGTACGGTTCGAGGTGCAGTTGACGAGGTAGGGCGTTCGCGCGTCCTGGAAAAGGGTGTCCCACCCGCACTGTTGGAACAGCGGACCGCGGGCGGAATTTTGTCCTACGGTTTTCGGGAGTCCGTCTCCGCGAGCGCCGGGGGTTGCCGTGGCCGTCGTTTGCGTGGCTTGTGAACACATCCACTTCGACACGAATCGGGACGCGGTTCCGACGCATTGCGCCGCCTGCGGGCACGACCTGTCCGCGTCGGTCGCGCCGCCGGACGTTCCAGCACCGGCACCCGTCGCACCCGACCGCCGACCGCTTCTGTACGCCGGGATCGCCGTCCTGTGTCTGTCCGCGTGGCTCCTGCTCACCGGCGTGGCCGAGCGGGAACGGTACGTTCCCGTCACCGCCACGATGACCGCCAGCCACTTGGATTGGGCCGAGGTGAAGGGCGGGGCCGACTTGATGAGAGGGGCGATTCCGGGCCAGACCGGCAACAGCGTCTACACGGTGGACGGCAAGAAGTATCGCGCCACCATCGACCGCCGCTGGCGGGTGGGGGACCGGTTCGAGGTGTGGTATCGGGCGGACGCGCCGGACGAGGCGACCGAGGTTCGACCCTACGGCAAACTCCTGACGGCGCTCCCGCTGATGGCCGTCGGGCTGTACCTGATCGGCCGCGCGTTCGGCATCTTCGGGGCATTGGTGGAGTCGCCCACCGAGACGCTGACGGTGCCGATCCCGACCGCCGCGGACGCCGCGAGAGTCGCCGCCCAAGCCGACTCAGCGGAGTTTGAAGAGCAACAGATCGGGGCGTTCCAACACCAGCCGGCCGCGACGGACGAGGGCGGCTTGTAAGTCCGGCTGGGCGGCGTACTCCGGCAGGTCGTAGACGGCGAAGTAGTCGAAGCCGGCGGCGATGGCGGAGTCCAGTCGCGCGGCGGCGGGTCGGCCCGACGGCCCCGGTTCCGTCGTTCGTGGCCACAGAAGAACCCGCGTGTTCGTCCAGTATTCGTAGGCATACCCGTAATCGCTGGTCAGCGCGACCGCCCGACCGCCGGGTCGCATGGTGGCGGCGATCTCGCTCACCAACTCGGTCAAGTTCGCTTCCTTCTCGTGCGCGGCGGCCAACCCGGCGCGGTTGTTCGCCGTCCACCGCCACGGCCCCGCCCACGGGGTCCGGGTTGCGTAAACGTATCGGGCGAGCGCGGCGAGCATGACGGCGGCCACGAGCCACCGCGCCCGCGCGGCCCAATCCCGAACGCCCACGGCTCGGGCCGACGCCTCCGCCATCCGCCGAACGACGTGGATCAATGCTTGCGCCGCCCACCCGACGCCGAGGGCCACCGGCACCATTAACGGCGTGTGGTAATACGGGTGCGTGGAACAGTGGTAAGTGAAGGTGGCGACGTAGCCCGCGTAACCGACGAACAGCCCGGCGGTGAGCGGGTATCCGGCACGGGCGGCCAGCACCGCCCCGATGAGGCCGACGGTCAGGGCCGGATACCCGACGGTGCGGCGGATCATGTCCGCGACCGCCCGGTAAAACGCCGCGTCCGCGAGTAAGTGCGGTCGGATCATCCCGCCCCGGTCACCCAGTCGCACGAGGGCGTATATCGCCGACGGCAACAGCAACAGGAAGATAAACAGCCCGGTCGCGGCGAACTTCCGCCCTGCCGATCCGGTCGCCGTCATCGCCCACGCGGCGAACCCGGCGGCGAGCGGCAGTTGCAGGGTGCCCGGCTTCACCGCCGCCGCCAGTCCGCACGCCAGCCCGACCGTCACCGTTTCGCGCCAACCCAACCCTCGCCCCGGCCGCGCCAAGCACAAGACCGCCGCCGCGAACGCGAACACCACCACCGATTCGGTCTGGAAGCTGCGCGCCACCAGTTGGCCGAACGGGGTGAACGTCAGGTACGTCATCGCCGCCACCGCCGCCCACCGGTTCACGCCTTGCCGGACCAGCGCGGCGAGCATCAACCACCCGGCCGCCGCCCAGAACAGCGCCGTGAAAACCTTCGACACCCACGGGATTTCTTCACCACTGATCAGGTAGCACGCGACGACCAACGCCGGCAACACGGGCGGACTGACGACGTGATAAAAGCCGACCGCGCGATACCACGCCTCCCGCTCCGGCGTCCGCGCGGCGGGAGATGCCGCCACCCAAATTGCCCGCGCCGCGAGGGCGGATTCATACTGAACGGTGTTGTCGGCGGGGTACGGCCACTCGGTCACGTCCACCAACCGCCAGCCGATGGCGGCTGCGCTGATGAGGCACGCCACGACGAGCGGCAACCGGTGCGCGGGCCACCCCCGGCCCACCACATCGGCGGTTTCCGTCAACTGCTCCTCGGCCATCGCTCTTACTCCGGGATTAACCAATCGCCGCGACCATCGCCTTCATCTTCTCGCGGGCGACCTCGAGTCCCCCGGCCGCTTTCTTCCGCGCCGCCGGCAAGTCCTTGCCGATCTCGGTCAGCCGGGCCGCGACCTGCTCGCCGGTGGTGTCGTCGATCTCGAAGATCCAGTCGTTCAGCCCCACGTCCCGCCACATCTGTCCCTTGCGGGTGTCGGTCGGCTGTCGTAGCAGCACGGCCGGGGTGCCGTTGGCCAC
>Ga0105046_10011890_pt1 | contig 13505 bp, 9 predicted proteins | sample MAT03_FD_78385 | JGI IMG/M metagenome (GOLD analysis project Ga0105046, IMG submission 78385) | Freshwater microbial communities from Lake Fryxell liftoff mats and glacier meltwater in Antarctica - MAT-03 (megahit assembly) | ecosystem: Environmental > Aquatic > Freshwater > Ice > Liftoff... | reverse complement strand
GCGCTTCTGCTCCTCCATGCTGATGCCGAGCTTTTTGAAGGTCTCGATCAGCTCGGGGTCTGCCTCATCAAGGCTGTTGAGCGTGGGCTTCTTCTTCGGCGCGCTGTAGTAGTAGCTGTTCTGGTAATCGATCTTCGGGTAGTACACATGCGCCCAGTGCGGCTCCTCCATCTTCTGCCAGATGCGGTAGGCTTCGAGCCGCCATTCCAGCATCCATTCGGGTTCATTCTTCTTCGCGCTGATGAAGCGCACGATGTCTTCGTTCAAGCCCTTTTCGGCCTTCTCGCTCTCAATGTCGGTAACGAAGCCGTAGGCGTACTCCTTTTCGGTGACCTCGCGGAGGATATCGTCGGTGTCTTGTGCCATTTTAATTCAGGTGAGAAAGTGTGAAAGTGAGAGGGGTGAGAAAGTCAATACCTCCCGCGGAACACTTTACCTCTTTATCACTTTTTCTTTTCATCTACCTCCCTTTCTCCCTTTCTCCCTTTCTCTCTTTCTCTCTTTCTCCCTTTTCTGCTACTCAAGTCAAATGCTAAAGCTCTCCCCGCACCCGCAGGTCCGGCTCGCGTTGGGGTTCACGAACTGGAAGCCCTTGCCGTTGAGCCCACCGCTAAAGTCCAGGGTAGTACCCAACAGATAGAGCATGCTCTTCTTGTCGATCACCACCTTCACGCCGTTGTCCTCGAACACCTTGTCGCCGTCCTTCATCTGGTCGTCGAAGTCGAGGTCGTACATCAGGCCGGAGCAACCGCCGCCCTTCACGCCCACGCGGACGAAGTGGTTGGGGCCGCGGCCTTCCATGCCCAAGAGCTTGCTGACTTCCGATTTGGCGTTCTCGCTGACCTTGATCATGGCTTATTTGGAATCGTTCTAAACTCGGTTCCGGCCCCAAAAGTACGGCCGAAACGGGCAGGTTCGATGGGTTGAAGTGGACCGTTTTCGAGGGATGTGTCGGAGGTGGGTATGGGCAGCCTACTTTCTAGCCCAGCGGATCGACGGATAAACCGTCCACGCCCCCATCATGTTCGCCCGCGACCCACGTACCATTGTCCACCTGGACCTCGATAGCTTCTTCGTGAGCGTGGAGTGTCTGGCCCATCCCGAGCTGCTTGGCAAACCGGTGCTCATCGGTGCCGACAGCGATCGCGGCGTGGTGGCCAGTTGCAGCTATCAGGCAAGGAAGGTGGGCATACGCAGCGCGATGCCCATGCGCATGGCGAAGCAGCTCTGCCCGGAGGCGATAATCCTGCGTGGCAACAGTGGCGAGTACATGAAGAAGAGCGATGAGGTCACGGAGATCATCCGGGAGAAGGTGCCCATGTTCGAGAAGACCAGTGTGGACGAGTTCTATGTGGACCTCACCGGAACGGAGAAGTTCTTCGGCGCCATGCAGCTGGCCACGGAACTGCGGCAATACATCGCAAAGGAGACCGGCCTGCCGAACAGCTTCGGGCTGAGCATCAACAAGACGGTGAGCAAGGTGGCCACCAACACCGCGAAGCCCAATGGTCAACGGGAAGTGGAACGCGGCACGGAGAAACCCTTCCTCGCACCCATGTCCATCGAGAGCATTCCCGGTGTAGGGGAGAAGACCGCGCACCTGCTGCGGAGTATGGGTGTGGCGAAGATCCAAACGATGCAGGAGCTGCCCATCGACCTGATGCAACGGCTCCTGGGCGAACATGGCCCAGTGCTCTGGCGCAAGGCCAACGGCATCGACGACAGTCCGGTGATCCCCTGGCACGAGCGCAAGAGCATCAGCACCGAACGCACGTTCGAGCGCGACACCATTGATGTGGTGAAGTTGCGCGGCATGCTCACGGCCATGGCCGAGAGCCTCGCCTTCCAACTGCGCAAGGGCGACAAGCTCACCAGTTGCGTCGCCGTGAAGATCCGCTACGCCGACATGAACACGCACATGCGGCAGTTGCGCATCCCTTACACCGCTTGCGATCACCAGATCCTTCCGTTGGTACACGACCTCTTCCGCCTGCTGTACGATCGCCGCCAGCGGATCCGCCTCGTGGGTGTGCGCTTCAGTCACCTCGTGGGCGGCGGCCACCAGATGGATGCCTTCACCGACACGCAGGAGGCGATGAACCTCTACCAGGCGATGGACAAGGTGCGCAAGCGCTTCGGCGATCGCACGGTGATGCGCGCCAGTGGGATGGATGCGCGCTCCATTGGGAGAATGGACAACCCCTTCGATGGGCAGGCGCCGGTGTTGTTGGCGAATAGGAGGACCTAGGCGAGAAAGCAAATACAATGGACATGAATGGACGAAAATGGACACTGAGGATCAGTAGAGGGGTGTCCATTTCCGTCTATTGAAGTCCATTCGACCAACCACCCATAACTTCGAACCTGTGCAACGCCGCGACCCGAAATACTCCGCGATCCTACCACCCAGCGGCGGCTATGAAAAGCTTGTGAGCTACCAAGTGGCCAAGCTGCTCTACGATGTTACGGTGCGCTTTGTGGACCGCTATATCCCTGTTGGAAGCCGCACCGCTGACCAAATGGAGCAAGCCGCGCGCAGCGGTGAGCGTAACATCGCTGAAGGCAGTAAGATCAGCGCCACCACCAAGAAGTTGGAACTGAACCTCACCAGCGTGGCGCGCGCCAGCCTGGACGAACTGCGCAAGGATTACGAGTCTTTCCTGGAACATCGCAAGTTGTCGCTGTGGGAACCCATGGACCCGCGTCGAAAGGAGATAAGCAACGCACGCTGCAAAAATCCCGACCAAGTGGCCCAATGGATCAAAGCCCTTTGGGAACGCGAACACGCCGAGCGAATGGCCGCCCCGGAAGGGCCGCGTACCGCACGTACGCCGATCACCGTAAAGGACAGGGCCTATGCCGAAATAAGCGCCAACGTTGGACAAACGCTGTGCAAGATCGCCATGCATTTATTGGACAAACAAGTGGAGAGCCAAGCCAGAGCTTTTGAAAAGGATGGTGGCTTCAGTGAGCGGCTGTACAAAGTGCGCTCAGAAATAAAAGCGCAGCAACGGAAGGGTTGAAGGTCTCGGGCGTGCCGGTGTTGAATGCACACCGTCGGGCTATCCGCTGTACTCCTCACTTCGGGGCGTGGGATCTCACGCCCCTACGTTGCGGGGTGCCGCTCCTATCCCTCACGCGAGCACTACTTTTAACCGATCATGTTCCCCTTCATTTGGCAATTGGTCTTTCTACTGGTCATCGGTATCGGCCTCTTGGTTCCACGGGCGATCAACGCCCAGGATAGCGGCACCCTACCCCGTACCACCGACCTCTTCTCCATGCGGGTGGTCGGGACCGGTGCGGACCGCTACATCAACTTGGAGCCGGACAGCGCCACGGGTTACGCCGTGTTGGACACCCAATGTGCTGCGCTGTACTGGCACCACATGTACCTGTTCGAGAACTATGCACAGACAGCGGTGTCCGTATGGAAGCTCGAACCGTTGTTGCCGGATACTGCCGTCATCCAAGCTCGACTGAATTCCTCCTTCACCGCCGATACGGCCTTCACGAAACTATACAACACGGCTTTGACGAAAGAGCCCGTAGCTGACCTACGCATCGATAGTGCCCTGAAGATCGCGGCGCACTTCTACTACCTGCACAGCGATAAGGGCGAACCCATCCTCCACGTCTGCGTGGGGATCAACAAGGTGATGTCGCTTTCAACTTTCCCATCGCATCCGTACCACGCCGCATTCTGCTACCAGGTCATCTGGCAGCTGGACGACTCTGACGACCTACTGAAAAAGGTGAGGTCACCTTATTCCAAGGAATTCAAGAAGGACCGGCCCACCGAAGAACGCATCAAGGAGGTGGAACAGTTGATCTATGCTGGCATGGCCGACCTCCCTGAACTACGGCAAGCATTGATCGCCTCCTATGAGCGCAACAAGGCGCACCTGAACTTCCGCCTATTGTATTGAGCAGCAGCTACTCCACCACCACCCGCACCGCGCTTCCATCCGCACAGCGCAGCAGGTAAAGGCCGGGCACCAGCGCATCCATTCCGACCGCATTGCGCCCTGGGACCAAAGCGCATCGATAGCGACTTCTTCGGAGAAGAGTGACCGGAGGCGCATCAGAATTTCATCTTCCGCAGATCCCGCCTCGCATCCCATATGTGATGGATCACCACCGCGTCCGCCATCACTTCATAGAAGATGAGATAGTCGGCCATGGGGAGCACACGGATCCCAACGATGTCCGACGGTCTGCCAGCGAACGGATGGAAAGCATCTTCGAGATCACCACGTCGAACCGATCGAGCAGCTTCAGGCTGTAGGTCGGTGTCCCATTCCGTTTGATCCAGTAGGCAAGGATATCCTTGCGGTCCTTTTCAGCTGGCGCGGTCCAGACTATTTGCCGAGCCATTCGCGGATGGCTTTGTCGGCCTCCGCCGCTGGGCGTACACGTCCCTTCTTAAGGGCAACGCGGCTCTTGGCGATGGCCTTCTTCTGCTCTGGCGTGGTGATGAAGGGTGCTATTGCCTGACCTGCGTCTTTCAGCATACGCTCAACTTCGCGCAGCAGCTTCGCATCGGTAGTGGCGTGAATACGGGCGATCAACTTCTTCCGGAGTTCGGGCGTGGACATACACCAAAGGTAGAAGCGCGCGAACGATCCTTCTCACTCCTTCACCACCCGTACCGATCGACCATCGGCTGTGCGCAATAGATAGAGGCCTTTAGTAAGTGCGTTCACATCGATGGCATTGCGCCCGGGTCGCAGGGTGATGGTACGCACACGTTGTCCGGCGCTGTTCAGCAGTTCGCCTGGCATCACGTTGGTGCTGGCAACGTCGATGTTCAGCACACTCGTAGCTGGGTTGGGCCATGCGGAGAGATCGCTGCTCGCAAGCACTTCGCGCACGCCGGTGGAAAGCCCATCGAGCCGACCGACCATGGCAGCTTGTGCGCCACCGATGTTGGTGGTTTCCGGCGTGAAGGTGAATTGCGAAGTGATGTGACCAGCGAAATGGACAGCACCCTCACCGGCTAGGGCAGTGATGGTTCGCGCTTCATTGAACATGCCGAAGGGCTGGCTGGTAGCGGCCCATTGTGGCGTGCCGTCAGGAGTGAAGGCCACAATGGTCAGCGTATGCACACCCACTGTGAGTCCATTGCTCACTACACCATACCCCCAATCAACGGTACCGCGCAAGGTGCCCATGAGGTAGACGTTGTTCGATGCATCAACAGCGATGCACGGTCCCTTGGCGCGGAACATATCACCGCTGATGGTGCCGCCCGCTGGGTCGCTTTCAACGCCCCAGAGGAATTGGCCGGTGCTGTCCAATTCGGTGAGGAACACCGCGTAATCCCAATCGGGGCCATTGAAGGGAATGCCACCCCAATTCGTTCCTTCCATCAGCATGTCACCGGCGAGGTAGGCGTGTCCATCACTCGTGGCCACCACGGTCGGACCGTGGAACGTGACATCGTCGGCGAACTCCGCGAAGCCCGCTGTTCCCTCCGGGCGATAGCGTAGCACGAACATGGAATAGCCGGTTGTGCCATAGTTCTGGTAGCTCTGCCCACCGAACGCGAAACCGGAATTGTCCGCTGAGCCGCTCACATACAAGCCGCCCCAAGGGTCGAAGCTGATGGTGCCGAAGACGCGCACGCCATCGATGACGCGTGTCTCCACATCATCGCCGTTCGCATCAACACGCACCACGCGCCCAACGCCCCACTCTTCGATCGTGTACCAGAGGTTGCCTTCGGGGTCGATGGCCAGCGAGGTGTTCATGCTCTCCTGGTCGTAGGTGAGCGAGAGGTTGCGTGTCCATTGCAGCAGGCCGGTGTTCAGGTCCACGGCGATGATGAAGAGGTTCTCGTCCCAGAGCCCACCATTGGGTACACCACCGAGTATGGACCCATCACAAAGGCCGAGGGACCCCATGAAGCTGCCTGCGAAATAGGCTATGCCATCCGTAGAAACGACGGCGGATCCCACGTTCACCGAATCGAAAAGCTGGCAGGACCAGTTCTGCGTACCCGTGACCGCATCGATCTGTTCGAGCACTGCTTGGCCATAAAGCGATTGGCCATAGACGAACACCCCGCTCAACTGCCGTTCACCGACCAGGTAGCCCGGCGCCGAGGTCAGCACCTGGTCGGGCATGCTCGGGTTCATGGTATAGGCCACTGGTGCACTGGTGAGCCAGTCGACCTGTTGTGCGGCACCGATGTGTGCTACAGCGGTGACGAGGGAAATCATAAAGAGGCGCATAGGCTTGCGATCACATCGGTGATGACAGACGACGGCGCTGGTTGGTTGCCTTGAGCGGCTTTACCGGTTTTACTCCTTCACCACCCGCACGGATCTTCCGTCCGATGTGCGCAAGAGGTAAAGCCCGCTCGGGAATGCGTGCAGATCCAAGGCGTTGCGACCAAGCTGCAGGGTGAAGCTCAGAACCCGTTGTCCAGCACCGTTCAGCAGTTCCGCGGGAATAGCACTGCCGATGTGATCAACGAAGACCAACGAAGAAGTAGGCACGGGGTAAGCAAGTAGATGCCGGTCCGCGTTCTCTTCTACGCCGACGTTCAACACAACGGTCACTGTATCGGTATTCCATGCACAACCGTTCTCATCGGTCACAAGCGCGTGGTAGTTGCCGGTTTGTGTGGCGATCGCCGATGCGCTGTCGCTAACGAGCGTTGTGCCGTTGAAGTACCACTGCCATGCTGAACCTCCGTTGGTGTAGAGCGAATCGGTCACGACCTGCACGGTGTATCCAGGATCGGCCACTTCGTTCACCACCACGGTGTCGGTGATCACTTGTCCGTTCGCGTCGGTCACGGTGATGACGTACTCGTCGGGGCAGAGCTCGGTGATCGAAGGCGTATCAAGGCCATTGAGCCACGCGTAGGTGAACGGACCGTTGCCTGTGGCGAACGCAAGGGCTTCACCGTTGCAACTCTCGAAGCACGAAGGCAACGCTCCAAGACTCACATCGAAGGTGGTGTCGATGCCGGAGACGACCATCGCGTCGCCGTTCAGCACATCATCGATGGTGGTGCTTCCGTAGATGATGGCACCCCAGAAGTAGCCACCGAAATAAAGCTTGTGTGGTGCTGCCGCTTGCCGATGGATGCACAGCGGGATGTCGCGTTGGAAGCCGCTGGGTCGTTGCGCCCAAACCACATCGCCATCCGCTTCGACTTTGCTGATAAGGATGTCCTCGCTGCCAAGGGAGGTGAGCGAAGTGCCGAAGAAGTCGATTGTGCTGTTGAACTGTGCAGCTACATAGGCGTTGCCTATGCCATCGGTGGTCACACCCCATGCGAGATCACGTTGTGCGGAGCCGGTGCTCTTGGCCCAGCGGTAATTCCCATCCCGGTCCAAGCCCATCAACAGGATGTCGTCATTGGCGCTCGTGGAGGCGAGCGTGTCGTCGGGCAGGTAGAGGTTGCCCCACATGCGCCCAACGACGAAGACATTGCCAAGGGAGTCGGCCGCGATGCCGAAGCCCTCGTGATCGCCGTTGCCGTAGCTCCGTGCCCACAGGCCATTGCCATCGAGGTCGCAGGCCAGCACATACAGGTTGATGGAGCTGGCGGGGGTGATGGGGATGCCATCATAGAACGAAGGCGTGTACCCGATCTGCCCGGTGATGAACAGGCGATCACCAGCCACCGCGATACCGCGCGCGCTTTTCACGGTGCCCGTGCCGGTGGTGCTCTTCGCCCAAAGCGCGGTCCCGGTGCTGTCGTACTTCACGATCACGGCCTGGCGCGTGAAGCCTCCCGTGTTCACGGTGATGGGATCGAAGATGTACCCGCTGCCGTTCACCCAGCCGGTTACGTAGATGTCGCCTTGTTCGTCCACGGCGATGCCGCGACCTTCGGAGGTGCTGCTGGTGTTGGTGATGCGCTTTGCCCAGATGCAAGTGCCGCTGGTGTCGTAGCGCGCGGTGAACCAATCATCGGTGCTGCCTGAGCCGGGCAAAGAGATCCCGTTCCCGAACGTGGTGGTACCCTGGCAACTGCCGGTGATGTAAACGCGATCCTGCGGATCGATCGCTATACCATAGACCCAAGCATCGTAGAAGCTGGTGGTGATCCCGCGCACCCACTGGCACACACCGCTTGCATCCACCTTCGCCACGAAGCCTGCAACGGTGTTGCCGGGTGAAAGCGTTCCGCAACCGAAGTCGGCTGTGCCGCTCACGCTGCCCACCCAGTATGCGTTGCCCTGGCTGTCCGTGGCAATGCCGTAACAGAAGTCGGTGTTACCGCCGCCACCGGCATCGGCAGCCCAGTTCCATTGCTGGGCATCCGCGGTCGTGATGTAAAGGAGGGCGACGATGACGAGCAATGAGCGCATGCGTCAAAAGTATTCGCCGCCTACCGGACCTTGCTAGCCCAGTATCTCACCACGGGTAGGGATCGTCCCAACCTCGCCGCCGCTCATCTGACCATGGTGACCGTTCATGTGATCGGATCCGGGTTTCAGAGCCGCTGAACCATCTTGCCGCCACTTCAAACAACGTTCCCCATGCAGCTCGTCATCCAAGGCCTTAGCAAGACATACGGCAACGGCGTGAAAGCGCTGGACAACGTCAGCCTCACTATCCCAACCGGCATGTTCGGCCTACTCGGCCCCAACGGTGCGGGCAAGAGCACGCTCATGCGCATCCTCGCAACGCTGCAAGAAGCCGATGCGGGTAGTGCCCAGCTTGGCGATATCGATGTACTGAAGGACAAGGATGCCGTGCGTCGCGTGCTCGGCTACCTGCCGCAGGAATTCGGTGTTTACCCGCGGGTGAGCGCATATGAAATGCTGGACCATATCGCCTTGCTCAAGGGTGTCACGCACCGTGGCGAACGCAAGTCCTTGGTGGAAGCACTCCTGCAACGCGTTAACCTGTGGGAGCAGCGGAAGCGCCGCCTCAGCGGTTTCAGCGGCGGTATGAAGCAGCGCTTCGGCATCGCGCAATCGCTCATCGGCGAACCCAAATTGATCATCGTGGATGAGCCGACCGCGGGTCTTGATCCCGGCGAGCGCAACCGTTTCTACAACCTGCTCACGGAGATCGGCGAGAACGTGGTGGTGATCCTCAGCACGCACATCGTGCAGGACGTGCAGGAACTATGCGGCAACATGGCCATCATCAACAAGGGCAAGCTGCTCTATGCAGGCCCACCGGACAGCGCATTGCGCGAGATGCGGGGCAGGGTGTGGGAGAAAAGCATTGCGAAGAGCGAGCTGGATGGATATATCAGCAGTGGCAAGCTGATCAGCAACAAATTGGTGGCGGGCAAGCCCATCATCCATCTGCTCAATGATGGTTCTCCCGGTGAAGGCTTCATGGCTGTCGAACCCGGTTTGGAGGATGTGTTCTTCGGGTTCATCCATGCAGGGGACCAAGCACCGGTACACGCATGATCATCCGCTTCTTCCTCTTCGAGCTGCGGTACTGGCTGCGGCAGCCGATGGTGTACATCTTCCTTGTGGTGTTCGGCTTCTTCGGCTTCGGCTTCGTGGCCTCACCGAATTTCAGCATGGGCGCGGTGGGAAACACATACAAGAACGCACCCTACATCGTGTACATCATGTACGCCATCATGTCCTTCATCGGCTTGCTGGCGGTAACGGCGTTCGTGAACGGCACGGCCATACGCGACTTTACGAGCAACACCGCGCAGATCGTCTTCTCCACGCCGGTCTCGCGCTTCAGTTACCTGGTGGGCAAGTTCCTGGGGAGCACCGTGATCGCCGCTTTGCCATTGTTCGGCCTTTCGTTGGGTGTTGTGATCGGCAGTCACATGCCATGGTTGGATGCGGCACAGGTGGGGCCGAACGAACTGCTACCGCACCTCAAGGCCTTCTTCATACTCGGTCTGCCGAACGTGCTGTTCAGCGCGGCCATCGTCTTCGCCGTCGCCGTGAACCTGCGCAGCACCCTCGCGGCGTTCATCACGGCCATTGTTCTCATCGTGGGTTATTCGATCTCAGACAGTTTCACCAGTGATCTGGAGAACGAAACGCTGGGTGCCTTGCTCGATCCGTTCGGGCCCAGCGCTATCGGACTGATGACCAAGTACTGGACCGTGGAGGACAAGAACTCGATGGTGCTGCCTTTCACGGGTGTACTGCTCTGGAACCGCCTGTTGTGGATCTCCATCTCGGTGATCGTTTTCCTCATCGGCTACTTCCGCTTCTCGTTCACGGATCGCGTGCAGAAGGCGAAGATCCTTCAACCCGACAACGTGCCGGCCCTATCCTTCGCCACTACGGTGATCCCTGCGGCCACGTTGAACTTCGACCGTGCGGCGCGGCGAAGGCAGTTCGTCACCCTTTTCTGGAGCGAGCTGAAGGGCATACTGAAGAGCACGCCGTTCATCATCATCATGTCGCTCGGCCTACTGCAATTGTTCACCTCACTGGCTTTCGTCACGAGCATGTACGGGAACACGAGCTACCCGGTCACCTATGCGGTGGTGGACGTGATCGAGGGGTCGCTCACGCTGTACCTCGTGATCATTATCGTCTTCTATGGCGGTCAGCTCATCTGGAAGGAGCGTGATCCCAAGATCGACGGCATTGTGGACGCTTTGCCGATGGCGACGCGCACAGGACTTCTGGCCAAGCTCTGCGCGCTTATCGGTGTGGTGGTGGTGGTACACCTCTTCGCCACGATGGCGGGTATGATCACTCAGCTGCTCAATGGCTACACACGGATACAGCCGATGGTGTACCTCACGTACTTCATCATTCCCAGCACGATCCAGTTCATCATCTGGTCCTGCCTGGCCATGCTTGTACACGTGCTGGTGAACAACAAGTACCTAGGCTTCTTCGTGTTCATCGTGGTCTTCGTACTCAATGCTTTTGGCTGGAGCGGACTGGACGTGGAGTCCAACCTCGTGCTGTTCAACGGCTCATCAGGGCTGCGCTATTCCGACATGAGCGGTTTTGGGCCTTTCCTGAAGAACTGGCTCTTCTTCCGCGCCTACTGGTTTGTAGCTGCCGGGCTGCTCATCTATGTCGCCTACCTCTTCGTGGTGCGTGGGAACGATACCACGTTCCATTGGCGCACCCACCTGGCGAAGGGTCGCTTTCGGAGTTCATGGCCCACTGTAGCGGTCCTTGGTGGCGCATGGGTGCTGATGGCCGGCTTCGGCTACTACAACACCAAGGTGCTCAACACCTACCGGACTAGCGACGAGGCCGAGGAAGAACAAGTGCGCTACGAGAATACCTACAAGCGCTACGAGCACATGGTGCAACCGCACTATACCGACGTGGAGTACAACATCGATCTCGACCCTGCGAACCGCGCCATCGCGTACACCGCAGACATCGTGCTCATGAACAAGAGCAACGAGGCGATCGACACGCTGTACCTCAACGTGCCGCACCGCATGGATGTGAAGTTGGTTATCCCGAACGGCGAACTGGTCCTCAATGACGAGAAGCTCGATCAACGCATGTACCGCTTGTCCCCCGCATTGGCCGCAGGGTCGTCGATCAAAGTGAAAGTGAGCGGCGGCTGGCAGGCAAATGGCATAGAGAATCGCACGGAGTTCACCGGACTTGTAAGCAACGGGTCGTTCTTCAATAACATGGAGATGATCCCCACCATCGGGTACTCTGCTGGAGGTGAACTGCAAGACCGCGCGGACCGCCGCAAGCACAAGCTGCCGCCCAACGACCGTATGCCGAAGCTCACCGGGGATCCGGCGCTACGCATGCAGAACTACCTGTTGGCGAACAGCGATTGGGTGAATGTGCGCACCACCATCGGCACATCGGCGGACCAGATCGCGATCGCCCCGGGCTCGCTGATCAAGGAATGGACGGAGGACGGCAAACGCTGGTTCCGTTATGAATTGGACCACAAGGCGCTCAACCGCTATTCGTTCATGAGCGCACGGTATGAAGTGGCCCGTGAGAAGTGGAATGATGTGGACCTGGAAGTCTACTACCAGAAGGAGCACGCGGTGAACGTGCCACGCATGCTCAACTCCATGCGTAAGTCATTGGCCTACTACAGCGAGCACTTCGGACCCTACCCACAGAAGCAGGCGCGGATCATCGAGTTCAGCAGCTTCCAAGGCACGTTCGCCCAGGCCTTTCCGGGCACCATGCCGTACAGCGAAAGCATCGGTTTCATCACGGACCTCACGGCCGATGAGGATATAGACATGGTGTTCTATGTGGTGGCGCACGAGATGGGGCACCAATGGTGGGCGCACCAGGTGATGGGCGCGGAGATGCAGGGAAGCACGATGCTCAGCGAGAGCATGGCGCAGTACAGCGCACTGATGGTGATGGAGAAGGAATACGGCCGTGCGCACATGCGCAAGTTCCTGAAGTACGAGAGCGACAAATACCAGAACGCACGAGGTTCGGAGGACATCGGTGAAACTCCGTTGATGCGCGTGGAGAACCAAGGCTACATCCATTACAACAAGGCCAGCGTGGTGCTTTACGGAATGCGTGAGTTCCTCGGGGAGGATACGTTGAACACGGCGTTCAAGGCGTTGGTGGATTCCTTCGGCTATGCGGAACCGCCGTGGCCAACAGCGCTGGACATGTACCGCGAGATCCGCAAGGTGACACCGGACAGCCTGACCTATCTACTGGAGGACCACTTCAAGTACATCACCCTGTACAACAACCAACTCACGGAAGCCACGGCCACCATGAACGCTGACAGCAGCTACACGGTAACCGTGAAGCTCACAGCCGAGAAGGCCCATGCCGATCCATTGGGCGGCGAGACCAACATGCCCATGAACGACTGGATGGACATCGCCATCGAGCGCGAACCGGTGTTCGGGAAGAAGGCGGACAAGTCGCTGAACGATGTTCCGCTCGTGCAACAGCGGTTGCGATTGAAGAGCGGGGAGAACACGTTCACCTTCCATGTCGTCGAGAAACCCATGGCCGCTGTGATCGACCCGGACCATCTGTTCTTCGATCGTGTGCCGGAGGATAACCGGAAGAAGGTGGAGACGGAGTAGTGCGCGAATCACATTGCTGGTTCCTTCCGAACTTGCCGCACATGCTATTGCGGTACGTTTCGCCCATTGTGTTCGCCGCGCTGGTTTGTGCAGCACATGGACAGCGGTCCTATCATCATCCGGTACTGGATGACCTGACCCAGAGCATGCGGACCAGCGGGTCGCAGGAGAACATGCGCTTGATCGACGCCGCGCTTCGTGAAGCGGCACCGGACAGGGATCAACGGGTGACCTATTTCCTGAGGCGGTACCGATGTGAGCAATTGTACTATCAGATACGTGCAGAGCGATGAGCGCATGAACGATGATCTGCGCTTCGATGGATTGCTGCCCCTGGCTCAACCGTACACCACTGCTCCCTTCAATTACTCCGGGACGGAAACAATTTCCCTGAGCGTGTTCGCGGCGAGCGACCCGGACAACGCCATTGTGGATTGGGTGCTGATCGAACTGCGCGATGAAGTGGACCCAACGCTCATCGTCGGGCGACGTGCGGCATTGGTGCAGCGTGACGGCGATGTGGTCG
>Ga0105046_10011889_pt1 | contig 13505 bp, 10 predicted proteins | sample MAT03_FD_78385 | JGI IMG/M metagenome (GOLD analysis project Ga0105046, IMG submission 78385) | Freshwater microbial communities from Lake Fryxell liftoff mats and glacier meltwater in Antarctica - MAT-03 (megahit assembly) | ecosystem: Environmental > Aquatic > Freshwater > Ice > Liftoff... | reverse complement strand
GTGGAGAGCCCTGACGCGTCGCGACTCTAAAAAACGAGATAAGGACTCGGAATGGTGCAATAGGATAGAGGGCTCGCTGTAGTGCGTAATTATTTCCTAGTTGCGGCACTAGCACTAAGCGCAGTGGCATGTGTTGTGTTGAACAATCGCACAAAAGAATGGCTCACCGAGTGTCAATTTTCCCTGACTTTTGACACTGCCGACTGATTCCAATCGCACAGGTCGAAATAATTTAGTTGCCTTTGAGATCTCGTACTTTCCCTTCCTTGTCAAGTCGATCTTCTTCCATCGCTTGTCGCTTGTAACCGCGGCGAACCACTTCAACCAACCCCAGATGAAGCGAAGACCTAAATGGTGCTCTGCGTAAAGCGACTAACGCGATTGGTTCGATCGGAGCAACAAGTTGCTTGGCTTCAGAGACAGGTGCGAGAGGGCAACGCTTTCATCCCAGCATCTTTGATTACCGGAGTAAGGAATGGATGGAATCCGAACTTGTTCACCTCGCGAAGTTCTTCGGGATCGATCTTCTTTGCTATGCCATTTTGTCGAATCACTTTCATTTGATTCTTCGGTCTAGGCCTGATGTGGTGGCGGCTTGGGATGATTCCGAAGTGGCTCGGCGGTGGAGGATGCTTTGCCCCAAGCGACGAGATGCTCAAAAGATGCCGTAGGAGCCTAATGAATTCGAACTCAACATGATCCGCAACGATCCGGTCCGCTCGAAAGAGATTCGTTCTCGGCTTAGCGACATCTCGTGGTGGATGCGGTTGCTGTCCCAAAAGATTGGAAAGCGGGCCAACGAAGATGACAAAGAAGTCGGAAAATTTTGGCAGGCGCGCTATCGGGCTGTGAGATTACTGGATGAAACAGCAATCTTAGCCTGTGCCGCTTATGTTGACTTGAATCCAATTCGCGCAGTCATGGCCGAGACGATCGAGACCAGCGAGTATACTTCGGCGCAGCAACGGGCCATCGCATTGCAAACGGAAGCGAACGCACAAGCCACCTCGGATCGCAATGCCGGTATGGTTTCTAATCCGATTTTGCAATCGCTTTGCCCGCTTACGTTTGACGAGCTCCAGGATGACATTGGTGCATGTTGTCATACTGGGGGGAGTCGTGCGAGCGACAAAGGATTCTTGCCAATGAGTGTTGCGAACTATCTAGAGTTATTGGACTGGACCGCACGAGAGTTGCGAGCGGACAAACGTGGAGCGACGCCGGAGAGCGCAGCACCGATCTTCGAACGACTGGGGATTGACGCGGAAGTCTGGTGTGAGCTGACGAGGGACTTTGGAAAGTTGTTCGCTACGGTGGCGGGCAAGCCGAAAGTGATCGAGTCGACTCGCAGCCGAAGCCGCCATCAGCGTTACACGATATGCAATCGAGCGAAAGAGTTGCTAACGAGTTAGGGGGAAAAGTACCCGGCACGCCTCCCTGTGCACATTGGTTTCGCTTTTGTTAAGGCTTGGATGCGAGAATGCGTTGATTGACGGCAGCTGCCAAGGTGAGCAAGGGACTGTAATCATCGATTTCAGTTGCAACTTGGACTGCATGCTTCTCGGCTTCAGCTTGACTGGCCAATCGGATTGCGGTTTCCGAGTCACCCTTTCTCCATGCGCACTCGGCTAGCCAGGTCAATACCACCGACTTCAAAGGACGCATGTAGGGCGATTGTTGGAACCAATTGGATACTTCGCTGTTGAGCGAAAACCACTTTTGGAGATCCGCTTCGATAGGTTGGGGTCTCGGGTTCTCGATTTACCAGCCATCGAATATCCGAAAGACAGCCCTCGGACAATTAGTTGCTTTCCTCAAGCGTGAGCTGTTCGATTGCCGCTGTTTGACTCAAAGTCATACGATTGTAAAAAAGGTCGTATCGATACTCGGTATTCTCGGGGAAATCTCGCACCAGTTCAGCCAAAATCTCAATCGCTTTTCGCCGCAACGCACAGGCTTGTTTGTTTCCATCATGACGCCCTTCGGCGGTAGACAAAAAATGGTAGGCCGTGCTCAATTGATGGCGACTGTATTCGTCATGATTTCGGAGTTTGGCAAACTCTTCGAAAAACCGGACCGCTTCTTTGTGCATTTTTAATCGTTGTTCGCTTGTTCCCGGAAGCTTAAAAATGGCCTCGGCATTCTTTTGAATGTTTTGCTGGACCGATTTTACGGCGAGCTGCGATGCTTCATCGAATTTGCTTTGCAACATCTTGGCATTTGCTTCTTCGCGTTGCGAGCGTTCGATGAGCATGACTAGCTGTTGATTGGTTTGCGTCGACTGAAAATAGAGTGTCGTGATTACCCAAGAACCGATAGCGTATAAAAGGACCGAGGCTGCGATGGCGAACGCCGTATTCGGCTTTCGCTTAGCGAAGGACATCACCATACGCCAAGGCCCTGACGCGATACCTAGCAATGGTCGGTCATCGATAAAGCAATCGAGGTCGACCAGGGATCGATTGCCGGAAACTCAGAGGCTTTGGAGCGACTGATGGAAGTCTACGGGCCAATGCTTCGAGTCTTCTCAGCCAACGCAATTCCACGTCAAATCGCGGGTCAAATTTCTCCCTCGGACTTGGTCCAAATAACTTTCGTTGATATGGTCAATGGTATTCATCACTGCAAAGCAGATTGCGCCGTCGCCTTCCAGAGTTGGCTGAAAAAGCTGATCAAGAACAATCTTATCGACTTGGTACGAAGGTTATGCATAAGCCAAAAACGGGAGGCAAGTCGGGAAGTTACGTTGTCCGAAGGGGTGCTGTCGCAATTCGCTGAATCTGGCGATCACCTGCGGCCATCCTTTCGGGTTCGGAATCTAGAGTTTCATCAAATGATCCATGTGGCGTTAGAGCAACTAAGTCCCGCCCACAAACAGTTAATCGTTTGGCGCGATATCGATGGTAAATCCTGGAATGAAATAGCGGCCAAAGTTGATCGAACGGTCGGGGCAGTTCAAGCTTGCCACAAGCGAGCGATCGAAAAACTGCGAAGCCATCTTATCGAATTCGCACTCTGAATTCACCTCCTCTCATGTTTGATCTAGGAGCGACCCGTTTCAACGATATCTTTGGCGATACCGTCTAGCAGGGACTCCCACTCTTCAGCCTCACTTGGACAGGACAACGCATTCGCATTTTTCAAGTGCTTTCGCTTTAGACTTTCAAGAGACGTTGGGTCTTCGAAAACCGAATAGGCTTCTGCCGTTGTTCCTGTCGGCTTTCCGATAAATGATTCGATTGGATTGCGTGGAGACGCGACGAAACTGCTTGATTCCCCCTCGCCGTCTCTTAATCCACTGTTTAAGTAATTGATAACTAGCAGGGCATCGAGCGGCGATATGTCATCGTCACCACTGACATCTAGAAAAGGTTTCTGAAAGTCAGTCAGGGTACCGCTTCTGGAGTTAAGATAATTGATCAAAATCAGCACATCCAATGGCGAAACGTTTCCGTCGGCATCAACGTCGAGTTGATTTTGCGGATTCTGCCACTTTTTGCCAATTTGAGCAGTCACCGAAAACAGATGCGTCACTCGATCGTTGTTAGCAGATGATACGAGAGACCTGTTCGAAAGCGCAGTTGTCGTCGTACCCATTGGATGGACGGAAATCGTTCCGGCGGCGGTACCAACTAAGACGTCTACCTGGCCGTCTCCATTGAAGTCAGCCAGATCCGGTGAGATTTCCAAGGAGTTTGGAGGCAATCCGGTCAGATTCATTTCCTATCCAGCAACAAAACGAGGTGAGCCAATTGCACCAACGTTTGGGTAAAATACGACTTTTCCACCCGCTCCGACAACGAGATCAAAACGTCCGTCTCCGTTAAGGTCTCCCGCGGCAACGCGTGCTGCGTTCGGGGTCGCAATGGGCATAACACCAAGCATGACTAGGCTGGAACTTGTGAAGCGTGGCGTTCCGCGCGTGGACTGGTCGACGTACAAGTGAATTTGGCCATCGCTCGACGAGACCAACAAGTCTTTTCGTCCGTCATTGTTCCAGTCGATCCATTCCGGAGTGGCTAAGCCCCCTACGTCAATCTCGGTGGTACTGGCACCCGTAACAGATGCGAAACGAGGTACACCGAAAATCGGATCGGCGGTGGTATTGACGTTGATCCAAACCTCGACTCGTCCGTCGCTACGTCCGACTGTCAAATCAAGTTCTCCGTCGCCGTTCCAATCGTGCATCCTGAATTTCGATCCGTCGTCCTCGACAACAAGATCGCCATTGATACTTTGCAAGTAAGCGTGACTTGTGAAGACGGGATTCGCGGCCGTCCCGCTGTTTCGATGCACTCGCACTTTGGATTGATCAGTGGTAATGCGTTTGCCGACCATCAAGTCGCTGAGGCCATCGCCATCAAAATCCACTAGAGACGGGTGGGCATCAGCTAGAATGATATCAGTGCCATTGGCTTTCACGTTACTTCCGACTGTGTTGTCTCGCACCTTGATGGAGGCACCGCTCCAGCCAAGCGATAATTTTGATCCAGCCGCGTCTGTGAATCCACTCGTTCCAATAGCAAACGAATAGTCTCCTGCTGGTAATGCGTTGGTCCAAGTGACGTTCAGCTTTTTGGCAACCGCGTCGTAAGTGAACTGCGGATTTGTCAGACTGACCAGGACGTCCGATTTGTCCCGGATGCTAAACAAGCTTGCAATAGTGTAGTTGTCGATAAGCGACTGAGTCGGTAGTGATTCCGTAAAGGTTACGGCAACCGAACCTTTGGTAGTGATAACGGCCGCGATGTTAGCCGATGGAAGGATAGTGGTAGAAGCATCTGGTATTACCGAAATATCTTCGCGGTAACCGACCGCATCGGTGGCAATGCTATAGAAAGCATACGTACTGCCCGGAACGGCTTGGAAGAAGTTGGCGCTCGTAAGTTCCGTCCCAATCAACCAAGGCGTAATGGGCCCACCGTTCTGCGTGTAATAGACATCGAACTCGGCAACTCCCGATCCAGCATCGGTTCCAGACCAAGAGACCGTCAATCCGGGGTAGGTTTGCGCCGGCAAGGCCGACACTCGGCTTGCTGGCGTGGAACCGTCGATCGTATTGAAAATTGGCGGTGTTACGATGGCTCGTTCTGGTCAAAGATGATTTACGCTATGGCATCGATTCGCGCACCCGTTGGAGAACTGACCTTGGGCTTGATCGTATACGTGAAGAATCCTTCTCCTTCGGGGCTCTGACGATTTGGCGGTAAGAAACCTTTCAACGGATCAAATGGTACCTTAACTATCCGTTTGAACGGTTGCCACGATACTTCCTTGTTGGTAGACGCTGATGGAAGCCGACTCAACGGCCGCGCCAGTTAAATCGTCAACAAGGAAAGTGGCAGAAGTCGATTCGGCTAACTCAATATCTGCGAGAATCGTTGATTCGATACTACTGACACTTACGGCGCTGGCGATAACACGGCTTGTTCCACCAAGGTTTATGCGGAGATCATATGTCCCCGTCGTCAGACCCAAGAATGAAAATTTGCCATCAACCGCTGTTAGCGTTGTAAAACTCTGTCCGTCACCGGTACCAACGACGGAGATACTTAGTCCCGCAATCTCTACGACCATCCGAGGATTTTTCAAGGCTCCACGAATCGAGTTGGGTTGTGTGGCGAGCAACTCTTCAAGCGTGGATTGCAAAGCGAAGTAAAGAACATCACTCGCATCGGGAGGCGATACTGAACGACCGATGATACGTCCAACCATTTTTGCGAGATCTGCTTCCGTTGTTCCGATACTGGTCGCAAAGAGTTGTGAGTAATCGAAAGCTTTGTCAGCGAAACCGGCGTTCTTCATGATATCGAACCAATCAATCCGCCTGTCTGACGATTGATACAGGTGGAGCATGCGAACTTGGACGGTTTCTCGTCCAGAGACAGCTTGCTGAGTTCGAGGCACCATATGACGAGTAAGTGAAACGGAGTCGCCGGGAAGTAAAATTCCTGGCGGAGATCCTTCGGATTGCGCTATGACAGTAAACTGCGTTTCACAAAACCGCCAACGCATCTTGTAGCGCCGGGTGCATTGGTTCGTTGCTTTGGATTTGAACTATCGGAGCAGGGACATCATTTAGCCCGTCATTCGAAAAACCAAAGACGATCGGGAAATGTACGAGCGGCGCATGGAAAACTCTTCGAAACGCAGGAGGCGAAGTTGTGGCCATGCTTAGCTCGGGACGGTTTTTCGAGGCCACTACCTCGAAACCATTGAGAATGGTCGCGCTTTGGCGAGAAAGTTCGTTTGAAACCAAAAGATCGTATTCTCCGGGCTCCGTATTCTTTAAGTCAAAAGTTGCAAACAGCCTTTCTGCTGACGTGCGATAATATTCCCTAGCCGGCAACAGTCTTCCGTCCTCGCCACGCAGTACTACTGTTATAGCTCGATCGAAATTAACACCGTGAATTTGTATGGTCCGATCGCCGGCAGTTCCACCCTGCCCAAAGTATGTCTCTGCCACTGAAAACTGACCAATGCCGACGATGTCGACACCAACACTTGCGTCGCCAAGTATTCCTAGCTTGCCACTCTCAGGAGCCGCCGCTGCAAGAACGTAGTACGTTTTCGGGCTGAACATTCGACAATACAATCCATTGGTTCGATGCGAGATCTTGGTTTGATCGATGGTCGTGCTTGGCTCGCGTTGGCAAGCTGTCTCGGCTAACGTAGAGCTCATTCGCAACAATAGTATCTGCAGTTCCAAATCGGATTAAGACAGAACCACCGCGCTGAGCTTCTGTGATATCAAGGCGGTAGTAAAGCTGCTGGCGATAGTCGACAGGTCTGGTTTGCGTGACTTCATCGACGAGTACTGGGAAGTCATAAAAAGCGGAACCGAATGATACGCCCGTGTTGTCCGCGAGATCTGCTTCAGCTAAGTTTCGCAAAATGTTCGAGCGAATAATCAATCGGTAGTTTCCAGGAAGCACTCCTGGAACGTCCACGGTTACCGACTGTGTGTAAGTGGCTCCAGGATTCAAAATGCCGCGCGAGCCGGTATCGTAAAGAACGCGTGCGGCCACAGCATCTCCCAAGTCCCATTTGTCGTCGGCTGACAAATAGGCATAGTCCCACCACAAGCCAGTCGTAGGATCGTTACCTTCATTCTTGACTTGCCAGGAAAGAGTGATCTTCTGGCCGTGGATCGCATTTACCGGGTTGGTCACATTGACTACCTGCAAATCTGCGGATTGCAACGTGAATGCATGCGTAAAGGCATCGTTGGCTTGTCCTGCCGTTCCATTGCGGGATTGGTCCATCAGATTGCCTGATGCATCGGCGATATTGGGACCGATCGAAATCGAGTATCCACCACTCGCAGACTGCGATGCAAAGAAAACCGTTACCGACCGATCACCAACCAATACATTTTGCAAACTTCCAACCAGATTTACATTACCTGGCCCTGTAAATGCCGTTACGTCCGCAAGCGTAAACGTCCTCGTATCGATCGGTTCGTTATAGTGGAACGTGATCCGATCAATGGGGGCCGAGCCTGTTGAGCCGGGTTCGGTATGAATGACAAACGGACCTTGCGTATCGAGCGATAGGTTGGCCAAATATTGGTCGTCCGTCGCTTCTCCTGCGATACGGTCGTTGTCCTGATCAAGCGGTACTCCCGCCACGTTCAAAATACTTGGTGCCAAAGCCATGAAGAGTACTGAGTCGGATGGCAGCGGTGCAAACGTGATGACTAGGGTCGAAGCGTCTTGCCATCGAAATCCGGTCGCCGCTAGGTTGCCGCTTGCGTTTTGGAAGGTCAGCAAATCTTGGCTGAGAGTAAAACTTGCTGGGTCCATCGCTTGGTCGAATTGGAACCGAGCCTCATTGACCTGCCCTGCGGATGTCCCCTTCAACGCATGTGAGCGGATTCTTGGTGCTTGCGGACCTGACATCACGAATTGGAAGGATGCGGTATCGTCTCCGATTCCATCGACTGTTAGCCTGTAATTGCCATTCACGGTAGCTTTGAGCGGACCAAAGTCGGCATCATTGAAATTGGCTTGGGTTACCGTCTTTCGGAAGACAGCTCGGCCGTTGGGATCCAGGAGCAGAAAAGATAGTTGTTGATCGACACCGATAAGATTCAAGACGTCCAGTCGGATCTCGTCCCCTATCCGCGTTTCGAACTCCCAACTCTTAGTTTGTCCAGGAGACGCAATTTCGCTACAGATGATGCTACGGAATGCACCTGACTCGATCGTAAACGAAGCGGTTGCGAGATTAGCCGAAAAAACCGGTGTCTCTCCAACAATGGAGTAAGCACGAACTTCGTAGCTTCCAATGTCTTTGAGGTTGAACGGGCCAACATCGCCGACGTTAGGGTCGGCGATGGTTGCGTTCGAAAGCGTGACCAGCTTACCAGATGGATCGTACACTTGAAACTCAACGCGGCCGCCAGCAACTTGGCTCACGTTGAGGAACGACCGCTGATTCACGACGGTGTTCTGATACGAAAACGAAGTAAACGGAGTTCTATCAAAACTTCTCGAAAGAGCGACAACACTAGAGCCATATTGTGCCCCAAGGTTGCCGCCCGCAATGGTACCGCCAGTTACGGAACTGAACGTACCGGAAACAGTCTGTGCTGAGATGACGGCATAGTCACTGAACAGGTCCGGCTGGAAACTGTTCGCGCGGATGATATCCATTGTTCCGGCAATGCTTGCGTGCCCAGCAACCAACAGCATGGAATAGTTCGCTGACTCGACTGACCCGTCGAGCGAGATCGCCAGCCTGCCAGTCACGGTTTGTATGAAATTGCCATGGACTATAGTTCCGGTTGGCGCTTTGCCGACTCTAATCGTACCTCCGCTATTAACTAGGTTGCCATACAGGTTGCCTTGGCCGGATAGGAACGAGTTGAAACCCAAAACGAGTGTGCCCGCAAGAATTCGGCTAGTAGAATCAAAGGTAACATCGACCCCACTTACTGTCGTTGTGTTACCGAGTTCAATGACTCCGTTGTCGATGGCCCGCAAGCTTGAGTAGACTTCACTGACGATAATATCTGAGAACGTAACGAGGGAGTTGAGTTTGATTCGACTTTCGCGACCAATGGCGGCATCACCGACGGCAAGTATCCGTACAGCGCGGCCTCGCACGTCACGCCCTTTACCACCCAGATCCTGAATTGTCGCTAATTTATTCAGATCAATCGTTCCACCGTCCAACGCCTCGATCCAAATCTGTGCGTAGAACGAAGTTCCGTTGGTAACCACCTCCAGATTGGAAAGATCAAGGGTGCTTTGAATTCCGGTTGCACGAAGAACGCTGGTCTGGTTGTCCCCAGTTGACGCGTGCAAGTAACTTTTAAGTCCCGGTAGCGACAACGTACCACCGCTCACAACGGAGAGACTTCCGCCGTCTATGTTGGTCGAACCAGCCGCAGCAAACGCGACGCCAGTTCCGCTGATGGATAGCGATTTGCGTCCAGTCATGACAAACGACTCCCCGACGCTGAGCGAACCACCTGTGACGGCGAGAGAATCCGATGAATTTAGGCTCTTGATCGCCGCAGTACCACCACTGAACACGATCGTTACATCACCGGGTGCGTTAATGGTTACGTCGTCGCTGGCCGTTGGCAGTTGATCGCCGCTCCAGTTGATGGGATTGCTCCACAACAAGTTTCCGCCACCGCCATCCCATGACACCGCCGCCATCATTCGGCGATCTTCGAGGCGTTCGAAAATGAATCTTCGACGAGCATTTTTCATACCTGCTCGATGAACTTTTTTTGAGCTATGACTCAGTTTTTTCAGCAATTCCATAGACTTTTCCTCTGCCCTGGATTCGTGTTGATGTTGCTCTTGGAAGCGATCGGCTTCAATTTCAGTCAATGCGTTAATTAGAAATATTTGGCGATTTGGTTTTTCGGCTCTGCGTAAAGCCAATCAAGGCGGACATTTTCATGTTTGCAATTCTCCTCGTGCGCGTTCTTGCGGGACACTGACTGGTGATGCGTTGCTAGTTAGTAGGACAGGCTTCTAGCCTGTCCCACCAAGCGGATTTCCTTCGCTACACACAGAGGCGAACAGAGGCGAAGGAAAATGCAGTTCCCAACGGAAATTCTTGAGAAAATGTGGCATTGCCTTGAATTGGACGGAAAGCACAATGCAATACCTGCGTCGATGGAATCTACGTTTCACTGTCTCGTTGTAGGTAAACAGTCGAGCCTCCACTGACGCAGGGTCAGAGGAGGGCTTTCGCTTCGCGATTTTTTGGGAATCTTTGGATATGGCATGTCGGGTTGTAGCTAGCCAGTTGACGCTCCACCGACACAGGGTCGGAGGAAGCGAAGGCTCTCCACTGACCCTGGTCAGTGGAAGCTGCGGCACTAGCGACTTACACGCCCTTCGTGCCTACGGGCGTGCCACCCCTTTTCGAAATCCTTTGATTCGATTGCCCGAAAGCTTTTTTGGATACTCACCGGACGGCTTGCGCTGTTCCGCAAGCAAAGTGAGTACCATTTGGCTAACGCCCATCGGCTGATGGCTGCGGTTGTGTCTTCCGCTAAATCAACAAAGCCCCGATCAAAAAAAATCTTTTCGTTTTGTCCGTAGGTTTCGAATCCGTCTTTCGCCTAACTCTTCAGCGGCAAAGTGCGTTCGCAATGTTTTTGGAGTTGAGTAGCTTGAAGGTTCACTCGTGGGTTACGTCAAAATGCCGCGTAAGCGACGCTTGCGCTGGCGGACCGGGACTTGTTGCGTCGCAACCCATCGCAGCCGGCGAAATTGTCTCGGTCATGGGTGGAAAAATCCACTCAAATGCCGATGTGGCTCGAGCGAATGTCGTCAAAAAATCGAAGGTTCAGGATGGCGATCGAAGGTATTTCGCGAACAAAATTCTGGTTGGCTTTCGTGGTGTCTGGAAAAAAAGATCAACGCCAACACGCGGCAACTTCAAAGCGAAAGTAGTGAAACCCTATGAACAGAGGGCCAGTGTCGCAATTCATCGATCACCATTTTCGGTACTTCAACGCTGCGGCGCTCAAGGATGCTGCGATTGGATATGAGCAGCATCTGCAGGATGATGGCAGAATGCTGATATCGATCGGCGGAGCCATGAGTACGACAGAAATTGGGCTCTCGCTAGCCGAAATGATTCGGCAAGACAAAGTTCACATCATTTCTTGTACCGGTGCGAACTTGGAAGAAGACTTGATGAATTTGGTTGCGCACAACAGCTATCGGAGAATTCCCAACTACCGCGACCTCACTCCGGAACAGGAGCGAGAGCTTATGGACTCTGGCCTCAATCGAGTCACGGACACATGCATTCCGGAAGAGGAGGCATTCTGAAAGCTACAGGGGCACATTGCGGAACTGTGGCGGGAGGCAGACGTTGGCGGTGAACGATTCTTGTCGCCCAAGTTCATTATCGAAAGCGACGCAACCATAGTCGCACCGCTCGTGTTCGCGTGGGTCCTCGGGTGGTAGAAGGTCTTTGGGACGTACATCGCTTGCCACAATACCCCCCTTGAACTCTCAGTGTATTCAACTAAATAGAACTTAAAGACAGGACGACTATCTTGACAGCTCAAACCTCCGTTCCCGATTTATTCTCCAATTCTGAGGTGCCTTCCTTGTGCCTGCGAGATGTACGGCGAACAATTGCCTTCCGCGACGCAATCAAGAATTCAGTAAAGGCCGGAGATGTTGTGGTTGATGCCGGTTCTGGGAGCGGTATCCTGGCTATGTTTGCAGCCAAGTTCGGCGCGAAGAAAGTTTTCGCTTGTGAGGCGAATCATGCGATCGCAAACTTGCTGCGAAAAAACATCAAGCAAAATTGCCTTGAAAACATAATTGAAGTCGTAAGCGGGGACATTCGTCAACTGCAACTACCTGTCGCCGATTTAATTGTTGCGGAAATGATCGACACCTGGCTTCTGGATGAATTGCAAATTCCCGCAATAAATGCACTTCATGAATCTGGTGTTATTCACCCGTCATCGAAGATATTGCCAATGAGCTATGAGGCGTTCATAACGTTCGGAAATTACGATTTTGATTTCTATGGGTTTGAACTTCCGTTTCCAGTTCATGACTGGCCTGATTTACTTGAGATCAATGGTTGGTTGCCTAAGTTTTTTCACCCAATAAGCGATAAACTTCCGGCGTGGAAAGTGAACTTTGCTGCTCCCATCGATCCATATTTTTTTTCGCAAATTTCTTTTTCAGCATTAGAAAGTTGCACAATCAACGCGGTGAAACTCGAGGGAAGAGTAGAAATATCCCCTGGTGTATTTCTAGGCGAAACGGTTGCGTTCAATGGAAGTAAAGTGATGCCAATATCCGAGACAACAGTAGTCGAGAACAATCGTGTTACTTTCGACGTTTCTGGATATCGAGGAAGCGTGGATGGCTTGGGGGGATGGCAATGTTGCTTGAATTCAAATGGCGGTTAATCGATAGCGCGGTTGAGAAAAGACATCGCCTCAAATTTCTTACGAAAGTGGTGGGCAATCGCTACTTCCGTATTGGCTGATTCTAGCGCTCATTAGCCCGGTGTTTTGGGCTATCGTGCATGTACTTGATTCCTTTTGCGTGGATGAAATATTTAAAGAACCGTGGGTTGGCAATGTTGCTAGCGCAATCACGATGACGGTATCGTTGCCCTTCATTCCTGTTGGATTTCTGTAGGCGGATGCTAGCCGTTTTTCTTTCGTAGGTGGGATCGAGTGCTTGCTGGCAGGCTTTGCCTTTATGGCCAGTCAAGCCCTCTATTTCCGAGCCTTGGCCATTAGCGAATCGGGTACCGTCGCTGCATACTGGAATTTGCTGCCTGTACTGCTTTTGCTGGCCAGTTATTTGTTTCTGGGTGAGCAGTTGTCGTCCATCTAGTATGTTGGGTGTGGCTGTTTGATCCTAGCCTCGTTTCTGTTTTGCTCAATCGACGGAAATCTTGAGTACCGATGGCATTCTTTGGGCTTGATGTTCGTCGGCTCCTGTTTGCAAGCGGTCTATTTCTTGTTACTTGACCACGCTTTTCAATCTTGCTCGGTATATCCATCGTTTCTTCTTTCGACCATGGCGATGATCGCGTGTGGTTTTGGGTCGATGCTGTTTCGTCGCCGACGAACCGTCTTCTTCGCGAACTGGCCTCGTATTTGGTCTTCGGCAAGGTTCCTGTTGATGATCGAGGTTGCAAACTTGGCCGCAGTTGCGACCAGCCATTACGCGATCAAGTATGGACCGATATCGTTGGTTTCGGCAGTCGAGGCAATGATCCCTGCCTACACGTTTGTCTTTTCCATCGTTTTGTATTCGGTGTTCAAAAAGTTTGGAGAGGCGGATGCCAGCAAGCGATTCCCGGCCAAGCTCGCACCCATCGGGATCATGGTCGTTGGCGTATGGTTGGTTTCTTAGGACCGACAGGTGCCAGGCAGCCAAGACCCCCGCTCGGACTGGATTAAAATCCACATAAGCAGAACAAGCCAAAATCGCCGTTTCATCAGCCAATTTTTGGCATTTGAATCGTCCCTCCCAAAAACGACC
>Ga0105046_10011888_pt1 | contig 13505 bp, 11 predicted proteins | sample MAT03_FD_78385 | JGI IMG/M metagenome (GOLD analysis project Ga0105046, IMG submission 78385) | Freshwater microbial communities from Lake Fryxell liftoff mats and glacier meltwater in Antarctica - MAT-03 (megahit assembly) | ecosystem: Environmental > Aquatic > Freshwater > Ice > Liftoff... | reverse complement strand
GCGTTATCGAGCTTGGTATTGGTCAAGCGCGTATCCATTCCGTCGTGACATTCTGCGCAGAAGCGCTGCTGAGTTGCTTCCATAGCACCGGCGCCCTCATGCTCGGTGTGACATTCGACACAGCGTCCTGCCGGTTTGTTGAAACTGGCGGCGACGAATCGGGTAAACGCGGCAAATCCGGTGGGGTCACCACGCGCCGTAAGCTGACGCGTCATCGGCGCGTGCGGCCCGGCATCCTTTTCGTGGCAGGTCATGCAGGCATCGTCGCGCACCGACACAAACGCATCGACATGGCACGATTGGCAATCGTCCTTCAGCGTCTTGTGCGCCTGGCTCATCTTGCCCGATGACCACAGGCCGTCTGCGTGGAACCCGGCGGGGCGCGAAATTTTCTCCTTGTACGCCAGATCCTTGTAGCTCGACCAGGTGTAGACCGGCCAGGCCAGGCAGGCGATCAGGACGAGAAGGGCAAAGCCCCACGCGCTCATCCGCTTGCCAGGCAGCAGGCCCTTGAGCGAATAGATCGCGCCTTCATCCTTGTCCTCGGCGCTGTCCGATACCGCCTCGACGCGGCGGACGGTGAGCGTGATCTGCTCACCTTCGATCCCGACCACGATGATATGTCCGCCAAAGCGCAGTTCGGCACCGCGCGTGGCATCGACTGTCGTGCTTTCCACGCTGCGGCCATCGACATCGAACGGCTGCTGCGATTGGGCGGTGACGATCAGTTCGCTGCCGCGCCGCTCGACGCGGGCGTGAACCGGGTTCACCGCCAGATCGGGCAAGTGCACGCCGTTGGCAGCGTTGCGACCGATGAAGATTTCGTCGCCCGTCACCTCGGTCTGGCGGACAATCTCGTTGCCATCAGCCTTTAAGGCGACCTGGCGGACGATAAACATCATTCAACTGCCCCCAAAACCCCAAACTCCAGAACTTAAACCCTGCACTCTGGCCCCCGAAAGCCCATCACCAGTAGAAGAACACGCTGAAAATATGCGCAGACAGCGCCGCAAGCAGCGCGAATGTCATCGGAATATGCACAAACAGCCACACCTGCAGCAATGACTTGATCTGCAAATGTTTGCGCAGCCGCGCCAGCGTGGATTCCTTGCGTTGCAACAGCGCGTCAACCTTGTCGAGCGGATCATCCCCCATGCGTGGCTGATAGGCCCGCAAACGGCGCAGTTCGGCAATTGCGCCGCGCGTTTGACAACCGCGATAGCTGTTGCCGATGCGCTGGATGAAATTGCCATCGAACGGATCCTGCTCAAGCGAGGCCTGCACCAGCGCGGCCTGTGCAGGCTCAAGCGGCTGTGCGGCATCGTGCAGCTGGCGATCGAGCGAGCGCAGTTGCTCGATCATCATCTTCTCGGTCACCGCACCATCGCTGTCGGCGCGGTTGTTCGACAGATTGTTGGGCAAGGTTGCATAGAAATAGATGCCGAAAATGCCTGAAATGATCACGATCATCATCAGCGCCCAAGCCAGGGTGTGGACATTCCAGCCCAGCTGAAACCCGGTGTGGAGCGTGCCGATGACGATCAGGCTGAGCCCCAGATAGACATGCGCGCTGGTCCACGCCTTCAATGACCAGCCCCCCGGCGTGATCGCGCGCTTGCGCAGACCAAGGCTGGTCAGCCACGCGATCAGCGCCGCGCCGATCGTGCCCATGGTATAGCCATACCATGATCCGCCGTTATGGCGCGGCTGCACATCGACCAGAAAATAGCTGACCAGACACAGTATGCTGAGCACCGTGGCGATTTTCATCCAGCGGAAGTTGCGATGCCGCAGGAAACCATCATGGGTTGCGGTACGCTCGCGCCCGATAGTCTTTTTGCGCGCTTTGGGTGCGGCGGGCTGTGCTGTGCTCGCCATGGCTTACGCCTCCTCCTGCTCTAGCCGGGCGACGGTCAGGAACTCGTCGGGCGCAACGCGGATGGCAGCCCCCGTCGGGCAGGCGCGTACGCAGCTGGGCCCGCCCTCGATCCCGGCGCACATGTCGCACTTGATCGCTTTTTTGGGCTTTTCGACCCCCGGATCGCTGTTGGCATAAGCCCATTTCTTGCCGGGCTCGCCCGGTCCCGGGCCAAATCCAAAGAACAGCCAGGATAGCAGGCTGGGCTTTTTCGGCGGCACCTTGTCCATGCGGATCACACCGTAAGGGCAGTTGCGCTGGCAGTTGCCACAGCCAATGCAGGTGTCGTTGATAAAGACTTCGCCATCAGGGCCACGGTTGATCGCGTTGGGCGGGCAATCGGCCATGCAGTGGGGGTGTTCGCAGTGGCGACAGCTGGTCGGTACATGCAGATGCGCATAGGATCGGCCCGCCTCGCGGTCGAGCCGCGACAGGCCATCGTGGCTGTCGGCACACGCTTTTTCGCAGTTGTCACAGCCGATGCACAGCGTCTCGTCGATAAGCAGCACGTCGGTCGCCTCACCGATACCGTTTTCGACGAGGAAGTTGGCGATCCCCGAATACATATCGACAACGCCCGAGAAGCTATCCTTCTTCGCTTCGATAAAGGCGTTGATGTCTTGACGACCCGCCATGTCGCGCTTGGCGCGCTTGAGCAGTTCAGGATTGGCTTCCAGCACTTTCTTGAAGGCATCGCCGTCGATCTGGATCACTTCGGACTTGATCGCAGCCTTTACCGTCGCGGTCCGCCTGCCGCCTGCGATCAGCGCCATCTCGCCGACATACGAGCCTGCGGGCAGATACGAAAGGAACACCGGCTTGCCGCCGATTTCCTTCTCGACGATCATCGACCCGACGCGGATCACATAAATCTCGTTGCCTTCATCGCCTTCGTTGAGGATCGCTTCGCCCGGCTTGATCTGGCGGATCTTGCTGGACTGGACGACTTCGGCGATGTCATCGGATTTGAGGCCTGAGCCAAACATCTGGAGCAGCAGGCGCTCGGTCGAGATGCGCTCGATCGTCTTTTTGGCGGTTGGCACCTGGCTTTGCAGCTTGAGCGCGGCGTTGCGCGAGATTTCCACGCAGATCGTATCTTCTGCCGCAACGATCGTCGCGCCGCGCCGCCGTCCGGAGATCAATCCGACCTCGCCAAAGATGGAGCCTTGGGCGATGGGCACGGTCTTTGAGGTATCGTTCGGGTCGATCTGCACCGCGACCGAGCCTTGCGCGATCGCGAACAGCGATGATCCGGGCGCGGCGCGCTCGAATATCACATCGCCCGTGCGGTAGAATTTCGCATCCGAATCGAGCATGAACTCGCGCATCTGCAACGGGTTCATACCATTCAGGATCGTCACATTCTCGCGCAACAGGTCGAGCCATTCGGCGACCGACCTGCGACCCGGCAGATCGCGGAACTTGGCTTCCAAGATCGGCTCATCGGCAGGTTTGAGCTCGGTGTTGCCGTTGATGAACTCGATGACGTCATAGCCCTGGTTCATGCAGTGCTTGATCAGCGGGTAACCGGCCAGCGCGCCGATGATAAAGATATTGGGTGTGGTCGATTCGAACACCGGCGACAGCTGCGGAAATGCCAGCCGGTCCGCACTGGTAAAAGCGATTCCGCACTCCTCGATAAACGCGCGTGGCGGGGCCGAGCCGATGCGCGCAATAATCCGGTCGCAGCGCACGCGCTCCTCACCATCGCGGGTGCTGAAGGTGATCCAGCCTGGCTCGACGGTGGCAGTATCGGTTTCAAAACGGATGTTCAGCTTGCCCGCGTTGCGATCCCCCAGCAGCGCCAGAGCGTTGGCTTCCTTGGCGGTGGGGAAGGATTCCTTGGGGCTGGAGGCTTCTGGACCACGGCTGACCACGGTCACGACATTGCCCTGCGCCGAATCTTCGGCCAACCCGCGCGCGTTTTCGATCCCCGCATCACCCGCGCCGATGACGACGATATGTTCATCGACATATTCGGTCGGGTCATCAAGCTGGTACTGGACATGCGGCAGATCGCCACCGGGGCAGCGCACGCGGTTGGGATTGCCCTGTGTGCCGATGGCGAACACGACGTTGTCCGCGATGATCTTTTCGCCGTTGGTCAGCTCGATTTCATAAGGCGGGGCGAAACGCTGGATTTCCTTTTTGGTCACCGTCCCGTCGCGACCGCGCATCTCGATAACATGCACGCTGCCCTCGATCGCCGGTCCGGTTCCCCGGATCGCCTTGGCATCTGCGTTGAATTTGACGTTGACGTTGAGCTCTTTGGTCTTGTCGTTCCACTTTTGCAGGATGTCTTCGCGCTTGCCTGCGTCGAATTCCTGGTCAGAGCGCAGCACAAGCTGCGATGGCGTGGCCATCACATGCTTGCCCTTTTGATACTTGTAGATGGTGTCCGAGAGGTGGTCGGTCTTTTCGAGCAGAATGTGGCTCAAGCCCAGCTTTGCGGCGCGGCCAGCGGCGCTCTTGCCCGCAGGACCTGATCCGATGATCGCAACGCGGAAAATCTCGCTCACAGTTTCGCGCCCCCACTAGCAGGCGCGCCAGCGCCCACGCTTGCATGACAAGTGACGCACATCCGGCGATTTGCGGCCCGATTTCTTCCAGATCGGTCCTGCTATCGCCAGATTGCCCCGTTGCAGCAAGAACTTGCCCAAATTCGGTTGCGAACCCTATCCCGATATTTCTAGCAAAGATTGTGATCTTTGCCACTTAGAAATTGGAATTTGCGACCGAATGGCTAGCATGAAGTTTCAGCCAGTGCAGAGACCAATGCCGAGACCAGTGCAGAGACCAGTGCAGAGAGATGCGAAAGATGACCGATAGCAGCAGCGAAACACCCGCCTCGCAGGCCACAGACGCAGCCCAGGCCGGCACGGCAAAATCAGGCGTAAGCGTCGGCCGTATCGCGCTTATCGCTGCCGCCGCGATCGCGCTCAGCGCGATCGGATACAAGGTCTATACCGATCAGAGCCCGGCCGCATCCGGCCCGGTTGCCCCGGTCAGCGCCAATGGCGAGCCTGCCTCTGTCGATCAGGTGATCGCCGCGCTGGAAGCCAAATTGCAGGATAACCCCGATAATGCCGATGGCTGGCGGATGCTGGGCTGGTCGTATTTCGAGACCGGACGATTTGCCGAATCATCTACCGCCATGCGCCGCGCCATCCAGCTGGCTCCAGGCAATTCGGAATATCACTCCATGCTGGGTGAGGCATTGGTGATGGCCAGCAAGGAAGAGGCGATCAGCACCGATGCGCGCGCCGCGTTCAAACGCGCTGCCGAACTGGACCCCAAGGATGCGCGCGCGCGCTATTTTCTCGCCGCCGCCAAGGATATCGACGGCCAGCATGCCGAAGCGCTCGAAGACTGGTTTGGCCTGCTGGCCGAAACACCCGCCGATGCGCCTTATGCCAAGGATATCCGCGACGTGATCCGCAACGTCGGCAAAGAACGCGGCATCGAGGTGGAGACGCGTCTTGCTGCGACCAAGTTTGCGCCGCCCAACGCAGGGTTCAAGACCGACGGCGCGCAATCGGCAACCGCTGGTATCCCCGGCCCCTCGCAGGACCAGATCGCAGCCGCAGCCGCGCTGCCGCAGGGCCAGCAGGACATGATGGTCCAGCAGATGGTCGATGGCCTTGCCGATCGGTTGAAGCGCGAGCCCGGTGATACCGATGGCTGGATCATGCTGTTGCGCAGCCGGATGCAGCTGGGTGAAACTGCCAAGGCGCAAGCAGTGTTGCGCGATGCCACCGCCGCGCTCAAGAACAAGGCCACCGATCAGCGCCGCGTGCGTGAGGCTGCTGCTGCATTGAGCGTGCCGGGCGCCTGATCTTTCAGCACAACCGGTCATAAGCCGCGAACAGGTCCAATATGGACCAATGTAACCGTATCGCGATTGTCCCGATCAGCGAAAACAAATAGCTGTGTGGCAGCAGCTTGCAATTGTCTGCGCTATCGAAGCGTGGATAAGCAAATGCTTGTTCGCAGCTAACGCGTCGGTCATAGCAACGGGGCATCCAAGCGCAGTATATGCCGGATTTGAATTATGTAGAGCGCGCATGTGCGGACGTCGAGACGGCTTTAACGATGCAGGAACTGCTGGCAAGGACGGTCGTGGCAGGCAAGCAGATCGGCTTTGAACATGCCGCAGTTGCCCGCCACGTCCACGTCCGGTCCGGCCTGATGCAGCCCGAGGTGCTAAGCAATTACCCGCCTGAATGGCAGGACCTGTTCCGACGCCGCGATTACGGACTTTCCAACCCCATACTTGCCGCATGCCAAAGGCGCGGCGGGGCTATCCGCTGGATGGACTTGGAATCGATCATCCCGCTCACCCGTATCCAGCGCGAGTATTTGCATGAGGCGCGCAAGATGGGTCTGGGGTCGGGGTGCACGATTGCCAGCCATATGCCGGACATGCCCACCGTGTCTGTGCACTTTGTGGTGCGCGACAACGGGGCGCTGGCATCCCAGCCGTTCATGCTGGCCATCCTGCTGGGCATTGCTGTTGGCCAGCGCGCGCGCAGCCTGTGGCAATCCCAGTTGCCCGATGCTGCCACCAAGGCTGGCGAGCGCCTGTCTCCGCGTCAGGTCGACTGCATCAAGCTGGTAGCGCGCGGGATGACAAGTTGGGAGATCGCCACTGTGCTTGGAATATCGGACCAGACAGTCAGCGAATATCTCACCGATGCACGGCGGCGCCTGGCCGTATCGAACCGCGCGCAACTGGTGCTTAAGGCGCTCAAGCAGGGCTATATGACGCTTGATGATGTCGTGGATTGATAAATGTGGCGGATGCTACCGAAGTTGCTGAGTTCGTACGAATTTACAGCACCCCCTAAAAGTCGGGGTGGTAAGCTCCTGGTAATACTGCGAGGATTTTAGCCGATAGATCCATCGTCCAGCCATGACCGGACTTTAAGCCCGGACAACAGCAGGAGCAGAAATGGACTGCGGGCCGCCCGATAAACAGAACAAGATAAGTATAACGGGCCATGCACCGCATGGGACCAGGCACGGCATAGGGGAAGATTTTTTGAAACCGTTTGTCCAGGATTCCGGGGTGAGCTCCGCGCCTGCAGGGCACCGGTCTGATCGTGCTGATCCAGACCGCCCCAGCCTGATTGGCCGCGACCACAAGATGCGCCTGGCCCAGCAGGATCAGCGCGCCAGCCAGATGCGCGCTTCGTGCTTTGAAGACCTGAAATTGCGCAATCCGCTTTGGGATATGCTGCTCGCCTTGCTCGCGGCCAGGCGTGGCGGAAAACAGCTGTCGATGAGCGATCTGTGCTCGATGTGCGACGCGCCCGAAAGCACCGCGCTGCGTATGATCCATCAACTGCGGAACAAGGGCTATGCCGAAATGCTCCCCGATCGTTCAGACCGCAGGCGGACCCGCGTGTCGCTCACCAACAAGGGTGAAGCGCAGTTCGACTCCTATCTGGAACTGACCGATCCAGGCTGACATGGCGATGCCCTTGCGGCACGTTATGCACCTTTACCTTGGTTTAATGGTTAGCGGCTATTTATCCCTCACAACGGGATGATACTCATATGACGTTCGGTAAAAAAGGACTGACGGATTATAGCTCTCCGACCCCCAGGCCGGATACCGAGAGTGATGTTCAGCGCGAGACGCGCGTGCACCGTTTGATGAAAGTCACGATATTTCACGAGCGCTTCGGCAGCACCGACGGCGTGATCCGCGACATATCCAGCGGGGGATTGGGTGGACGGTGCAGCGCTGAGCTTGTTACCGGGGATGTCATCGAAATAGATCGCGAAGGCCTTGGCCGGTTCGAGGCAGAAATCCGCTGGGTGCGCAAAGGCCATTTCGGTGCGCAGCTCACCTCCGATCTGCGCATCGATACCAAGACCGTCGAAAACCTGGCGTTCAACGGATCGAACTGGGATAGCGAAGTCAACAGGCCGCTCGATCACCATGTTTTCACGCGGTTTCGTCCGGTGCAGAACTCTTACAGGCCGGGTGTTTCGACGTCTCGCCGCGATCGGTGACCGCCAGATTCTGGTGCGTGATGCGATGAACTTACCCTCCCCTGCACAGCAGGAGGAGGGTAAGTTCTAATATGATCAGTCGAACCTGAGGCTCTTGACGGTCTTGACGCCAGCCAGCTGGCACAGTTTCCACAGGACCGGCTCAGCAACTGCGCTATCCAACGAAAGCAGCAGAACAGCCTCACCACCACCGCGCGATTCGCGGCGACCAAGGTGGAAGGTGGCGATGTTGACATTGGCCTCGCCCAGCGTCGATCCCAGCCGCCCGATAAAGCCTGGCTCATCGCGGTTGACGATGTAGAGCATCGGGCCGGCCAGATCAGCCTCGATCTTGATGCCATAGATTTCGACCAGACGCGGCGTTGCGTTGCCAAACAGGGTGCCGGCAACCGAGCGTTCGCCATCTGCTGTCGCAACCGAGACGCGCAGCAACGTGTGGTAATCCCCCTCCCGGTCATGCCGCACTTCGCGCACATCAAGCCCGCGATCCTTGGCGAGGAACGGCGCATTGACCATGTTCACGCTGTCGCTGAACGCGCGCATGAAGCCGGCCAGCACCGCAGCGGTGATCGGCTTCATGTCGAGTTCGGCAGCGGCGCCCTCGACCTCGATCGAGATGCTTTTGACCCGGTCGCTCTCCATCTGGCCGACAAGACGCCCCAGATTGGTGGCCAGCGCCATATAAGGGCGCAGCTTGGGGGCTTGCTCTGCCGAGAGGCTGGGCATGTTCAGCGCGTTGGTGACCCCGCCCTTGACCAGATAATCGGCCATCTGCTCGGCCACCTGAATGGCGACATTGACCTGCGCTTCGCTGGTCGATGCACCCAGATGCGGGGTCGAGACAAAATTGGTGGTGCCAAACAGCGGGCTTTCGGTCGCAGGTTCGGTGACGAACACATCAAGCGCTGCGCCCCCGACATGGCCCGAATCGAGCGCATCCTTGAGCGCCGCCTCGTCGATCAGCCCGCCCCGCGCGCAGTTGATGATGCGCACGCCCTTTTTGGTCTTGGCCAGCGCTTCCTTGCTCAGGATATTGCGCGTCTGGTCGGTCAGAGGGGTGTGCAGAGTGATGAAATCGGCACGCGCCAGCAGATCGTCGAGCGTTACCTTCTCGATGCCCAGTTCCACCGCGCGCTCGGGGGTCAGGAACGGATCGAAGGCGATGACCTTCATCCGCAGGCCCAGCGCGCGGTCGGCAACGATCGAGCCGATGTTGCCCGCACCGATCAGGCCGAGTGTCTTGGCGGTCAGTTCCACCCCCATGAAACGGTTCTTTTCCCACTTGCCGGCCTGAGTCGAGGCATCGGCCTCGGGCAGCTGGCGGGCGAGTGCGAACATCAACGCGATGGCATGTTCTGCGGTGGTGATCGAGTTGCCGAACGGCGTGTTCATCACGACCACACCCTTGGCCGATGCCGAAGGGATATCGACATTATCAACGCCGATGCCAGCGCGGCCGACAACCTTGAGGTTGGTCGCCGCGTCCAGAATCGCCTTGGTCACCTTGGTCGAGGAGCGGATCGCAAGGCCATCATACTGGCCAATGATGCCGATCAGCTCTTCGGGAGTCTGGCCGGTAATAACATCGACTTCACACCCGCGCTCACGGAAGATCTGCGCGGCCTTGGGGTCCATCTTGTCGGAAATGAGTACTTTAGGCATAAAAATGTCCTTGGGTTGGCGGCTCCCCTGCGCAGGCGGGGGTCCATCACCTGACTATGGCACCGGGTGCAAAGTCAGGAGACGGCTCCCCGCCTGCGCGGGGAAGCCTGAATATTATTTGGAAGTCAGCTCGCTATAGGCCCAGTCGAGCCATGGGCCGAGCGCCTCGATATCGGCGGTGTCGACGGTCGCGCCGCACCAGATGCGCAAGCCCGCCGGGGCATCGCGATATCCCGCGATGTCGAACGCTGCGCCTTCCTTGTCGAGCATTCCGGCAAACGCCTTGATGAACGCCTCGTCGGCACCTTCGACCGTCAGGCACACGCTGGTGGTCGAACGGGTCGCAGGGTCTGCGGCCAGATGACCCAGCCAGGACCGGGACTGGACGATGGCGTCGAGCGCGGCGGCATTGGCGTTGCTGCGCGCGATCATGCCCGCTGCACCGCCGATCGACTTGCCCCATTCGAGCGCGAAAATCGCATCCTCGACCGCCAGCATCGACGGCGTGTTGATGGTCTCGCCCTTGAACACGCCTTCGGCCAGCGCGCCCTTCGCCATCAGGCGGAACACCTTGGGCAACGGCCATGCCGGCGTGTATGTCTCAAGCCGCTCGACAGCACGCGGACCCAGGATCAGCACCCCGTGCGCGCCTTCGCCGCCCAGCACTTTCTGCCAGCTGAAGGTGGCGACGTCGATCTTGTCCCACGGCAGGTCATACGCAAACACCGCGCTGGTGGCGTCGGCAAAGCTCAGCCCTGCGCGGTCCTCTGCGATCCAGTCGCCGTTGGGCACGCGCACCCCTGAGGTGGTGCCGTTCCAGGTGAACAGCACATCATGCGACCAGTCCACAGCATTGAGATCAGGCAGCTGGCCATAATCGGCACGCTGGATGGTCGGATCAAGCTTGAGCTGCTTGACAGCATCGGTGACCCAGCCTTCACCAAAGCTTTCCCACGCCATCGTCGTGACCGGACGCGCGCCGAGCATCGTCCACATCGCCATTTCATAGGCACCGGTGTCCGATCCCGGAACGATTCCGATGCGATGCGTATCGGGCAGCTTGAGCAGTTCACGCATCAGGTCGATGCAATACTGCAGACGCGCCTTGCTGATCTTGGAGCGGTGCGAGCGGCCGAGCGATTCGGTGGAAAGCTGCTGTGGCGACCAGCCCGGAGGCTTGGCGCAGGGGCCGGATGAAAAATGCGGCCGAGCAGGGGTAGTTTGAGGTTTTGCGGCGAGCACAATAGTACCCGCGCCAACAGTATCAGTCATAAAGTCTCTCCTCACAGAGAGCACGCGCGGCGTTGGGACCGCGTGGCCCGTCGTGGGAACTAGGGGTGTTTTGCCATTGTGGCAATCACCAATCGTCCGGCGGGCCGCAAAAAACCGCCGTCCGGTGCAACAAAAGCGCCGGACGACGGGGCTATCACTTCTTGAAAATAACCTTGCCACGCTGCGAAACCAGCAGCTTTTCCATCGTTACAGGGTGGAAATAGGCCTCGACATTCTGGCCTTCGGGGGTGACGCCATAGACTTCGTAACAGCCGCCATCGACCATCGATTTCTTGACCTTCCAGCCGTCTTTCTTCAGCTGGGCTTCCAGAACAGCGCGGCTCTTCCAACCCGATTGCGGCCCGGCATCGCATTTCATCTTGCCGGTGGCAAAAGCGGCGGGGCTGGCAGCGAACTGCATTGCGGTGGCGGCAGCCAGCGCCATCATAGCCTGTGAAAATTTCATGGTTCGTCCCTCTTCGTTTAGCGGTCAGCCGGTCAGCGCCTGTTTGGCATTCCGGGCTGAACGCCGCTTGAACATAAGAACGATGCGCGCTGTTTCCAGAATGAGCAGAGGAACAAAATGCACCGCCATCGCCTGTAATTCGCCATCGACGTACAGCCAGTGTAGCGCCACCAGCAGCGCTGCGGGATAGACCAGCTGTTGCAACCGTTTCCAGTTGCGCTTGAGGGCGCGCTGGGCGCGGTTGTTGCTGGTCGATGCCATCGCGGCCAAAATCAGCAGCGCAAGATATCCGGTCCAGATGCTGAAAATAGCAACCTCTTCCCAGATCTGGCCCCATTCGCCCATGTCATAGAGATAGAAAAGCAGGTGGAGCAGCCCGTAACCAAACGCGGCCACGCCAATGGCACGCCGCCGCGCCAGCAACCAGTCCAGCCAGAGCCGCCGCCCGAAGATGGCGCGCAGCGGCGAGATCATCATCGCGATGATCATTAACCTTATCGAGAACTCGCCGCTGGAATGGACCAGATCGAACGCGGTCACCGGATCGCCGACAAATCCTGTGATCATGGCAGCCGCTGGGATCGCCAGCAGCACCCAGAAGAGTTGGGGTATGTTGAGAATACGCAGCATTGCGGCCCTTTGAGGTGGTCGGTGAATTCAGCCTGCCGCTATCGCTATACGCCTCATCAAACCCGCGCAATACCAACCATGTATCCGAAAATCTTACTCCCTACCGACGGGTTAACCATTGTCGGCACCGCCCGATTAAGCAACATCGCGTAAACCGCTTGGCATGACGCTGATAGCACCGACCCCGACCAATCCGCCCATCGCAACGGCTGGCGTGCTGCACCCGGCCAGCGAACCGCGCGCATTGGCAGCGGACAGCGGCATGGCTTTCGAGGCGGATCTCAACACATTGGTGCAGGCCTATGCCGCCGCATGCGCAGCGCCGATGCGCGGCGGGGCCCGTCAGCGCTGGCCACAACGGTTCACCGATCCCCGATTCGGGGCAAACCCGTCTTCGCCCGAGTTGCAGCGCATGGCACTGGTTGCCGCGTTGACGATGATCATCGCCGGGTGCAGCATGGTGCCCGAAGGCCGCACGATCGCCCGCACGCCGTCTGCGCCGCCGATGCGCAGCGCAGCACCCGCAGCCTATCCAGCACCAGCCCTGGCCGATACGCGCCAGTGCATCAGCGCGCTCAACAAGGCGCAGGTGCGCTTTACTGCTGTGCCCGACCAGACCTTCGGGGCGGGCTGTTCGCACCTTGGCAGCGTGCGTCTGTCCACCATCGCGCTGGCCGATGCGCCACGTGGCCTCAATGAACTGGTGATCAGCAACATCGGCCCGGTGCGCTGCGAACTGGCGCAGCGCTTTGCCGGATGGGCACAGTTCGGCGTTGCGCGCGCTGCCGACCAGATGCTGGGCAGCCCGCTGGTCAGGATCGAGACCATGGGCAGCTATGCGTGCCGCACCATCGCAGGCTCTGCCAAACTCTCGCAGCACGCCCATGCCAATGCCATCGATATCGCCGCCTTCGTGCTCGCCGATGGTCGCCGCATCTCGGTGAAGCAGGGCTGGAACGGCACCAACCAGGAGCGCGCTTTCTTGCGCACCATCCATAGCAGCGCCTGCAAACGCTTTGGCACCGTATTGGGGCCGGGCTATAACGCGGCGCATCACGACCATCTGCACGTCGACATGAGCGGCCAAGGCTATTGCCGTTAGGGCGCGCGCAGCTTAATTGGCCTGCAATGACAAATAAAGAATTGACCGAGCCGCGCTTTCGCCGCGCCGCCGAAGACGCCCGTACCGCCGAAGCCGCGGTGCACGATACCCCCCAGACGCGCGATCCCGCTTACCGGCTGGCTTTTGGCGACACCGATTTCCTGCTGCGACAGGAACTGCGCCCGGTGCGCTTTCAGCTGGAGCTGCTCAAGACCGAGATGCTGCTGGAGGAATCGGGTATCGGATCGACGCTGGTGATCTATGGATCGGCGCGCATCCCCGCGCCCGATAAAACCGAAGGTCTGATCGAGGCCGCGCGCAGCCAGGAAGAAAAGGTCGTGGCCGAACGGTTGGTCGCCAAGGCAAAATATTATGAGGAGGCCCGCAAGCTGGCATCGCTCGCCAGCGACTGCGGCGTGGTCGAGGACGGCAAG
>Ga0105046_10011885_pt1 | contig 13507 bp, 13 predicted proteins | sample MAT03_FD_78385 | JGI IMG/M metagenome (GOLD analysis project Ga0105046, IMG submission 78385) | Freshwater microbial communities from Lake Fryxell liftoff mats and glacier meltwater in Antarctica - MAT-03 (megahit assembly) | ecosystem: Environmental > Aquatic > Freshwater > Ice > Liftoff... | reverse complement strand
ATTCTCGCACGACTTGCATGCCTAATCCACGCCGCCAACGTTCATTCTGAGCCAGGATCAAACCCTTCAATTTTATATGCTTTGACAGTTCTCAATCGAGCGATTGCTCGCCTTCATGAAAACTGGTCATGAACAAACTTAAAACCGATGGTCAATTCTGTACTCTGTGGCACTCGGTAAAATGCCACAGCGATTCGCCATTTGATATAGCGATCTCACACATTTGCTTATTTCAGCAGAAAGATTCATCACCAAATTGTCAAAGATCGGTTTGTTTCCCTTGAGTTCGCATTAGCGTTATCTCGGGTCACGTAGTATTGAGGAAGTGCTTCTCGTCGTCAAGCGGTCCGAAGCATTTTTTCTCAGTCTTTTCCGTTTGCGTCAATCAGTCTGGCGACTGCTTGTTGCTTGCGGGATGGGGAAGATAACGATGCTCTAGAGCGACCGCAACCCCTTGTTTCCATCTTTTTAACAAAAACTTGATCTTCGCCAAAAACGCTGTGTTTTTCGGACCGCTGTACGTGCCGAATTCGTTTCGGCCACTACGGGCTTTTGGTTTGATTGTCGTCTTTGCTATCGGTGGATCGGTGGTATCGACCCAGGCATTAGTCGTTCTGGACAGCGAATTCGCGAGAGCGGAAAGGCAGACTGATCGACACCTTTTAACAACAGTTTTCGATCTCAGCGGTCGATGAAAATGGGAGTTGTGCTCGCAAATTGCGAAGATTTCGTCGCGATTCGTGCGGAACTTAAAGCCGTTTTCTTGCGGCGACCTACCAGAAAATGAACCCGGCGGTACCTCAATTGTCTAAAACGCCTCATCTCACGGTTGGTGAATCACCCCAGGTTCGTGCAGAGTCGCAGCTAGACGCTTTGATTGCAAAGATTCACGGTTTAAGTAGCGGTAGAACGCCGGCAAGTATTTCTGAAACGCCGCTTCCGGATAAGACAGCGTCGAGACCGCCTCAAGCGAAATTGATCGAGTACTCCGTTCCGCCCATGCGGCCCGTTGCCAGCTTGCCGTCAATGCCGCCGATTACTGAAGCACGGGTTCAGCCCGGAAATGCGGAGTCTTGCGGGCATGGATCTTTCAAGTTTCAACCATCTCGTGACGAGCCGTGGCGGCCTGCCGAGGTCGACAACCTTACCATCGCCGGCGCAAGCGAGTCAGTTGTCGAAGCGATCATGTTGCGATTCATGATCAATGTTGGTGAGACCGAAGGACGCGTCGTCGCGGACCAGTTGAAGCTGCCGTTTCGCATGATCGAGCCGATTCTAGCGCGATTGAAAATGGACCAACTTGTCGGTTATCGATCATCGACGGCGACCAACGATTACGTCTACATTCTCACCGAAGCGGGACGGGCGTTGGCGAGGAGTCATCAACAGGATTGCAGCTATTTTGGGGCATGCCCGGTGCGTCTGAAAGACTATGTGGCAAGCGTAAAGAAGCAAACCGTCGAGGGTCAAAATCCCAAACGAGAAGACTTGATGAAGGCGTTTTCGGATTTGTTGATCAATCCTCGCATGTTGGACAAACTTGGGCCTGCCGTTAACAGCGGAAGGGGGATGTTTCTTTTCGGATACCCGGGAAACGGGAAGACGAGCATCGCCGAACGAATCACCAGTGCGTTCGGGAAGTACATCTGGATACCGCGTGCCGTGGACATCGAGGGCGATATTATGCGGATTTACGATCCGATGAATCACGTGTTGGCGATGCCCGACAGTGGCAGTGGAATTCTCGATAGCAGCGGATATGACAAGCGATGGGTTCGAATTCAGCGTCCGACTTTGGTTGCTGGCGGTGAGCTAACCATGGATATGCTGGAGGTCCAGTGCAACGCCACCAGCAATATCAGTGAAGCACCTCTCCAAGTGAAGAGTAATTGCGGCACACTGGTGATCGATGACTTTGGTCGTCAAAAAATGAGCGTCGATCAATTGCTTAATCGCTGGATTATTCCGCTCGAAAAACGTTATGATTTTTTGAACATGGCAAGTGGTAAGAAGATTCAAGTGCCCTTTGATCAATTGGTGATTTTTAGCACGAATTTAGAGCCAAAAGACTTAGTCGACGACGCGTTTTTGCGACGCATTCCCTATAAGATCGAGGTCTTCAATCCGCCCGAAGCAGACTTTCGCAAGTTGTTTGAGATCATGTGTCATGTCACCAAGATTCCCTATAACGCCGAAGCGATTGATTATCTGATCAAGACGCATTATTTGCCGATCAATCGGCCATTTCGCAATTGCCAGCCAAGAGATCTGCTACTGCAAGTCAAAAACTACTGTTTGTACAATGACCTGCCGATTGAGTTGAAAAAGGACTACTTGGACTTTGCGGTCGAAAACTATTTTTCAATCATGTGATTCGCTGCTGCACTCTCAGGTCGCCGTGCGGAGGATGTCGTCGAATCGGAGTTCCATCTGCTGGGTTTGCGGGTTTGAACAAAACTCTTTGTACATCTGGCTAGGTTGGATGTCGGTGCTGTTTTGATACTTCTGGTCGCCGCAGGTTTCGACGTCACCGACCAGTTCGTGAAAGTAGATTTGACACGCTTTCATCCCCGGATAAATTTTGACCGGTTGGATTACAAACATTTCCAGCGTCCACGTGCCGCAGTAGCCCGCTTCGCCGAGACTGGCACCGGGACTGATGAATAGTCCAAGTCTGGCAAGCGAACTTCGGCCCTGAATGCGTGGAACCAGGCCAAGCGTGCGGGTGTTTTCGACGGTCCGGCCCAGGTAAAGCATGCCCGGATGCAGCGTCAATCCTTCCGTTGGGATCTGGATGCGGCGATATCGGTTTGGGGCCGCAGCATCAAGAACGACCTCTTCGTAAACCAGAAGCTCGTGGTGAAGCGACAGGTTGTAGCTGTTGGTGTTCAGTCGCTCTTCAGAAAACGGATCGATGAGGATCTGGTTCCCTAAATGTCGACGAATTTCTTCGCCCGAAAGGATCATCGTTGATTAGCCGATCCGTAGTGGAAACTGTGCGGGGGCCCAAAGACACATGTCGCCGGACCCGTGTCGAGGCGTACAATCGGTGCTAACCTAGATTGTTGGCGCTTCTATCGAGGATTGTCAACGATCGTTAAGAACGAATGTGTTCTAAGTATGCCCTACAGGTTGAGTCGATGGCTGAGCTGAAAGACATTACCAGTTTACCCGATGATTTCGATAGTCGAGTGCGGCTTTTTCCGCTGCCGGAGCTTGTCGTTTTTCCTCACGCGATGTTGCCGCTGCATATTTTCGAGCCTCGATATTGCGACATGTTGATGGAGTCTTTGGCAACGGATCGTCTGATCGCGATGGCGACGTTAACGCTAGGCGTCGCTGATGTACTGCTGGAAAAACCGTCGATTGCCGAAATGATCTGCATTTGCAAGATCGTGTCCCACGCGGAAACGGAGGATGGTCGTCACAATATTCTTCTTGTGGGTGCTAAACGAGCTAAGTTGGTACGTGAGTTCGACTCAAATCGGACTTTTCGAATCGCGGAGGTGATGGTTCAGAGCGATATCCACGCGAGCGAAGGGACCCAGCAACGTAAATTGTTAAGAGCGGCATTGTTAGACGCGTTTGCTGGGGTGATCCCGGCAAACGCGAATGTGCAACAGAACTTGCATGAACTGATGTCCGGCCAGATGGGATTGGGGCCGATAACAGATATCATTTCGTACACACTTGGATTGAGCAGCGAGTCGAAGCTGCGTTTGCTCGCGGAGCCAGATATCGATCGCAGGGCGAGGATTTTGATCGGATTTTTAAAGCAAATGTCGTCGGACGGATCGGGTGGCGCGGCCCAAATCACAATCAAATCGTCGCCGAAGAATTTCCCCCCCCCGTTTAGTCTCAACTAGTTTTCAAATACAGCTTGCTAAGTTTCTTGTCCTGTTTCCCAGTCAGAGAGAATTGGCCGTGCGGTATAGACGGGTGGCTACGATATTGGGTCCCCAGAAAATTACCGAGCAAGATCTCTAGTCCACTTTCAACGTTGAGCTGTGGCGCCTAGGCGGTTGCGACGGTGATTAGGGCGTGTCTTGTATCAACCTTTGATCCGATCGAGTACTTTTAAATGGATGCAACTGCATCGATTGCCAAGCCTAACGGGAAACTTGCAAAACATTCCGTGATACAACCTACCCCCCCAGGTCCCCTTCCCTCTGTGTTTGTCGACAAAAACGAAGCCCGTCCCGACGGCGTGGATTTGAAGCGCATTGAATTCGCGGTTCGCGAGATTCTTGAAGCGGTAGGAGAAGATCCAGACCGAGATGGCCTTCTGGAGACTCCGGCTCGCGTGGCAAGAATGTACGCAGAGATGTTTGCTGGTCTGCGTTACGATCCCGGACGCCATTTGGCCAAGGTTTTTGCCGAGCAATACGACGAAATCGTTTTGGTGCGAGACATGAGCTTTCACAGTATGTGCGAGCATCATTTGTTGCCATTTACCGGAGTGGCCCACATCGCCTACCTGCCCAGTGGTTCCGTGGTCGGATTGAGCAAATTGGCGCGACTTGTTGATGAGGTGGCAAGGCGTCCCCAGGTTCAAGAACGAATGACGCAAACGATTGCGGACTTGATGGAAGATCGTTTGCATGCTCGGGGAGTGGCGGTGGTGCTTGAAGCCTCCCATTCTTGCATGACCATTCGAGGTATCAAAAAGCCTGGCAGCATGTGCCTGACCTCAGCAATGAGAGGGGTATTTCGTGATGACCAGAAGAGCCGCGCCGAGGTGCTTGAGCTGATTACGCGGACGCGATAGTCGGCTTTTCGCCCCATTCACATCTTTAGGTGACTTGACGCGCTGTTTAAACGCATGTCGAACTAAGCGTCATGGAAAAGGAGCGAAAACGAGTCGAAGACGATCTGCGCGGGATGATCCGTGGGGACGTCTTCTGTGACGAGTTGTCAGTGCAACTCTACGCAAGCGATGCGAGCATTTATCAAATTCGTCCGCTGGGTGTTGTACGGCCTCGATCGACTGCCGACGTCGTCGCGTGTGTTCAGTATGCTCAAAAGAGTGCTCTTACGATTCATGCCAGGGGTGCCGGAAGCGGCGTTGCCGGTGAATCGTTAGGGCGTGGCTTGGTCGTCGACTTCTCACGTTACATGCAGCGTTGGCGGCACGACGTCGATGCCAATTCAACCGCGGTTCGCGTCCAGCCTGGGATTGTACTCGCGGCGCTGAACCGTGATCTCTCGACCAGCGGTCGCCTCTATGGGCCCGATCCAGCGACGCGAAGCGTTACGACGATGGGCAGCGTCCTGTCCGTCAACGCTTCCGGAAGCCATTTTCTTCGCAGTGGTTCGGCTCGCGACACCGTTAAATCGATCGAGTTCGTGACGGCCTCAGGTGAAGTTACCGAACTTTCCAAGCACCGAGTTGATGAACCGACAACTCAAGGTCGCTTGGCTCTGGGTGTCTCCGAGATCATTCGTGCTTACGAGCCGCAAATTGATTCATATCGGCAACGATCGGCGCTAGGTAACGGAATTCGTTTTGACGGACTCATTGATGACGGTGGCTTTGTCGATCTAGCGAAGCTCGTGGTCGGTGCTCAGGGAACGCTTGGCCTGATCACCGAGGCGACCGTTTCTACGGAACCGATTGCGTCTCAGCGCGGTGTCATTTTGCTTTTCTTCACGCGGTTGGAAGCCGCAGCGAAGGGAGCAGTTGCAGCGGTAAAACACGGTGTCGTTGCCTGTGATTTAATGGACCGACGGCTGCTGGAAATCGCCCGCGACACTGAACCTGCCTTTGCAAAGCTTCTGCCGCGAGATGCCGAATCGATGGTTCTCGTTGAATTGCAAGGCGAGTCGTTGGCTCATTTGCAACATCGCATGTCTGCCATCGAAGAGGACATCGTCCATGAAAAAAACTTGGCTTTTACCTCAATCAAGACGGTCGATCGGCACCAGCGAGATCTTTTTTGGGCGTTATCCCGACGAGTCATTCCACGACTTTATCGTGTTAAGGGCGATCAAAACCCTGTCCCATTTGTCGAAGACCTGAGTGTTCCGCCGGAGCAATTGCCCGTTGTTTTAACGGAGATTCAAGATGTTCTGAAAAAACACCAGGTGACGGCAACCATTTTCGCGCACGCTGGACATGGACAGCTGCACGTTCGGCCATTTCTCGATCTGGCAAGCGAGCGAGATTGCCAGTTGCTGACGCCGCTGAGTCAAGAGATTTCAGACGCTATATGGAAATGCGGTGGAGCAGTCGGAGCTGAACACGCGGCAGGACTAAGTCGATCATGGTTATCGGAGCGGCAATACGGGGACCTCTGGCCCGCCGTCAAGAAGTTGAAGAAACTTTTCGATCCCAACTCGATGATGAATCCAGGAAAGTTGGTGGGAGATTGGGTTCATCGTTGCGACGACAATATTCGGCCCGTTTCTACAGAAATCGAAGTGGTCCGAGATTCGAGAGAATTGGTTGCACCGGGGAAGTCGGAGTTACTTGTTGCGGAAGCGACGGGCAATCCTGTACGTAAGCTTCCCGTGATTCAACAGTGGGGCGAGGGGCGACAGATTGAACAGGTCGTTCGTACCTGTAACGGATGCGGCCGATGCAGAACGACGGCACCGGATCAGCGTCAATGCCCAATGTTTCGAATTTTCCCAGCCGAGGAAGCGTCGCCGAGGGCGAAAGCAAATTTGCTACGTGGTGTTTTAACGGGTGCACTTGATCCCAATGATTTAGCACTTGAACGCGCTAAAGAGATCGCAGATCTTTGCTTCGGTTGTCACCAATGTCGGATCGAGTGCCCCGCGTCGGTCGACATTCCGAAAATTGTCAACGAGATCAAGGCACAGTATGTCGCCACCAATGGATTGAAGCTTTCGGATTTATTGGCCAGTCGAATCGATCGTGTATCTTCGATCGCATCGCGGGCTCCCTGGCTTGCTAACTACTTGATTGGCAGTCCCTTCTGGCGATGGGCAATCGAAAGGGCTTTTGGGCTGTCGCGTGCCCGGAAGCTGCCGCTCGTCGCCAACCAAACATTCATCCGTTACGCTGCCAGACGCCAGTGGGCTAGGCCATCGCGGCATGGCGGAACGAAGGTGGTCTACTTCGTCGATCACTACGCAAACTACCACGATGTCGATCTTGGGCGTGCTCTTGCCGAGATCCTTCAGCACAACCAGATCGGTCTTTATGTTCCGCCCCGTCAAGGTGTTAGCGGGATGGCACGAATCGCCGCCGGCGACTTGAAGGGGGCGATTCGAATCGCTCGACGAAATGTTCGTATCTTGGCGGACGCCGTTCGCCAAGGCTATACGATTATCGCTACCGAACCTGCCGCCGCGCTCGCGCTTCGGCGCGAGTATCTCAACTTGATCGATGACGAGGATTCTCATCTGGTTGCGAAGAACTCGTTTGAAGCATGTCGTTATCTATGGGATCTTCATCAGCAAAACCGCTTGTCGCTTGACTTTAAGCCCGTCGCGGCTGAAATCGCTTACCATCAACCTTGCCATGTTCGCGCGATCGATGATGGTGATCCCGGTCCCAGGTTGATGAGATTGATTCCGGGAATCAATGTTCATGACGTCCAGCGCGGTTGCTCCGGAATGGCAGGTACATGGGGCCTAAGGCAGAAAAACTACAGAAACAGTTTGCGGATTGGCTGGCCACTGATTGCCGCGATGCGAAAGCATCCAGCGCAAGCGGCCGCAACCGAATGCAGTGCATGTAAAATGCAAATCGAACACGGGAGCGGTCGAGCAACGCTTCACCCCTTGAAACTACTTGCCTACGCTTATGGACGGATGCCCAAAGTCGAGCAAGAGCTTACGGCGACGCACTGATGCAAGAAGATTACTCAACCGGCGGTAATCGCTACGATGTGCTGTTGTTTGCGATCGCAAGCGAACTGGCCAATCGCAGTGCGATTACTGTCGACGTACCTTCACCTACGACCGCAGCCGACATGTTGGACGCGATCGGCCGAGTGTGTCCTGCGCTGATCCCTTGGCTGCCCAGTTGTCGCTTGGCGGTCAACCAGTCGTTCGTTTCCAACGACTTTTTGATATCCGGCGACGCTGAGATTGCGTTGATTCCACCGGTTAGCGGAGGTTGATCTCGTGACTCAGTTAGGCAACCGGAACGTCGTTATCGCGATTCATTATCAGCCGATATCGATTTCAATGTATCGCCACTTGATAGAAGATGCCGATGTCGGTGCACATGCTTGGTTTGAAGGCGTAACACGTCGAATGACCGGAGAGCTTGAAACCGTTCGATTGACGTACGAGGGTTTTGAACCGATGGCACTTCGAGAAATGAACCGTATTGCCGAGTGCATCGTTTCGGAGTTTAAACTGGCCAAACTCTTGATCGCACACCGTCTGGGTGACGTGCCGCTTGGCGAGGCGAGTCTGATCGTCGGTTGTAGCGCGCCGCATCGCGTTAACGTTTTATTGTCTCTGGCGAAGATTGTCGATCAACTAAAAGCCGATGTTCCGATTTGGAAGAAAGAACATTTTGCCAACGGTGAAACGCAGTGGGTGCATCCGAAGTGATAGAAAAGTCTCGCATCTATCTTGACCATGCGGCAACATCATGGCCGAAGCCCGAGGCGGTCTATGTTGCGATGGACCGGTACGCCCGAGAGATTGGTGCCGCTGCGGGACGAGGAGATTACCGGGCCGCCAACGTTGCGAGTGAAGTCGTGAGCAGTTGTCGGCGAAGTTTGATGCGGTTGGTCAACGCGTTGACGGCCGACCAAATCGCTTTCTTTTCCAATGGTACGGCGGCGCTGAATGCGGCGATTTTTGGCGTCGTACGTCCGGGAGATCACGTCGTGGCGTCTGTGATCGAACACAATAGTGTCCTGCGTCCACTGGAAGAATTGAGAGCTCGTGGAGTGATCCAACTAGATATTGTCGGATGCGACAGGAGTGGCCGGGTGGATGTCGAGCAGATGATCGATCGTATCCGTGATGAAACCGCATTGGTCGCGCTCGCTCATGGTTCCAACGTCACCGGAGCAGTTCAAAATGTCGCGTTCGTCGGCGAATGTGTTCGCAGGTCAAACGCTTTGTTATTGTGTGATGCTGCTCAAACCCTTGGATATCTGCCGATTGATGTTCGTCAGATGAATGTCGACCTCCTTGCCGCACCAGGGCATAAAGGGGCCTGTGGACCTTTGGGGACTGGGATGTTGTATGTTTCATCCAAAGCATCAGCGAGATTGCGACCGACCTGTTTTGGCGGTACAGGATCGATTTCTGAATCTTTGCAAATGCCGACCCGGATGCCGGAAATGCTCGAAGCTGGCAACCTCAATATTCCCGCAATCGCGGGTTGGAACGCCGGTTTGGGATACCTGCAATCCCGTGACCCAGTCCAAACGACGCAAGCGAGGCTTGAGTTGTGTAAGCAACTCGCGGCCCATTTTAACTCGGTTGACTATGGCTTTGCGATCTTGGGTAATGAGCTGCCAATTGCAAGTATCGTGTTTGATAAAATCGACTCTGGACTAGTCGGATCGTTACTTAACAGTGAGCATGCGATCGATGTTCGCTGCGGAATGCACTGTGCGGCCATGGTTCATGATTCGATTCGTCTAACCCGGCTTGATCGTACCGGTACTCAAGGCGAATATTCGGGGACGCTACGGCTCAGCGCAGGGCATGCGACCTCATTGGTTGAGATTGATCAGGCGGCGTCCGCAATTGATGATTTAGTTAGCGAACTCACTCAGTGAAATGATTTTTTTAAGGGTTTAAACTATATGTCGAAGGAACCGTGGTATCGCGATGGTCTCGCGTTTGAATGCACGGGGTGTGGAGATTGCTGCAGCGGGGCTCCCGGTTTTGTTTGGGTCGATGAAAGCGAAATCGCCGCGCTCGCGATCGAGATGAGAATGTCAGTGGACGATTTCGAGCATAAGTTCGTTCGACAAGTCGGAATGCAAAAGAGTTTGGTTGAGTATCCCGACGGCGACTGCATTTTCCTTGACCCGGACACGCGAAAATGCACGGTATACACCGCTCGACCGACGCAGTGCAGGACATGGCCGTTTTGGAGTAGCAATCTTCGTCGGAAAAGCGACTGGCGGCAAACCTGCGAGATTTGCCCCGGAAGCGGCAAGGGGAAGTTGTATTCGCTTTCCGAAATTGAGGTTCGACGAAACTCAAGGGAACTTTAAAGTTTGACGGTTTTGCGGACGATAACGATTGTAAGCTGGTTTTTTTGCAGGCCGATGAGTCTGTAGAATACCCCAGCAACGCTTGACGTGACCATGGGCTCAACCTAGACTCGGCAGACGCTAAGTCAATTAATCGCAACGGTTTATGGCGATTGTAAGAGGGTGGGCCAGGGGTCGTGAGGAGCAAGTTTTGACCAAAAAAGACATCGTCCGAACAATTTCTGAGGAAATTGGACTGACGCAGCAGCAAACAAAGAAAATCGTTCAAAAAACGTTTGACGCGATCATTGATTCCTTGGTGAGAGAACGCCGTATCGAATTGAGAAACTTTGGGGTGTTTGAGGTCAAACAACGGGCCGCGCGAAACGCACGGAACCCGAGGACTGGCCGCCAAGTAAGTGTCCCCGAGAAATTCGTTGTGACGTTCAAGCCTGGGAAAGAGATGGAAGCGAAAGTGATGGAGTTGACTGAGGGCGATTCGCAGCTTTCTCCGTTGACCAAATCGCTGGAAGCACGAGTCGCGTCCGAATCGTTAGAGAACCTCAAATCGACGACACCAAAACGGACCTTTCCGGCCCGCGGTGAGACCGATTTTTGAGTTTGCAATCGCAGAATTATAAAAGAGTTACTGACCGCTGACTGTATTGTCGCTCCCGTTCATGGAGGAACCCGCGATGCGCCGCGCACTGCAACTGACCATTTTGGCCGTCTGCCTTTCGACTTCGGTCGGTTGCTTTCTGCCGATCTATTCCGCTCGACCGGAGCGCCGTGTCCAGCAATTGTTGTTCACTAGCGAAGACTTGCGAATGATCGTCGACGAATGGGAACGATTCTGGTTTCTTGATTCACCAAGTCACCTGACTCCCCTGCGAACTCACGGCGGAATCATTTAATCAACGACCGTCGCTGAGCGGTGATCGATGGGCTCGCCGACTCCGCGGCCTAACTTTTTCCTTAGGGTCGCGAGAAACCCTTCCGCCAATTTGGTGCGAGGAGGGCTTTTAGGTCTTACGCGACCGGTGTAGAATTCGAAGCCTGCGACGGCTATCTGCGATTGAATTGCAGTTGGTCAAAGCAGAAAAGCAACGTGTGGTGGCGTGAGGAGCTTCTGGCAAATCACGCAAACAGGGAACACCGGTGAAATGCCGGGACGGTCCAGCCGCTGTATGTCGTGCGGTCAATCGCTTTTCGGAGCAATTGACCCAAGGAATTCTCCTTCTTAATCGAAGTGCCATTGTTGGACTTTCCAGGGTCCGATGAGAAGGCAGTGAGCGATTCCGACGCGATAAGTCAGAAGACCTACCACGCGTGATGATGGTTGTTTGCCCTCTAGGGTTCGGGGCCAATTGTCGCTTGATAGATATGTTCATTGGACGCATTTTTCCGCGCCGATGGTTTATTTGTGCCGTCATCAAGGTCGATGAGATGGTTTTCCCATCCCGCGTGCGCGCCTGCGCCGCCTTTACTGTCGTCGAGTTATTGGTCGTGATCACCATCATTGGCCTGTTGCTCTCCCTTCTATTGCCTGCCGTTCAGTCGGCTCGTGAAGCGAGTAGACGCATGCAGTGCATGAATAACCTAAAGCAGATCGGCCTTGGTCTACAGAACTACGAAAGTATTCACCGGAGGTTTCCCAAAGGTGGTTCCGGTGCGGTCAGCCTGACGAACCCAACAATTCGCGCGCGACATCGGCTCAGTTGGGGTGCTTCGATTCTGCCTTTCATCGAGCAGCCGAGTGTTTACGAAGCGATCAATAGGCACGAGCCGTTCATTCATCCAAGCAATCTTGCCGCCGGTCAAACGTTCATTTCAACCTATCTCTGTCCGTCGGCACCTCAAGGTGAACCGATGCGGCCCAATGGTGATACCCCGACATCAACGACCGTTTATGCGCGGACCGACTACGGCGGCAACTATGGCGAGCGTGGGCTGCGCTGCCATCCCAAAACGAACTGCCAGAACAATTACTCCGACATCGGAATCATGGATGGACAAGGGCGTGGAACGCTTATGCTTGGTCAGGATCAAGACGTCGGTGTTCGCGACATTTTGGATGGCACCACTCACACGATTCTAGTCGGAGAAAGTCCCGAAGGACTGCATTCAATCTGGATTGGTCACAAGAACGTTTTTGACCAAAGCGCGCCATTAGAAGCCCGCATTCGACTGGGGTCAGCTTGGCAATCGTGTCATCCCGTTTTTAAGAGCCGCGTGGGTACTTATTGCGATTTCGGTCAAGAATTTCACAGCTATCACCCCGGCGGCAGCGTCTTCTCGTTCGCCGACGGATCCTCTCATTTTCTCGTTGAAAACATCGATCTCAAACTCTTCTCTGCGTTGTTGTCCAGACGTGGTGCCGAGCCGGTCGAGCCTCTCTAAGCATCTGTTAAGTTTTACTGTCGAACCACAATGGTACCTAATGAATAAGTTATTTTTGAGATTGACCTTCCTCCTCATGCTCACGATTTGCAGCAACGGTTTGGCTGCTACGATCATCGATTTCAATTCTCTATCACCTGCGACCCCTGCCGCTTTGCCAGGAACAGGGAACTACTTCGATGGCTATGGATCCGGTGCATCCCCTGGTTCATGGGCAGTGGGTGGAGTCACGTTCAATACGGGCCAATTTGGTCCGGGATGGAGCTATTCCAACGTCAACAACATTGGTACCGGTGGTTTCCTGAATCAGTGGTCAGCTGTCACTGGCTTTGGCGTTGGTGAGACGGGTAATTATGCAATGGCCTATTACTCGGAGTTCGCAGATAAGACCTTGGGAATGGGTGTCCCTTACATCAATCTTCCCTCTGGCTTTCGATTTGCGTCAACTTCAATAACCAGTTCAACTTACGCTGCGTTATCAATGAGATTTGGTGACGCGAACCTGCCCAATAGCGGCGGCGATGGGAAGAAATTCGGAGGTGCCTCGGGAAACGATCCCGATTTTCTGAAGGCAACATTAACGGGTTACGATTCGCTCAACGCAACGGGAACCACGACTGGCGAGGTTGAGGTGTTTTTGGCTGATTTTCGGTCGAGCGATAATTCACAGGACTATGTTTTGGCAACTTGGTTGAATGTTGACTTAGCTCCCTTGGGTCTAGCCAAATCGGCTGGATTAAGATTTACGTCTTCCGACGTCGGGGCCTTTGGTATCAATACACCAACTTACTTGGCGCTGGATGATTTGACGATCACCGCGGTTCCCGAGCCCGGAAGCTTGTTGGTAATCGGCGCTGTTGCATTTGCTTTTGTCTGCAGGTATCGCAGAAGATAAACTGCTCGTCTGGCACAGGTGCGCGTCTTGATATTCGTTTTGTATTGGTAGCTGAAATGTCGGTTGT
>Ga0105046_10011884_pt1 | contig 13508 bp, 10 predicted proteins | sample MAT03_FD_78385 | JGI IMG/M metagenome (GOLD analysis project Ga0105046, IMG submission 78385) | Freshwater microbial communities from Lake Fryxell liftoff mats and glacier meltwater in Antarctica - MAT-03 (megahit assembly) | ecosystem: Environmental > Aquatic > Freshwater > Ice > Liftoff... | reverse complement strand
TGAAAAACGCAGCGCGCCGAGAGTCTACGCGATCATCCGGGATGGAACACCTAGGTCCTTGTGCGGAAGGACAGTCACGGCACTGCCGTCACCGCCTTTGGCAATGGCGTTGTGCCCATTGTTTGGTCGGTAGGCGCCTTGATCCCGGGGGCCAGGACCGCCGAAAGCCCCGGTTTTCTGCAGGCCGGGGGACAAGGAAAGAGACCTGAATTTATCATCAGACCCACTGCGGCCAACGACATCGGCCCCCTGCAAGACGTGCTCGACTTGACCGGGCTTTTCCCGCCAGAGCTTTTGCCCGACATGCTGCAGGGATTTCTGGCGGGCGAGACGGACGCCGCGCTCTGGCTGACCGCCGACATCGACGATCAGGCCGCTGGCTTCTGTTTCGCCGAGCCCGAAGCCCTGACGAACGGCACCTGGAACATGCGTGCCATCGCCGTTCTGCCTGCGCGGCAGGGCCATCGCCTTGGGGCGGGGGCTCGTTGCGGCGCTGGAACGGCACCTGCACAGCCAGGGGCAGCGCGTCCTGATCGCCGATCCTTCTGGGACCGAAAGCTATGCCGGGACGCGGGCTTTCTACCGCAGCCTTGGCTACAGCGAGGAAGCGCGGATCGGAGACTTCTGGTACGCAGGCGACGACAAGGTCGTGTTTCGCAAAATTACTGACCTGAGGTCAGCAAACCCGGGGCCGGCCCGCAGCCTGCGGGCCGGCCCGTACCGCCGCCCGGATTGCGCTGATTGGCCAGAAGACTGCGCCATATTCGCCTTTCTTCAGCCGCAGCGGGCCGCTAGTCTTGCCCCAAACCAGCCAAGGCCCCGCATGCCCACCTATGACAATGCCCCCGAAAGCCTGATTGCGCATTGGGAAAACCGCCGGATGCCGCTTGGCGGGCGCAAGGACGGGGGTTTGCCCCCGGCGGATGCCGATCTCTCTGCCCTTGCGGCCCGTGCGCACCGCGGCCCCGGTCTCTTTCCGCTTGGCCCCCGCAGCGGTCTATCGCGCAAGTCCGACCTGATCCGCGGCGAGCTTCCGGGCGCAAGCGAGCTTGCCTTCGTCAATGCCCTTTGCATCGCACATCTGCGCAAATCCGCCTGTCCTGCCGCGGCGCCGCTGCTCTTTCGCCGCATCTGGGTGGAACAGGCCCCGGCGATGCTGGCTGAATTGCCGCTGCGCTGGCGCATTTCCTCCGCCATCACCTTCGCCAAGCATGGCCAGACCGAGGCAGAGCGCCGTCTTGGACAATCGCTCAACATCTTGTTTTCCCTGATCAAACTTTATGAGTTTGAGCGCAGCTTCTCTGGGCGCGCGGCGCATCAGACTTTCGCCATCGCGCGCGCAGAGCGGCCCGGCCTGCCGATGGGTCTGCCGGGATTCTCGCTCACGACGGGCAAGCTTGACATCGAACTTCTCGCGCCGATCTGGGCTGATGCCATGGCAACGCCTGTGCTTGGCCCCTTGGCTTCCAATCTTCTGTCGCAGCTGAATGACGATGAAGGCACCCTCTTTTACCGCCTGAACCTGATGCGCCGCCGCGCCCGGACCCGCAGTGCCAACGCCGGGGCCCCTCCCGCCGAGAGGGACAATTGACTTCCGCCCCGATCCCCGATGATCTCGTGCCGTCCCCCGTCAAAGGAATTCCGATGCGCAAGGCCCTCCTCACCGGTTCGGCCGGGTTCATCGGCTTCCACCTTGCTCGGCTGCTTCTCGCCCATGGCTACAAGCTGCATGGCTATGACGGGATGACGGACTATTACGACGTCCGCCTTAAACAGGCGAGGAACGAGATCCTTCTTGCCACCCCCGGCTACAGCTTCACCCAAGGCATGCTCGAGGATGCGGTCTCCCTCGACGCCGTTGCCGACGCGTTCGCCCCCGATGTGATCCTGCACCTCGCAGCTCAGGCAGGTGTCCGCTACAGCCTTGAAAATCCGCGCGCCTATGTCGATGGCAACGTGACCGGCACCTTCAACGTGCTGGAAGTGGCCCGCCGCCATCAGGTGGCCCATCTCCTCATGGCGTCCACCTCCTCGATCTATGGCGCCAGCAGCAAGCTACCGTTCACCGAGACGGACAAGGTGGACCACCCCCTCACCATCTATGCCGCGACCAAAAAGGCGACCGAGGCGATGGGACATTCCTACGCCCACCTGTGGAACATCCCCACCACCATGTTCCGCTTCTTTACCGTTTATGGCAGCTGGGGGCGCCCGGATCTGGCCTATTTCAAGTTCACCGAAGCCATTCTCGCGGGCCGCCCGATCAACGTCTACAACCGGGGCGAGATGTGGCGCGACTTCACTGCCGTAGGCGACCTTGTCGAAGCTGTGCGCCTCTTGATCGACGTGCCCCCCGGCCGCCCGGCCCCCGGCACAGCGATCCCAGAAGGCGACAGCCTTTCGCCCGACGCCCCCTTCCGCATCGTCAACATCGGCAATTCCGAGAAGGTGAAACTCACCGACTTTATCGACGCGCTCGAGGACGTGCTGGGCACCAAAGCGATCCGAAACCTGATGCCGATGCAGAAAGGTGACGTCCCCGCCACATGGGCCGACGCCACGCTCCTGCGCCGCCTCACGGGCTATGCCCCGAAAACCAGCGTCCGCGACGGAATGACCGACTTCGCTGCGTGGTTCCGCGCCTATTACAAGGTCTGATCCCCTACCCGCAAATCCGCGGTCAGCCCCTTCAGCTTTGCGAAAAATATCCCCGCCGGAGGCTCCCGAACCCGGCACAGGCCTACGGCTGCAAAACTGGACTTACCGCCTCAGTCTTTCTGGTCCTAAGTCAGATCTGCCACATCCCCGACACTGCGTCCCGCAGCATTCTGGAAAGGACCTGAACATGGAAGCATTTGGCGGCCTCAACGATATCGGCGCCGTGGTCGAGGCGGACCGCGCCCATGTCTGGCATCATCTGAGCCAGCACAAGCAATACGAAACCGTCGATCCGCGCGTGATTGTCGAAGGCCGTGGCATGCGGGTATGGGACGCAAAGGGCAAGGAGCATCTCGACGCCGTCTCGGGCGGGGTCTGGACGGTCAACGTAGGCTATGGGCGCGAAAGCATCGCCGACGCGGTGCGCGACCAGCTGATCAAGATGAACTATTTCGCCGGGGCAGCAGGCTCGATCCCCGGCTCGATTTTCGCCAAGCGTCTGATCGAGAAGATGCCCGGGCTCACGCGCGTCTACTATTCCAACTCGGGATCAGAGGCGAACGAGAAGGTCTACAAGATGGTCCGACAGATGTCGCATCGCCATCATGGCGGCAAGAAATGGAAGATCCTCTTCCGCGAGCGTGATTATCACGGCACCACCATCGCGGCACTTGCAAGCGGCGGGCAGGCGCAGCGCAACGCGCAATACGGACCCTTCCCCGATGGCTTTGTCAGTGTGCCGCACTGCCTTGAATACCGCGCCCAGTGGGACGTTGAAAACTATGGCCTTCGCGCAGCCGACGCGATCGAAGAGGTGATCCTGCGCGAGGGCGCCGACACGATCGGCTGTCTTGTGCTGGAACCGGTGACCGCAGGCGGCGGCGTGATCGTCCCCCCCGTCGGATATTGGGAGCGGGTGCAGGAAATCTGCCGCAAGTACGACATCTTGCTGCACATCGACGAAGTCGTCTGCGGTGTCGGCCGCACCGGCGTATGGTTCGGCTACCAGCACTATGGCGTCCAGCCTGATTTCGTGACCATGGCCAAAGGCGTGGCGTCGGGCTACGCCGCGATCTCCTGCACCGTGACGACCGAGGCGGTGTTCGAGATGTTCAAGGACGATGCCTCTGATCCGATGAGCTATTTCCGTGACATCTCGACCTTTGGCGGCTGCACGGCCGGCCCTGCGGCGGCACTGGAAAACATGCGCATCATCGAGGAAGAAGGGCTTTTGGCCAATACCCTTGCGATGGGTGATCGGCTGATCGCCAACCTGAATGCGCTGATGGAGCGTCACCGCGTCATCGGCCAGGTGCGGGGCAAGGGCCTGTTCTGCGGCGCCGAACTGGTGGCCGACCGGGCGACCAAGGAGGCCGCGGATGAAAAGAAAGTCGCGGCCGTCGTCGCCGACTGCATGGCGCAGGGCGTGATCATCGGGATGACCAACCGGTCCATCCCCGGGCTGAACAACACGCTCTGTCTCTCGCCCGCGCTGATCGCCACGCCTGATGACATCGACCAGATCACCGCTGCCATCGACGGCGCCCTGACCAGGGTGTTCGGCTGAACTTGTGGAGCCCTCGGCCCCCCAATGGGGCCGAGGGCAAGCCTTTTGCCTCGCTGCCTGCGTCAAGGCGCAGGCAACTCGGGCGGCGTCGATCCAAGGCGGCATTCGCGCCTGGCATTGGACGGGCTTGACAGAACGGGGCGGCGGGGTCTTCTGGAGATATCCAGCAAGGTGATCTGGTCTCATGGGTATTCCTGCCGAGTCTTTCTTCCTCGCCACCGGCAGCCCCGGCACGCTGCAGCAGCAGATCCGTGTGATGGTAACCGAAGGCATCCTTGCCGGCCGCTTTCGCCCGGGCGCAAAAATGCCCTCCAGCCGCGCGCTTGCCCGCCATCTCGGGGTCAGCCGCATCACGGTGACGCTGGCGTACAGCGACCTTGTCTCTTCAGATTATCTCACCTCACGCGGCCGCTCCGGCTATTTCATCTCGGATTCCGCCCCCCTGCCACCGGCCTTTCCCGCGGCGACCCGCGCGACGAAAGGGCTGGATTACGCAGCCCTCACCGGTGCCCGCTTCACCCGGTCCGAGGAGTTGACGCGCCCAGAGGACTGGGAAAGCTATTTCTATCCGTTTATCTACGGCCAGACCGACCCTGCGCTCTTTGACCATCAGAACTGGCGCCTCTGCGCCCTGCGCGCCCTTGGGCGGCGCGACTTCACGGCCCTCACCTCCGACTATTACGAACGCGACGACCCGCTGCTGATCGAACATGTCTTGCGCACCATCCTGCCGCGCCGGGGGATCGCTGCAAGGGCAGAGGAAGTGCTTCTGACGCTTGGCGCGCAGAACGGGCTGTGGATTGCGGCGCAATTGCTGCTCGGCCCCGGCCGCCGCGCGGTGGTAGAGAATCCCGGCTACCCCGGCCTGCGTGGCATCCTTGCCCAGTCAGGTGCCACGATCCAGCCTGTCGATGTGGATGCCGAGGGCCTTCCCCCCGCTGATCTGCCGCCCACCGATGTGGTCTTCACCACCGCCTCCCACCAATGTCCGACCAATGCCACCATGCCGGTCGCCCGGCGCATCAGCCTGCTCGACGCAGCTGCCCGCGACGACTTCGTCATCGTCGAGGATGACTACGAGTTCGAGATGTCCTTCCTGCGCCCTGTCGCCCCTGCCATGAAATCGCTCGACCGCGAGGGCCGGGTGATCCATGCCGGCAGCTTCTCCAAGTCGATCTTTCCGGGCCTCCGGCTCGGTTACCTTGTCGCGGCCCCGTCCTTCATCGCCGAGGCGCGGGCATTGCGCAGCCTCATGCTGCGCCACCCGCCCGGCCATATCCAGCGCACGGTCGCCTATTTCCTTTCGCTCGGCCATTACGACGCGCTGATCAACCGGATGCGCACGGCCTTCAAACGCCGCCGTCTGGTGATGGAGGAGGCCATAACCGGATGCGGGCTTACCGTGGCCGGGCAGGGCGGCTTCGGCGGTTCCTCCTTCTGGATGCGCGCGCCAGAGGGGGTGGATACCGAAACCCTCGCCCTCGCCTTGCGCGCAAACGGCGTGCTGATCGAGCCCGGCCGGGTTTTCTTTGACCCCGCGCGTTCGTCGCGCCGCCACTATCGCCTCGCCTATTCCTCCATCCCCCCCGTCCGCATCCCCGAAGGCATCGCCCGCATCGCCGCGGCCATCGCCGCATCCCCCCGGACCTGATGCCTCAAGCCGCTTCATCTATTCATAAATATCCCGGGGTCCGGGGCGGCGCCCCGGCGGGTGGAGCCACCCTCGCGGCTGGGACTTTCTGGCCTTATACGGATGGAACTTCTGGCCCTAAGATCGCTGCGCCCACCCGGATAAATTTGCCCGGGCCAAGATCCGAACACCACCAAACCGATAAGGAGTGCGACCATGAAGATGACCACCGAAGAAGCGTTCGTAAAAGTGCTGCAGATGCACGGGATCGCGCATGCCTTCGGCATCATCGGGTCAGCCTTCATGCCGATCTCCGACCTCTTTCCCCGCGCGGGCATCACCTTTTGGGACTGCGCCCATGAGGGTTCTGGCGGGATGATGGCGGATGGCTACACCCGTGCCTCCGGCCGGATGAGCATGATGATCGCGCAGAATGGCCCTGGCATCACCAACTTCGTCACGGCCGTGAAAACCGCCTACTGGAACCATACGCCGCTTCTGCTCGTCACGCCCCAGGCCGCCAACAAGACCATCGGCATGGGCGGCTTTCAGGAGGTCGAGCAGATGGCGCTCTTCAAGGACATGGTGGCCTATCAGGAGGAGGTGCGCGACCCCTCCCGCGTGGCCGAGGTGCTGAACCGCGTCATCATCAATGCCCGCCGGGCCTCGGCGCCCGCCCAGATCAACATGCCGCGCGATTACTGGACACAGGTCATCGACATCGACCTGCCGGCCGCGGTCGAATTCGAGCGGCCCTCGGGCGGGGAGGCGGCGGTGCAGGCGGCCGCGGACCTGCTGTCCGGCGCGAGGTTCCCGGTTATCCTCAACGGTGCGGGCGTGGTCATCGGCGGCGCCATCCCCGCCTCGATGGCGCTGGCCGAACGGCTGGATGCCCCGGTTTGTGTGGGCTATCAGCACAACGACGCTTTCCCCGGCTCGCATCGCCTGTTTGTCGGACCCTTGGGTTACAACGGGTCCAGGGCCGCGATGGAGCTGATCGCCAGGGCGGATGTTGTGCTCTGCCTCGGCACCCGGCTCAATCCATTCTCCACCCTTCCGGGTTACGGGCTTGATTACTGGCCGAAGGAGGCAAGTATCATTCAGGTGGACATCAATCCCGACCGCATCGGCCTGACCAAACGGGTGGCGGTCGGGATCGTGGGGGACGCGAAAAAAGTGGCGGAGGCGATCCTGTCCCGGCTGTCGACCAACGCAGGCGACATTGAGAGATCGGCCCGCAAGAACCTGACCTCGCAGACGAAATCGGCGTGGGCACAGAAGCTCTCGTCGATGGATCATGAAGACGACGATCCGGGAACCACCTGGAACCAGCGCGCCCGTGATGCCAAACCCGCCTGGATGAGCCCCCGCATGGCCTGGCGCGCGATCCAGTCCGCGCTGCCGCGCGAGGCGATCATCTCGTCGGACATCGGCAACAACTGCGCCATCGGCAACGCCTACCCGACGTTCGAGCAAGGGCGAAAATACCTTGCCCCCGGGCTCTTTGGCCCCTGCGGCTATGGGATGCCGTCGGTCATCGGCGCCAAGATAGCCTGTCCGAATGTGCCGGTCGTGGGCTTCTCCGGCGACGGTGCCTTTGGCATCGCTGTGACGGAACTGACCGCAATCGGGCGGCCCGAATGGCCTTCAATCACCATGGTCGTCTTTCGCAACTATCAGTGGGGGGCCGAGAAGCGGAACTCGACCTTGTGGTATGAGGACAATTTTGTCGGCACCGAACTCGATGAAGGTGTAAGCTACGCTGCAATTGCACGGGCTTGCGGGTTGCAGGGTGTGCAGGCCCGCACGATGGAGGAACTGCGAGCGGCGCTTGCGACCGCGATCACCGACCAAATGCAGCATGGCAAGACCACTCTGATCGAGGCCATGATCAACCAGGAACTGGGCGAACCCTTCCGGCGTGATGCGATGAAGAAACCGGTGGCGGTGGCAGGCATTCAGCGAGAGGATATGCGGGCGCAAAGCCTCGGCTGACCGGGGCAAAGAAAGAGGGCGATCATGGCACTGGTGCTTGTTCACATCCATTCCGGACCCGAGGCGGCGGTGAAGGTTACGCTGGGCGCGCTGGTCGCGCTGACAGCGGCCAAGGCCGGGCATGAGGTGACGATCTTCTTTGCGGGCGACGGGGTCCATTGTCTGGCTGCGGCAAATGCCAATGTGACCGGCGCGGGGACCGGCCGGCTCGGAGACCATCTGGCGGGGCTTGCGGCGGCGGGGGTCGGCATCTTCGTCTCCGGCATGTCTGCAAAAGCGCGGGGCTATGACGAAAGCCTTCTTGCCCCTTATACCGCAAGTTTTGCGATGCCCGACCGGTTGGTTGAGCTGTCGGTCGCAGCAAACAGCACCCTGTGTTATTGAGACCTGCAAAGCACGGAGGCGCCGTTGCCCTTTGATCTTGCGGCCGGGGGTGTTATGTGGATGGCATCGATCATCATGGTTGCGGCCTTCGTGCGCGGCTATTCCGGCTTTGGCTTTTCCGCGATGGTGATTGCTGCCTCAAGTCTTGTCACCAACCCATTGAATTTTGTGGCCGTTGTGGTGACCCTGGAAACCGCGATGTCGCTGCAGGCCGCGCGCGGCGCCGGACCGGATGTGGACTGGCGGCGGGTGGTCTATCTGCTGGTCGGTGCGGCGGTGGGCCTGCCCCTCGGCCTCTGGGCGATGACGGCGATTTCCGAGGACGCGGCGCGGGCGGTGATCTCGCTCTACGTGCTCTTCATGTGCGGGGTGCTGTTGGTCGGCTGGCGCCTTGCGTCCGAGGTGAAGGGGCCGGGCAATGCGCTGGCGGGGCTGGTGTCGGGCCTCGCCAATGCGCCGGGGATGGGGGGGCTGCCGGTTGCGGCCTTCTTTGCTGCGCAGACGATGGCGCCGCAGGTGTTCCGCGCGACGCTGATCGCTTATTTCCCCATCCTCGACCTCTACTCTGCGCCGCTTTACTGGCTTTCCGGGCTGGTGACCTGGGATACGCTCTGGGCGTCCCTGATTGCGCTGCCGCTTACCTTCCTTGGCAACTGGCTGGGGGGGCGGCATTTCCTGAACACCGATCCAAAGGATTTCCGCCGCTTTGCGATCATCTTGCTCGCGGGGCTTGCGGCCATGGGGCTGATCAAGGCATTGCTTTGACAGGTGGCATCGTTGCGTCATCTTCTGTCGCGTTCCGGACAGTTGCCGGTGCAGCGTCACTTCAGACTGCACCAATCTGCCGAGGGGGGAGCCGCCGGCCATGACGCAACCCACGATCGACACCTCACCGCCCGTGTCGGACGAGGTGCGCCGCACCACGTGCTACATGTGCGCCTGCCGCTGCGGGATCAACGTTCACATGAAATCGGGCAAGGTGAGCTATATCGAGGGGAACCGCGACCACCCGGTGAACAAGGGCGTGCTTTGCGCAAAAGGCGCGGCCGGGATCATGCAGATCAACGCGCCTTCGCGTCTGCAGACGCCGCTGCGCCGTGTCGGCCCGCGCGGATCGGGCGCCTTCCAGCCGATCAGCTGGGAAGAGGCGCTGCAGACCGCGACCGACTGGCTCGCGCCCTTGCGCGAAAAGGCGCCGGAAAAGCTCGCGTTTTTCACCGGGCGGGATCAAAGCCAGTCCTTTACCGGCTGGTGGGCGCAACAGTTCGGCACGCCGAATTACGCGGCCCATGGCGGGTTCTGCTCGGTCAACATGGCCGCTGCGGGGATCTACACGATTGGCGGCGCGTTCTGGGAGTTCGGGCAACCCGACTGGCAGCATACGAAGCTCTTCGTGATGTTCGGCGTGGCCGAGGATCACGACAGCAACCCGATCAAGATCGGTCTGGGAAAGCTGAAAGCCCGGAGATCCCGGGTGATCGCGGTCAACCCGATCCGCACCGGCTATGCCGCGATTGCCGACGACTGGCTGGGGATCACGCCTGGGACCGATGGCCTGCTGATCCTGTCGCTGATCCATTGCCTGCTGGAGGCGGGGCGGATCGACCTTCCCTACCTCTCGCAGTTCACCAATGCAGGCTTTCTGGTGACCGAGGCCGAGGGGCCAGAGAAGGGCCTCTTCGTGCGCAACGCTGAAAGCCAGCCCTTCGTGATCGACCGCAAGACCCGGCACCCTGCCGCATGGGATGGCAAGGGGGTGGAGCCGGACCTCGGCGCCGTCTGGCAGGGCAACCGGACGGTTTTCCAGCATATGGCGGAGACCTATCTCGACCCCGCCTACGCCCCTGAAGCGGTGGCGGCGCGCACCGGCATCCCGGCACAGCGCATCCGTCAGCTTGCGGCGGAACTGGCTGAAGCGGCCTTTGACCATGCCATCGTTCTGGACCAGCCCTGGACGGATTTCCGCGGCAACCAGCATCCGAACATGCCGGGCCGTCCGGTCAGCTTCCATGCGATGCGCGGAATCTCGGCCCATTCCAACGGCTTCCAAACGGCGCGGGCGCTCCATCTGTTGCAGATCCTGCTGGGCGCGGTGGAAACACCGGGCAGCTTCAGGCTGAAGCCGCCCTATCCAAAACCGCTGGAGGCGCATCCGACCCCACATTTCGTGACCACGCCCGGCAAGCCTCTGTCCGGCCCGCATCTGGGCTATGTCCGGGGTCCGGAAAATCTGTGCCTGTTGCCCGACGGCTCGCCCGCACGGATCGACAAGGCGTTCAGCTGGGAAAATCCCTTCTCCGCCCATGGGTTGATGCATATGGTCATTCCCAACGCCCATGCGGGCGACCCGTACCGGATTGATACGCTGTTCCTCTACATGGCCAACATGGCGTGGAATTCGTCGATGAACACGACGGCGGTCATGTCGATGCTGACCGACAAGGGGCCAGACGGCGAATACATCATCCCCCGCATCATCTATTCCGATGCCTATGCATCCGAGATGGTGGCCTATGCCGACCTTATCCTGCCCGACACGACGTATATGGAACGGCACGACTGCATCAGCCTCCTGGACCGTCCGATTTCGGAGCCCGACGCCGCGGGCGACAGCATCCGCTGGCCGGTGACGGACCCCGACCGCGACGTGCGCGGCTTCCAGTCGGTGCTTCTGGACCTTGGCGCGCGACTCGGTCTGCCCGCGATGGTGACAGAGGAGGGCAAACCACGCTTCCGGGACTATGCCGACTACATCGTGACCCATCAGCGCCGCCCCGGCGTGGGACCATTGATCGGCTACCGCGGGGCGGATGGGTCCAAGGAAGGGCGCGGCGAGCCGAACCCCGGGCAGATGGACGCCTATATCGCGGCTGGCGGCTTCTATCAGGCCCATGTGCCGCCCGAAGCGCGTTATTACAAGCCGTGGAATGCGGCCTATCAGGACTGGGCCGTCGCCACCTCGTTCTACGAGGCGCCGCAGCCCTATCTTTTCAACATCTGGTCGGAGCCGATGCGCCGCTTTCAGCTTGCAGCCGAGGGCCATGGCAACGTGCAGCCGCCCGAGGCGATGCGGGAACGGCTGAAACTGGCGATGAGCCCCCTGCCGCGCTGGTATCCGCCGTTCGGCGATCTTGAATCCGCAGGCTGGGGCTACCCAGTGCACGCGCTGACGCAACGACCGATGGACATGTATCACTCATGGGGTTCACAAAACGCCTGGCTGCGGCAAATCCGTGGAAAGAACGCCCTCTATGTGCCTACAAAGATTTGGAAAAAAGAGGGTTTTAGCACGGGAGACTATGCGCGGGTGAGTTCACCCAACGGCACCGTCACTGTGCCGGTGGCCCATATGGCCGCGCTGAACGAGCATACAGTCTGGACGTGGAACGCCATCGGCAAACGCAAAGGGGCCTGGGCGTTGGACGAAGCAGCCCCCGAGGCGGTGGAAGGTTTCCTCCTCAACCATCTGATTTCAGAGCTGCTTCCCGCCAGGGGCGATGGCCAGCGTTGGTCAAATTCCGATCCCGTCACCGGGCAGGCGGCGTGGTTCGACCTGAAGGTCCGGATCGAGAATGTGGGCCCGAAGAAAGCGTCTGAACCTGCCTTTCCCGTCTTGCCCCGGGTCGTTCCGAAGGGAGAAAGCCGATGACGAGCCTTCCGCAATCGACCGACCGCAAGTTGGGTCTGGTGATCGACCTTGATACCTGCGTGGGCTGCCACGCCTGCGTGACCGCCTGCAAGGGGTGGAACGATCAGGGATACGGGGCGCCGTTGTCCGATCAAACTCCTTATGGTGCAGACCCTTCGGGGACGTTCCTGAACCGGGTTCACAGCTATCAGGTGCAACCTGTTGACAGTGCTGCGCAAATCGTTAACTTTCCTCGGTCTTGCCTGCATTGCGAGGACGCGCCTTGCGTCACGGTCTGCCCCACCGGAGCCAGCTACAAGCGCACCGAGGATGGGATCGTGCTAGTGAACGAAGACGCCTGCATCGGCTGCGGCCTTTGTGCCTGGGCCTGCCCCTATGGCGCGCGGGAGATGGATCAGGCTGCTGGGGTGATGAAAAAATGCACCCTCTGCGTCGACCGGATCTACAACGAAAACCTCCCCGAGGAAGACCGGGAGCCTGCCTGTGTGCGCACTTGCCCCACCGGTGCGCGGCATTTCGGCGATCTGGGGGACCCGGAGTCAGACGTCTCCCGCCTCGTGGCGGCGCGCGGGGGGTACGATCTGATGCCGGGAATGGGCACGAAACCCACTAACAAATACCTGCCCCCAAGGAAGAAGGACCGCCCCGATCAGGCGAGCCTGCTTGCGCCATTGCTGGACATCAAGGCCGCGGGCTTTGCCGGATGGCTCGACCGTGTCTTGGGAAAGATCTGAATGAATCCGGCGCCTTCCGTCATTCTCTTCACAGTTCTTTCCGGCCTTGGCTTCGGATTTCTTGCTTTCCTTTCCCTGGATGTGCTGCAGGTTTCGGGCTTTGCCGCCATTGTCTGTTGGGGCATCGGCTATGCTCTGGCCGTGGGCGGGCTTCTGGCTTCGACCCTCCACCTCGGCAATCCGCAGCGTGCTTTGCTGGCATTTACCCAGTGGCGCACAAGCTGGCTTAGCCGCGAGGCCTGGGCTTCGGTCGCAACCCTGCTGGCGCTGACGCCAGTGGCGCTTTCGGACTGGCTCGGCCTCGGGCTGCCGCGGGTCTTTGGCTATGGGGCGGCACTGCTCTGCGGGGTGACGGTGATTTGCACCGCAATGATCTACACCCAGATCCGCGCGGTGCCGCGCTGGAACCATTCGCTGACGCCTGCGCTGTTCGCTGCCTTTGCCGCGGCAGGGGGGGCGACGCTGTCCGGGCAAGTGGAGGTGGCGGTGGTGCTGACATTGGTGTTGCTGATCCTGCTGGGTCTCGCCTTCACTTTCGGCGACCGACAGTTCGCCAGCCGCGGTGCCACGCTGGCCGAGGCGACGGGCCTTGGGGCTATCGGCACGCCAAGCGTGTTTGAGCAGCCGCATACCGGTGGGAATTACCTTCTGCGTGAAATGATTCATGTCGTCGGGCGTCGCCATTCCATCAAGCTGCGGCGGATTGCACTCGTGCTGATCGGGCTGGCGATCCCGCTGCTGGCGTTTCTGCCCATTCACTTCGGCATTCTTCTTGCCACGCTCAGCCATCTGGCCGGGGCACTTGTCGCGCGCTGGCTCTTCTTTGCCGAGGCCGAACATGTCGTCGGCCTTTACTACGGCCGGCGGGGGTGACTGCAGACCACGCCCGGG
>Ga0105046_10011880_pt1 | contig 13511 bp, 10 predicted proteins | sample MAT03_FD_78385 | JGI IMG/M metagenome (GOLD analysis project Ga0105046, IMG submission 78385) | Freshwater microbial communities from Lake Fryxell liftoff mats and glacier meltwater in Antarctica - MAT-03 (megahit assembly) | ecosystem: Environmental > Aquatic > Freshwater > Ice > Liftoff... | reverse complement strand
GCCATCGCGCCAGAATTTCTGCCCAAGTTGGCCGCGAAGATGGCGGAGAAAGAAGTGGAGTTGCGGTGCGATGAGAGGGCATACGCGATCTTAACGACGGACGACGGACGACGGACGACGGCAGGATCGGTCGTCCGTCGTCCGTCGTCTCGGCTTCCGAGCCGCGTCGTCTCTGCTCAGCCGAATGACTGGGACACCGAATGGCTCGCCCTCATCGCTGGCGTGCACATTGTCGATTCGCTGGACGAGGCGATTGAGTTCATCGGCGCGCACTCGGTCGAGCACAGCGACGGGATCGTGTCGCAAAACCCAACGAATATTGCGCGCTTCATGAATGAGGTGGACTCGTCGGGCGTGTTTGTGAATTGCAGCACCCGCTTCAACGACGGCGGGCAGTTTGGGTTGGGGGCCGAGGTGGCCGTGAGCACGCAACGCATTCACGCGCGTGGGCCGATGGGCTTGCGTGAACTCACCAGCTATAAGTGGGTGTGCGAGGGTGACGGCCAGGTGCGCTGGTAATGTCGCTGTAGGGGCAAAGCAGCGGGCTCATCGCAGATCAAACCAATAGGACAGCCCGCTGCTTTGCCCTGGGGCTTGGTGAGGGTTCATGAATTCGTGTATAAGTGAAAGACAATGTCACGAAATGTATTGGGAACTGAGTTGAAATCGTGCAGCCACCAACCGCTTACCGGCTTCTATCGCGATGGCTGCTGCAACACCGGCGGCGACGACATCGGCCTGCACACCGTGTGCGCGGTCATGACCGAGGACTTCCTGGCTTTCTCCTACTCGCGCGGCAATGACTTAAGCACACCGCGTCCCGAATATGGATTCGCCGGTCTGCAACCGGGTGACCATTGGTGTTTGTGTGTGGAGCGATGGAAGGAAGCGCTGGATGCCGGCATGGCTCCCAAAGTTGATTTGGAGGCCAGCCACATTGTGTCGCTCGAGTTTGTGGATCTGGACGATTTGAAGCGCTATGCCCTCAACCCGCAAGATGTCTGACGCGTAAACCAAGCCATGATGCAAAAGAATCTCGTTGTGCTGGCCGTTGCCAGCATCCTGCTCACGGCCGGTTGCAATGCCGCCGCCAGCACTTTGACCACCGCTACAGCGCCGGCCGCCACAACCGCAGCACCCACGCGCAACCCGCGCCGGAGCACAGGCCCCGAGCCGACCGTGCTTCGCGACGATATCAAGCTCAGCCTGTTTGCCACGCCCGGCGGCGGCTACATTCGCATGGCCTATGACAAGCCGGCCAATAGCATTATTTATTTGAGCAGCAACGGCGAATTGTTCGAGCTGGATCTGGCAGCCACCGACCAGACCCAGGGCAAGCGCATCGGCATCAGCCGCGATGTGCTGGGGAATCCCACCTCGCCAGCCTGCAATGCCACCGGCCTGGCCATCGGCCCCGACCGCGCGCTCTATGTCACCTGCAACGCCAAGGATGGCCCGGAGAGCACGGCGCGTGTGCGCAAGGGCACGCTGGGGACTGATGGCAAACGCAGTTGGACGACGCTGATGCAGACCGAGCCGTTTCCCATCGGCCAGACCCAGTTCGACCATGACTTCAACGGCCTGGCCGTGAGCCCGGACAACAAATGGCTCTACATCAACAGCGGCAGCCGCACCGACCACGGCGAGTTGCAGGAGAGCAAGGGCGCGAACAAGGGTGTGCGCGAGACGGCGCTGACTTCGTCCGTGTTTCGCATCCCAGCTGATTCAACGCGCACGGTGATTTTGCCAAACGATGTCGCGACGCTGAAAGCCGCTGGCTATCTGTTCGCCCAGGGCACCCGCAATTGCTACGACCTGGCCTTTGCCGCCAATGGCGATTTGTTCTGCGGCGACAACGGCCCCGATGCCGATTACCCCGACGAGATCAACTGGTTGCGCCAGGGTCATCACTATGGCTTCCCCTGGAAATTTGGGGCCGAGGACAACCCACAGGTCAAGGTCGATTACGATCCGGCCGATGACCTTCATTTGAATGACGATTTTTTTGCCGTCATCAACAAGCTCTACCGTAACGATCCCAACTTCCCAAAGCCACCGGCCGGCGTGACGTTTACACTGCCCGTGTTGAACATGGGGCCGGATGCCGATGCCTATCGCAATGACGATGGCAGCGAGGACGATGCCAGCGCCGAGAAAGCGCCGCTGGCCGGCATTACCCCGCACCGCTCGCCGTTGGGCCTGTCCTTCGACACGGCCAATGCGCTGTCCGGCGACCTCAAAGGCGATGGCTTCTTTGTGAGCTGGGGCGCGGCCGGCGGCACACTCAGCGACAAGGGCAATGACCTGATTAGCATGAAACTGACCAAGCAAAAGGTCGATGGCGACGAGAACTATGCCGCGACCATGACCCAGTTGGTTACCGGCTTCAGCCAGCCGATTGACACCGTGCTGGTCGGCAAGACGCTGTATGTGTTGGAGCACGGCGGCCAGGGCAATATTTGGGCGGTGGTGTTGCCGTAGTGAGCAAAGAGCGTAGAGCCCGATAGTTTGTCAAGGGAAAGACTTTACGTAGTCACGTCATTCCCGCGGAGGCGGGAATCCAGGCGTAACCCCGACGTTACCGGGGTTGGCAGTTCTGGATTCCCGCCTCCGCAGGAATGACGGCCTGGGCTAATCGTTTCCATCAAGTCTTGGGTTCATCCTTGGAACGGACCAGACGGGCCGCTACCAGACCGTGCCGTTGGGTGTGACGCAAATTTTTCGTTCGGCCGCTGTCACCGGCTTCTGGCTCAACACTGAATGGCTGTGGCTGGACGATGCCAACGTGGCCGAGATGTATCAGCAAATAGTGCGCTAAAGTAGACCTGTGTCAGACACTCATTCTTTCGCTCATTCCCTTCGAGCTCTCTTTCCACCTGATCGTTTCCTCACCAACGACGCGGCGCTCGCGACATTTGAGAGTGATGCGCTGACGGTGTTTCGCATCAAGCCCATCGGCGTGGTGATTCCGGAGACGCAGGACGAAGTCGTGCAAACGGTGAAACTGTGCCATCAGTTTGGGGTGCCGTTTGTGGCACGCGGCAGCGGCACCAGCCTCAGTGGCGGCTCGTTGCCCATTCACGACGGCATCGTCATCGCCCTCAATCGCCTGAACCATGTGTTGCGGCTGGATCTGGAGCAGCGGGTGGCCGTGGTCGAGCCGGGTGTGATCAACCTCAATATCACCAAGGCGGCAGCAGTGGCCGGTCTCATCTATGCGCCGGACCCGTCCAGCCAGACCATTTGCACCATCGGCGGCAATGTGGCCTTTAACAGCGGCGGCGCGCATTGTTTGAAATATGGCATGACCAGCAACCACGTGCTCGGCCTCAAGGTGGTGTTGCCGGATGGCGAGGTGTGCCAACTCGGCAGCGACAGCCTGGAGAGCATCGACGCCGATTACGCCGGCCTGTTCGTCGGCTCGGAAGGCCTGTTCGGGATCGCGCTCGAAATCACCGTGCGGCTGATCCCCAAGCCCGAGGTTTACCGCACCATGCTGTGCGCCTACCGCACCATGGAGGCGGCCGGCGACGCCGTGTCCAACATCATCGCCTCGGGCATCTTGCCCGGCGCGCTCGAGATCATGGATAACCTGAGCATACAGGCTGCTGAGGCCGCCGTGCATGCCGGCTATCCGCTCGACGCGGTGGGGCTGTTGCTGGTTGAGCTGGAAGGCGAGCGCGACCAGGTCGAGGCCGAACATGCGCGGCTGATGCAGGTGATCGAGGCGTCCGAGCCCTACTTTGTCAAAGAGGCCCGCAACGACGACGAGCGCATGAAAATTTGGAAGGGCCGCAAGAGCGCGTTTAGCGCGGTGGGCCGGCTCTCGCCCGACTACATTGTGCAAGACGGCGTGGTGCCGCGCAGCCGGCTGGGCGAGGCCTTGCGCGAGATTGGGCTGTTGGGCCAGCGCTACGGCATGCGGGTGGCCAATGTGTTTCACGCCGGCGACGGCAATTTGCACCCCTTGATTTTGTTCGATGGCAAACAGCCCGGCGCGCTGGAGAAAGCCGAGGAGTTGGCCAGCGACATCATCGAGATGTGCATCCGCTTCGGCGGCTCGATCACGGGCGAGCACGGCGTCGGCGTCGAGAAGCGCGCGCACCTGCCCAAGATGTTTGGCGAGAGCGACATGAACGCGATGCACCATCTGCGCCGCACGATTGATCCTGATGAGTTAGCTAACCGGGGCAAGATGTTGCCGGTGGGTGAAGCGCCGGCGCTGTCACATGTGGGGCCGCATCCATTGGAGAGGGCCGGCATCATCTCGCGGGAATAATGACGTGTTGAACTCTTGGAATGGAGGTTTTTCGGCAATTTGCCGTGCCGACCGCCTATGTACGCGAGTGCCAAGGCGGTCGGCTGAAGCCTCCATTCCATATGAATACTTTGCTCATTCAAAAACTTCAGCCAACTACGCTTGCCGATGTCCAACACGCCGTGCGCGACAGTGAGCGGCTGCATGTGCGCGGCGCTGGCACCAAAACGGGCTTGCACGCGGCGTCATCTGTTGCAACCACGCTCGATGTGTCGGCCCTACGCGGTGTCATCGATTACCAACCGCAGGAATTTGTGATCGCGGCGTTTGCTGGCACGCCGGTGGCCGAGATCGAAACACTGCTGGCGCAACAGGGTCAGTATTTGCCGTTTGATCCGCTGCTGAGCGGGCGCGGCGCAACGCTGGGCGGCATGGTGGCGACTAATGCCAATGGCTCGGGCCGCTTTCGCTTCGGCGGCGTGCGAGACTTCATCATCGGCGCGAACTTTGTGGATGGGGCCGGCACGTTGATTCATGGCGGCGGCAAGGTGGTGAAGAACGCGGCCGGGTTCGATTACCCCAAGCTGATGGTGGGCTCGTTTGGCCGGCTGGGCGTGCTGGTGGAGCTGGTTTTCAAGGTGTTTCCCAAGCCGGATGAATACACCACCGTGCGAATCACCAAGCCGAATATTGCCGAGGCCACGGCGGCGATGCTGAAGCTAATGGGCGCGCCGCTGGACCTTGAGGCGCTGGATATATTGTGCGGCGCAAACGGTGTCAGGCCTGTGGTGGAGATTCGCGTCGGCGGCATTGCCAGCAGTTTGCCGCAGCGCATCGCGCGGATCCAGCAGATGGCCGGCGAGGGCGAGGTGTTGAGCGGCGAGGCCGAGCGAGAGCATTGGCAGCAAGTGCGCGAGTTTGGCTGGGCCGGCGATGTGCTCATCGGCGATGGGCTCATCGGCGATGGGCCGATTACCAAAATCCCACTAACGCCGGAGAAGATGGCTGGCCTTGATGCGCTGTTGGCCAATTCAAATATAGCGCGGCGCTACTGCGTGGGCGGCAATGTGGCCTATGTGGCCTCGGCGTTTGCGAATGCGCAGTGGCCGGGGTTGCTGTTGCTGGGTGACGCGTCGCTTGAGATGCCCTCGACTCGCGGCGACCACGCTTTGGCGCAGCGTGTGAAGTTTGCGCTGGACCCGCAGGGTAAATTTGTTTAGCTCGGTTGCAGATTCGTCGACGTCGACCTCGACGTCGTCGTCGACGAATCTGTGCAACTAACTCTTACGCTCCACGAAATCAAATGCAACACACCATCCCCATCGATCAAATCGGCATGCCGCAAGCCGAGGAAATGGCCCACGCCATCAGCGCGTGCGTGCACTGCGGCTTCTGCCTGGCCACGTGTCCGACCTATCTCGTCATGGGCGAGGAGATGGACAGCCCGCGCGGCCGGATCGTGCTGATGCGCGATGTGCTGGAGGGCAAGTTGCCGCTGGAGCAGGCGCAGCCGCACATCGACCGTTGCCTGGGCTGCGTCGCTTGCGTCACTGCGTGTCCGTCCGGCGTGCCGTACGGCGAGCTCATCACCTCGTTTCGCGCCTACGCCGAGCCGCGGCGCGAGCGCGACCCCATGGATCGGCTGGCGCGGATGCTCATTCGCGAGACCTTGCCGTACCCCGACCGGTTTCGGGCGGCGGCGCTGGCCGGCAAGTTTGCCCAACCTTTTCGCAAGCTCATGCCGCAGCAGATGAGCGCGATGTTGTCGCTGATTCCCGAGGAGGTGCCGCCGGCCGGCCAGCCATTGCCGGAGGTGTATCCAGCGGTAGGTGAGCGCCGTGCGCGGGTGGCGTTGTTGGCCGGTTGCGTGCAGCAGGTGCTCTCGCCGCAGATCAATTGGGCCACCTTAAAAGTGCTGGCCGCAAACGGCGTCGAAGTGATCATTCCGCGAGGGCAGGGTTGTTGCGGCTCGCTGGGTTTGCACACCGGCGATCACAACAGCGCACGCCATCTGGCCGCGAATAATCTGGCGGTGTTCCCCACCGATGTCGATGCCATCATCACCAACGCGGCCGGTTGTGGCAGCGGCATGAAGGAGTATGGCTTGCTGTTCAAAGGCACCGAGCTTGAGACCGGGGCGCGCGAGTTCGCCGGCAAAACCATGGACGTGAGCGAGTTTCTGGATCAGCTTGGCCTCATCGAACCGAAGCCGTTGCCGCAGGCCATGCGAGTGGCCTACCACGACGCGTGCCATCTGGCCCATGCGCAAGGGGTGGTGAGTGCGCCGCGGCGGCTCCTGAAGGCCATCCCCAATCTCACCCTGCTTGAAATTAATGAGGGCGAGATTTGCTGCGGCAGCGCCGGCACCTACAACATTGAACAGCCAGAAACGGCCAACGAACTCGGCGCGCGCAAGGTGCGCAACATTCTCAAGACCGAGCCGGATGCGGTGGCGACGGGCAACATCGGTTGTCTGGTGCAGATTCGTAATAACTTGAAGTTACAGGGCCGGCCGATGCCGGTGATGCACACCATGGAGTGGCTGGCGCAGGCGTACTCAACTGATGCCGAATAGACAGGTCCAATTGAACTGGCATGAGTCGCTGTTGGCGGCCGTTCGCATTTTCTGAATCTGCAAGACCGCAAACAGCCCCGGAGGGAACATGGCCGAAGGGATGCAAACTCGCACTGCTATAGCCTTGGCAGTTTGCGTTAGGCTCCTGCGTAACATGAGTCAATAAGTCAGTCCGTGTTTCACGGATAGGTTTTCTTGATTTCTTCGCTTCATTATTTGCATCAGCCTTTATTCCTTTTTTATACACAGGCCTGTTTTTAGCAGTGCGGCCTTTACGCGGCGTCGCTATTCTTGGGAAGCATCTGCAAGCATGAATGTGCTTGTAGTGCTTTACACAAGAAGTGAATCATGTCGCGTTTACCCCCTGTTCCCATGCCGTTTGATCGAGTGGCGCTGTCCGCGCCTGTAGCCGCACCACCAACCGATTCTTCGTCATCACATCATTGGTCCAGTGCCACTTCACGCGTGATCGTGGCAATTCCTGATGCGCCAATTGAAGAGACGCAGCTGGCCAAGGAAATCTGGGCACTGACCAGTACCAACCATGCTGAAGTGGTGTTGTTGACGTTGCTTGAAGACTGGTCGCGTGAATCTCACATCCGGCTGCAACACACCCTGGTGATGCAGATGTTGGCCACCACCGGCGTGCGTGCCACCAGCCTCATCCTGACCGATGTGGACTGGCTGTCTGCGTTGGACCGAACTCAGCAACCGAATGATGTGCTGCTGTGCTTTGCCGAGCATCTGGTTGTGGCACATCGCATCGCTCATTCGACCAGCGTGGCGGCCCAATCCCGTGCATTGTCCAAAAGCGTGCCCATAGCAGGTCTGGTGATTCAGCAACTGGGCCGGCCGGTGCACGAGGTGAGCGGGCTTTTGCAGCCGGCCCGACGACGCAACCTGTTGTTGAGCCTGTTGAGCTGGCTGGGGTTTGCCATTGTGATTGTCGCCGGCTTCTGGATGCAAATGCGGCTCGACCAGCTCCTGCACGATGTGGGCGGGTTGCTGCGCACCATCATGATGGGCAGTTCAGTGGCGTTGGAACTGGGCGTGTTGATGTTGGTTCTACGTATCTCACGCTAGGACTGCGGCGCTTCTCGCGCACCTGTGATTTTTTTCTCCTGCGGTCTGTGTTTTCAAATCTGAATAGGGTTTAGTTTCATGAATAAATCTGCGAAAAGTGTTGGAAGTATCTTGTTGGGCCGGCCACTGGCAACGGATGAAGCGGCCCATCAGGCCATCAGCAAGAAGATTGCGCTGGCCGTCTTCGCCTCAGATACAGTCTCATCGGTGGCCTACGCCACTCAGGAAATTCTGATTGTGCTGGCCACGGCCGCCGCCATTTATGGTGTCGGAATCTTTTGGTACTCCATTCCCATTGCCATTGCCATCGTGCTACTCCTGGCAATTTTGACAATTTCATATCGCCAGACCATTTTTGCCTATCCCAGCGGCGGCGGTGCCTACATTGTGGCCCGCGACAATCTGGGTGAGGTGCCGGCCATGGTTGCAGCGGCGGCATTGCTCACGGATTACATCCTCACTGTCGCTGTCAGCGTATCGAGCGGTGTTGAGCAACTGGCCTCGGTGTTGCCGAGACTGGCCACTTATCGAGCGCCGATTGCATGTTTCCTGGTGTTGCTCATCATGCTGGTGAATTTGCGAGGTGTGAAGGAAAGTGGTGCTGTGTTTGCTGTGCCGACCTACTTCTTCGTCGGTATGGCCATGCTGATGATCGTCGTCGGCTTCATCAAATATTTCACCGGCACCCTGGGCACGGTGCAAGGCGTGGTTGGTGAACCCCATTTGGCCTTTAACGGCATATGGTTGTTCCTGATCCTGCGTGCATTTAGCTCGGGCTGCACCGCTGTTACCGGCGTCGAAGCCATCTCCAACGGGATTCAAGCCTTCAAATCGCCCAAGAGCAAAAACGCGGCGCAGACCCTGGTGGTTATGGCGCTGTTGCTGGGCACCATGTTCATCGGCATCACCTTTCTGGCCCAGTGGGTGAAGGCGGTGCCAACTGAGTTGCCCACCGTCATCTCGCAGGTGTCGAACGTGATTTTTGCGGGCAGCGTGTTTCATTACATGCTGGTGGCCGGTGCCATCATGATCCTGGTGATGGCGGCAAATACCAGTTTTGCCGACTTCCCACGCCTGAGCGCGTTGGCTGCGGCCGATGGGTTTCTGCCGCGCCAGTTGTCCATTCGTGGACGCCGGCTGGTGTTTTCGTGGGGCATTGCCTTGCTGGCCGGAGCGGCATGCATGCTCATTGTCTTGTTTGATGCGCGTGTGACAGCATTGATTCCCTTGTATGCCATCGGCGTGTTTATGAGCTTCACCCTCTCGCAATATGGCATGGTGCGTCACTGGTGGAAGGGTGCCCATCTCAAGATCGGCGAGTCGATCAAGACTCGTTTCTCCGAAATTCACTTTGACCCGACATGGCGGGTGAAGATTGCCATCAATGCAGTAGGCGGCACAGTGTCGATGTTGGTGATGGTGATCTTTGCGTTCACCAAGTTTGTGGACGGGGCGTGGGTGATCGTGTTGCTGGTGCCGTTGCTGGTGCTGGGATTCTCGCGCATTCGCAAGCACTATGCCAATGTCGCGCGCATCCTTAGCCTGACTCAGCGCAAAGTGAATCCCATTAAACAGGATGTGTTGACTGTGGTGTTTGTGGACGATGTGCACGCCGGCACCGTGCCGATGGTGGAGTTTGCCATCTCATCGCGCCACTCGTGGCTGGCCGTGCATTTTGATGACAACCCCGACAAGACCGCGATCATCCAACAGAAGTGGAACGAGCGCATGGTGCATGCGCATCACCCGCTGGTGATCATCCCGGCTCCGTATCGCAACCTCACCGACGTCGCTGTAAATTACGTGCAGCATCAACTCAACAAGGACCCGCATCGCCTGATCCACGTCATCATGGGCCAACTCATCATGGATAACTATTGGGAGCAAGCTCTGCATTCCAACACATCGATTGGTCTCAAGCTGGCCTTGCAGCGCATGAGCCGGGTTGTGGTGACCGATGTGTCGTATCAGCTGCACACGGGCGATGCCGACAACTACCCAGTCAATGTCGAGAATAACTTCAAGATGCCGAAGCACGATGACCCTGCCAACGGCCATTCAGATGGCAACGGCCATTCAGATGGCAATGCATCTGATACAAAACCAGCACCCGCTACGGCACCCACGCCGCACTAAGGCATCAGGTGGTCTAACCAGCGGCAGCAAGTTTCACAATTGCTGCCGCTGGCTCTTGTCAATCCCGTGTCGAGTTTGGTAAGATTGACTCCGCCCTGTTGAGGGCGTGAGCGTGGGCCATTAGCTCAGTTGGTAGAGCAGGGGACTTTTAATCCTTGTGTCGTAGGTTCAATTCCTACATGGCCCACTTTTAACGAGAGGAAACAAAAAAGAGACAGAGTTCCGAACTCTGTCTCTTTTTTGTTTCCTCTCGCCTGACTTACAACACGCGCGTGGTGTTCGTCAGCGCACCCACCTTCTCGATCTCCACCGTCACCACATCGCCATCTTTGAGCCACAGCTTGGGCGTACGGCTCATGCCCACCCCAAACGGTGTGCCGGTGGCAATCAGGTCGCCGGGGTTCAGGGTCATGAACTTGCTCAGGTGCGAGATCAACACGGCCACATTAAAAATCATCTCGCGCGTATTGGAGTGTTGCACTTCCTGGCCATTCAAAATGCACTTGATCTCCAGCGCCTGCGGGTCGGCAATCTCATCCGCCGTCACCAGCGCCGGGCCAATGGGGCAGAAGCCGTCGAAGGTCTTGCCCAGGATCCACTGTTTGCCGCTGTCGCTGAGCTGGATATCGCGGGCGCTGATGTCGTTGACGCAGGTGTAGCCGCCGATGTAGCTGAGCGCGTCGGACTCCGACACGCGGTAGCACGGCTTGCCAATCACCACGCCCAGCTCGGCCTCATAGTCCACCTCGCTGCTGGCATCGCCATACCAGCTCACCGTGTCGTTGGGCCCCACAATGCTGTTGGCGAACTTGCCGAAGATGACCGGCCGGGTCGGCACCGGCGAATTGGTCTCGCGGCAATGGTCCATGTAGTTGAGGCCGATGCAGATGATGGCGTGCGGCGCAAATGGCGTGAGCACGCTGGCCGGCACCGCCTCGCTAGCGGCACCCGAAGCCAGTAGCGCATCGGCCTTGGCCCGTGCCACCGCATCCGTCGCAATTTGCAGCGCCGTGCCGGCCGAGGTCACATCAATCATCGTGCTTGTGTCATTGGTGCCGAGCGCACCTGTTCGTAGTTGTCCGTTGCTTTCGTAAGTAATTAGTTTCATGGAACTCCAAGACAAGAGTTGTTAGTGATTAGTTGTTAGTTGTTAGTTAAGAACCATCTGAACTAATCACTAATCACTAACAACTAATAACTCCCCTAAATCATTCCTTTCGTCGACGGCACGCCATTGCGGCGCGGGTCGAGTTGGGTGGCGGTATCAAGGGCGCGGCCGAGGGCTTTGAACAGCGCTTCGGCTTTGTGGTGGTCGTCGCGGCCGTAGAGGACGCGGGCGTGCAGATTCATGCGGGCGTGGGTGGCCAGCGACTCGAATACGTGCGGGATGAGCGTGGTGCCCATGCCGCCGATGCGTGTGGGCGAGAACTCGCCGCTGAACACGGCGTAGGCTCGGCCGCTCAAATCCACAATGACCTGGGCCAGGGCTTCGTCCATCGTCACCCACGCATCGGCCATGCGCACGATGCCTGTGCGGTCGCCCAGGGCCTGGTCAAACGCCTGGCCCAGCACAATCGCCACATCCTCGACCGTGTGATGCTCGTCGATGTGCAGATCGCCGGCCGCCTTGATGGTGAGGTCGAACAGGCCGTGGTGGGCCACGTGGTGCAGCATGTGGTCGTAGAAGCCGATGCCGGTGTCGATGTTGACCTGGCCGGTGCCGTCGATGTTGAGCTTGATGGCCACATCGGTCTCTTTGGTGACGCGGTGAATGTCTGCGGTTCGTTGGGTCATGTTCGGATTCGGATTTTGGACAGGATGAACAAAATTAAACAGAATGAAGAACGAAAGTGATCTGTATTCTCAGGGACTTACGTGAATGGCTAACGCGCGCGCAAGACCCTTCGGGTGGCGCATTTCGAATCTGGGCCAATTTGTGCGTAAATGCGCCACCCGAAGGGTCTGAGTGATGTGGCTGCGTAAATCTTATTCGGTGAATTGTGTTCATTCTGTATAAAACAGACAAGCGATGATTAACGCTTCATATCTTGTAGCGCGCTGATGAGTGCGTCGGTGTGTTCGGGTTTGCCGATGCTGACGCGGAAACAATCGCGCAGGCCGTCTTTGTTGAAGTAGCGCACCAGGATGCCCCGCTTTTCGAGGTGTTTGGTCACGGCCTGTCCGCGCGTGAGCCCATCGGCAGAAGCCGCATCGGCCAGCACCCGGCACAGCAAAAAGTTGGTCTGGCTGGGATACACCTGCAGCCAACCCAACTCGCTCAACAGCCTGCGCAACCGCTCGCGTTCGCCCACGATGCGCTGGACGTTGTCTTGCAAATAGGCGGCGTCGCCGAGCGCGGCCACCGCCCCCACCGCGCTGGCCACTGTCGGCGTGTAGGGCTGCTTCAGCTTCCACAGGTGCTTGATCACATCCAGCGGGAAGATGCCGTAGCCGATGCGCATGCCGGCCATGCCCAGCAATTTGCTAAACGTGCGCAACACGATCAGGTTGGGATACTGTTGCACCCACGCCGCGCGGCTGGGTTGATCGCTGAAGTCGATATACGCCTCGTCCAGCACAACCACCAGTGGCAGTTGCAGCAGGCGCTTTAATTCCTCGTCGCTCACGGTCGAGCCGTCAGGATTATTCGGGCTGGTGACGAACATGAGCTTGACCTTGGGCGTGCGCACCACAGCGGTTTCAATTGCGCTTACATCCAGTGAGAAATCCTCGCGGCGCGGCGCGGTCACATAGCGCGCGTTCACCACATCGGCCAGCCACTTATACATGCCAAACGTCGGCGGCAAATCCAGTAGGGCATCGCCGGGTTGAATAAACGCCATGCCGATGAGCTGGATGATTTCGTCGGCCCCCGCGCCGCACAAAATGTGCTCGTAGGGAATGCCGATGTAGCTGCTGATGGCCTCGCGGAGTTGCCGCTGGTCAGGGTCAGGGTAGATGTGCAAATGACTCGCGTGCGCCATCGCCTCCAATGCGCGCGGCGAGGGGCCATACAAATTCTCGTTGGCGTCCAGCTTCACGATTTGATCAGCCGGCAAACCCAGCCGTTGCGAGAGGATATCAAACGGCACAATCGGCACATACGCCTGCATGCCTAGTAAATGGGGTTGAAGGAGCGATTCGATATTCATAGAGCGGTGAGCAAAGAGCAATGAGCTTTGAGCGTAGAGCCAAGATCGGAGCTTCCAGCTCTCAGCTCATCGCTCTCTGCTCATGGCTCATCCTGCCAATCCGATGCAAATCATACCTGCGAAGATGACAGCGGCCCCCAGCAGTTTGATGCGGCCCAGGCCCTCGCGTAACACCACCGCGCCGATGATGGCCCCGAACACGATGGAGATGCCGCGCACGCTGGATAGGTAGCTCACCTTGCTCAGTGTTGAAGCCAGTAGCACCAGCCAATACGACGCCGCGAACAGCACGCCGACGATGAGGATG